>ERZ1292623.2342-Hain-H51-01um-R1-2342-length-17085-cov-44_pt1 | contig 15258 bp, 13 predicted proteins | sample MGYA00564398_ERZ1292623 | MGnify/ENA primary metagenome ERZ1292623 (study PRJEB36523, sample SAMEA6512633) | groundwater metagenome | collected 2019-01-07 | study: AquaDiva: Metagenomics assemblies of 32 groundwater samples
CGTGGTGAAACCCGCACCCGCGCAGTAAGATTGATCGATGGCAGCGGCTTCCCCAGCACGGCGTGCGGTTGTGTTGTTCAACCTCGGCGGACCCGATTCGCTGGCGACCGTGCAGCCGTTTCTCTACAACCTGTTCGCCGATCCGGACATTATTTCGCTGCCGCTCGGCGGGTTGCTGCAAAAACCCTTTGCCCGGATGGTTTCGACCCGGCGCGCCGCGGAGGCCGCCCACGGCTACGCCGCCATCGGCGGCCAATCGCCGCTGCTCGCCAATACCCGCGCCCAGGCCGAGGCCTTGCAACAGGCGCTCGGCGATGAGGCTCGGGTGACCATCGCCATGCGCTACTGGCACCCGCGCGCCGAGGCCGCGGTCGCCGACCTCAAGGCACGCGGCATCACGCGCGCGGTGCTGCTGCCGCTCTACCCGCACTATTCGCGCACCACCACCGGCAGCTCGGCCAACGATTTCGCGCGCGCCTGCCGCGCGGCCGACTATCAGCCGCTCACCGCCCTCGTGCACCACTGGTACGACCAGCCGGATTACCTCGCCGGCATCGTCGAATCCTTGCGCGCGGCGCTGGCCGCGCTGCCCAATCCAGATCCGGCGGCGACCCAGGTGTTGTTCTCGGCCCACGGCCTGCCGCAAAAAGTGATGGCGGGCGGCGATCCCTACGAACGCCACATCCGCGCTACTTATGATGCGGTGTGCCGCGACCTCGGCTGGCCGCACCCCACGCTTTGTTATCAGAGCCGCGTCGGCCCGCTCGAATGGCTGCGGCCCTACACCGACGACGTCATCCGCGCGAAGGCCGCCGCCGGTTGCCGGCAGATGCTGGTCTATCCAATTGCCTTTGTCTCCGATCACGTCGAGACGCTGTTCGAGCTCGGCATGACGTATGCGCAGCTCGCGCGCGCGCAGGGCATCGAGCACTATCGCGTGGTGCCGGCGCTCAACAATCACCCGCGCCTGATCGCGGCGCTGGCGGCGCTGGCGCGCGAAGGGCTGGATCGGGCATGAACACGCTGCCGGTGGTGTTGTGTTTCGGCGGCACGGATCCGACTGGCGGTGCTGGCCTGACCGCCGACACGCTGACGCTGGCAAGCCTCGGCTGTCACGCGGCACCGGTCGTTACCGCCGTCACCGCCCAGGACACCGCCGGGCTCAAGCAGTTCGCGGCCTGCGATCCCGAGCTGGTCATCGCCCAGGCCAGGGCGGTGCTGGAGGATATGCCGGTGGCCGCCATCAAGACCGGCATGCTGGTGAACGCCCTGTTGACCGCCGCCGTGGAAAGTATTCTGCAGGACTATCCCGCCATTCCGCTCATCGTCGATCCGGTGCTGGCCACCAACGCCGGCCAGCCGCTCGCCGATGAACCGCTCAACGAGGCCTTGCGCGCCTTGCTCGTGCCGCGGGCCACGCTGCTCACACCCAACAGCCTCGAGGCGCGGGCACTGGCGCCCTCGGCCGACTCCCTCGATGCCTGCGCGCAGGAACTGCTGTCGCTGGGCGCGGAATACGTGCTGATCACCGGCGCCCATGAGCCCACCGCGCAGGTCGTCAACCGCCTGCACGGGGCGCGCATCACCGAGACCTTTCATTACGAGCGGTTGCCGGGGGACTATCACGGCAGCGGTTGCACGCTCGCCGCTGCCTGCGCCGCTGCCCTGGCCCACGGCATCGACCCGGTCAACGCCGTCATCCAGGCCCAGCGCTACACCTGGAACACCCTGCGCCACGGCTGGCCGGCGGGTCGTGGCCAGTCGCTCCCGGACCGGCTGTTCTGGGCGCGCGATCAGGACTTTCTGGGTAAATCGTGAACCCGCCAACAGTGCCTCCCGGCTCCGCGGCGAAGGCAAAGCTGGTCTCCGGGTTATACGCAGTCGCCGACGGCGCCTGGCTGGAGGAAAAAAACTTTGCCGCGGCGGTCGCGGCGGCCATCGACGGCGGCGCGCGCCTGATCCAGTACCGGGACAAGGCCGCCGATCGCGACGCGAGCGAGCGCACCGCCGGGTTACTGGCCGCGCTGTGCCGCGAGCGCGGCGTGCCCCTGATCCTGAACGATGATGTCGATCTGGCCGCGCGCGTCGGCGCAAACGGCGTGCACCTCGGTCGCGACGATGCCGACCTCGGCCAAGCACGCGCCACGCTCGGACCGCGGGCCATCATCGGCGTGTCGTGTTACAACGAACTGGAACGTGCCCGGGCCGCACAGGGCGCGGGCGCCGATTACGTCGCCTTCGGCCGGTTCTTTCCGTCACGCACCAAACCGCAGGCCGTGCCGGCGTCGCTGGAACTGTTGCGCGCGGCCCGGAGCGAGTTGCGCATCCCTATCGTTGCCATCGGCGGCATCACCCCGGACAATGGCAAGTCCCTGATCGACGCCGGCGCCGATGCGCTGGCCGTGATCGAGGGGGTGTTCAACCAGCCCGACATCCGTGCAGCCGCCGCACGTTACGCCAATCTCTTTCGCCAACCAGCCGAATCGCCATGAGCTACCAGACCCCGAAATCCCACGAACAGTTTGCCCGCGCGAAACGCTCCATTGCCGGCGGCGTCAACTCGGCGGTGCGCGCCTTCAAACAGGTCGGCGGCGAGCCGGTGTTCTTCGCGCGCGGCCAGGGCGCTTATCTGTTCGATGTCGATGGCAACAAATACATCGACTATGTGGCGTCGTGGGGCCCATCGATCCTCGGCCACGCCCACCCGGCCGTGGTGAAAGCGGTGTGCGACACCGCCGCCACCGGCCTGAGCTACGGCGCACCGACCGTGATCGAGACCGAGATGGCCGAGCTGCTGAAACAGTTGCTGCCGTCGATCGAAAAGGTGCGCATGGTGAGTTCCGGCACCGAGGCCACCATGAGCGCGATTCGCCTGGCGCGCGGCTTCACCGGCCGCGACAAGATCGTCAAGTTCGAAGGCTGCTACCACGGCTCGGGCGATTCGCTGCTGGTAAAGGCCGGCTCCAGCGCGCTCACGCTCGGCGTGCCGAGTTCGCCGGGCGTGCCGGCGGCGCTCGCCGAACTCACGCTCACCCTCGACTACAACAACATCGAGCAGCTGCGCGCGACCTTCGGCAAGATCGGCCACGAGATCGCCGGTGTCATTGTCGAACCGGTGGCCGGTAACATGAATTGCATTCCGCCGGTGCCGGGCTTCCTCGAAACCCTGCGCGAGCTGTGCACCCAGCACGGCGCGCTGTTGATTTTCGATGAAGTCATGACCGGCTTCCGCGTTGCGCTCGGCGGCGCCCAGGCCCTCTATAAGGTGACGCCGGATCTCACCACCCTCGGCAAGGTGGTGGGCGGCGGCATGCCGGTCGGTGCCTTCGGCGGGCGCGCCGAGATCATGGACCGCATAACCCCGGACGGCCCGGTGTTCCACGCCGGCACGCTGTCCGGCAACCCGGTGGCCATGGCCGCGGGGCTGGCGACGCTCAAGGAGTGCATGCGGCCCGGTTTCTACGCGGCGCTCGAACAAAAGGCAAAGACACTGATGGACGGTTTCGCCGCGCGCGCCAAGAACGCCGGTATTCCGTTGGCAACGGTCGTGGCCGGCGGCATGCTCGGCTTCTTCTTCACCGACGCACCACGAGTCACCAGTTACAAACAGGCGACGGCCTGCGACATTGAGCGCTTCAGGAAATTCTTCCACGCCATGCTGGCCGAGGGCGTGTACCTGGCACCGTCCGCCTATGAAGCCGGCTTCGTCTCGAGCGCACACAGCGACGCCGACATCGCCGCCACCCTGGCGGCGGCCGAACGGGCATTTGCCGTCATCGGATGACGGGACGTCGGCGGGATCCGACCGAGCGACCTAGCGTGCGGAACGCGCGAGCACGCCGGCGCCGTCGAGCGTGGCAGCGAGCGTGGCGCTGTAATCTTCGGCCACGGCGGGCAGATCGAGGACGGCCACGGGGATGGTCTCGCGCGGCCAGGAGAGGAATACCACGTAGCGTCGTCCGCTCACGAGCCGGTTGTCGCGGTTGGTGGTAAGAGCGACCGTGGTCGGGCCTGTTTCCCGCGCCAGCCCCTGCACCGCGCCGCGCGGCAACGGGGCGTTGTGCGTGTAACCGCGGGCGTGCGCGACCGGCACAATCACAAAACTGCTCACCCCGCCGATGGCGCGGTCGAAGCGGAGGATAAGCGATACGCCGATGGGAGCGCCTGTCGGCCCGGAACCGTCCGCGGTTGCGGGGGCGGGAAGCCGCGGCGGCCCGGCAACGGCGCATCCCTGGCAGACCCACGTCACCACGTGGCGCCGGTCGCGATAATCGTATTCGAAGCGGAGTGTATCGCGCCCGAGGATCTCTCCCGCTCCCCACAGCCTCGACTCGGACAGCAGGAGTTTTCCGCCGCGCACGCTCCAGCGCCCGCGGGTCGAGGAGTGCTGGTAGCTCCCGTCCGCGTTCAATTTCAAAGGCTGCATGTTGCGGCAGGAGCCGCCGCTCCCCGAAACGTTGTACGACGAACAGCGATAGGTGCCCGGCGCCGGCGCGTCTGCGCCTTGCCGCGCGGCGGTGTACGGCGGGACGAGCAGCAGGCCGAGCATCATCACTGTCGAGACAAGTGGATTTACCGTTGGGCGATTCATGCGCGATCCTCGTGTTTATTTAAGGGATGCAACCCCGCTGGGCGCAGGAGGGTATGGCCGGGTAGCACTTCTGCGGCGCCGCCGGTTTGGCGGCGCAGGCAGGCGTGGTTATGCCTCCAGCTAATGTTAGGTCACTTAACAAGACAGCGTCGGGGGTATATTGCGGAACGCGCCCTTGCGAAATCCTGAGCCTGGCGTCTAATACTGGGTCATACGCTGTCCATTCGGGAGGTAAAGATGAAATTCATCCTTCAGTCATCGCGCGTTTCCGCCATCCGCCAGTCTCTCGCGGCCCTGCTGCTCCTGACCGCCGCCGCGCCATTGCCGGCCGCCGAGCCAAGCCCGGAGCCGCTGCTGCGCGTCGAGACCGGCATGCACACGACGCGCATCTTCCGCCTCGCCACCGATGCCCAGCAGCGTTACCTCGCCACCGTCTCGGACGACAAGACCCTGCGCGTCTGGGACCTGCGCACCGGCACGCTGCTCGCCACCCTGCGTCCGCCGATCGACACCGGCAACGAAGGCAAGCTGCACGGCGTGGCCATGTCGCCGGACGGCGAGCACATCGCCATCGGCGGCTGGACCGGACAGCTGTGGGACAAGAGCAATTCCATTTACATTTTTCATCGCAGCAGCGGGCGGCTGATCAAGCGCATCACCGAACTGCCGGAGACCATCGCCAACCTGGCCTACTCGCCGGACGGCCGCTTCCTCGCCGCCACCACCCTCGGCAAGACCGGCGTGCATGTCTACCGCACCGACGATTTCCGGCTGGTGGGACGCGACAGCGAATACGGCGACGCCGCCTACAGCGCCCACTTCAGCCGCGATCAGCGCCTCGTGACCGGTTCGGACGACGGTTACGTGCGCCTCTACCAGGTCAGCAACCTCGGCCTGCGCCTGGTGGCGAAACAGCAACTGACCCAGGGACGCGAGGCGGCCATCGCCCGGTTCTCGCCGGACGGCCGCAAGATCGCGGTCGGTGTTTACGACCTCGCGCGCATCGAGGTGCTCGACGGCCACACCCTGAACCTTCTCTACACCCCGGATATCACCGGTCTGACCAGCGGCAACCTGATCGCCGTGTCGTGGTCGGCCGACGGCAACATGCTGTATGCCGGCGGCACCGCCAAGATCGACGGACGCCACCCGTTCCGCCGCTGGACGGGGGCCGGGCGCGGGGCCTATATCGATCATTTCGTGTCGGCCAATACCCTGCTCGACAGCGTGCCGCTGGCCGACGGCGGCATCGCCTATGCCTCGGCCGATCCGGCCTGGGGCGTGCTGGATGGCGCCGGCCGCCAGCGACTGCACATCTCCTCCGCGACCTCGGACTTGCGCATGGGGCGCGATCAGTTCCGGGTATCGAACGACGGCAGCCGCATCCGCTTCGTGTCGCGCACCGGCAGCGGGCAGACGGCCCTGTTCGATGTCCGCACCAGCCAGTTCCGGGTCGGCGCGGACGACGCCGGGCTGCAAGCGCCGCGCACCACGCATCCCGACTTCATCATCGAAAACTGGCAACACAACGTGCGCCCGCTGTTCAACGGCCAGGCGATAACGATCGGCAACCAGGAACGCGCGCGCAGTCTGGCCATCTCGCCCGACGGCGAGCGTTTCGTGCTGGGCAGCGAGTGGTCGTTGCGCGCCTTCGATCGCCAGGGGAAACCGGTCTGGCACGTGCAGATTCCCGGCGTGGCCTGGGCCGTGAACATCTCCGGTGACAACCGGCTGGTGGTGGCGGCCTTCGCCGACGGCACCATCCGCTGGTTCCGTCTGGCCGACGGCAAGGAACTGCTGGCCATCTTCCCGCACGTCGACCAGAAGCGCTGGGTGATGTGGACGCCGGGCGGCCACTTCGATGCCTCACCGGGCGCCGACAACCTGATCGGCTGGCACATCAACCGCGGCAAGGATCAGCCGGCCGACTTTTTCCCGGCCTCGCGCTTCCGCAACCAGTTCTACCGGCCCGAGCTGGCGGCGCTGATCCTGAGCACCGGCGATCCTGACGAGGCGCTGCGCCAGGCCAACGCTCAGTCCGGCCGGCGCCCGGAGGCCCTTCAGATACAACAGGTGCTGCCACCGGTGGTGGAGATCCATTCGCCGAGCGACGGCAGCCCCTTCAGCACCGAACAGGTCACCATCCGTTTTGCGATCCGCACCGCCGCCGATGCACCGGTCACCGACCTGCGTACGCGCGTCAACGGCCAGCTGGTGACCATTCCGGCGGCGCGCAATCTCATCGTCGGTATCCGCCAGGGCGATACGCGTGAGGTGACGGTGCCGGTGCCGGCCCGCGACAGTGAGATCATGCTGTTCGCCGAGAACCGTCACGGCGTATCCACACCCGCCACCATCCGCCTCACTTGGAAAGGCGCCGCGCCTGAGCAGAAGCAACCGGAATTCCAGGTCAAACCGAAGCTCTACGTGCTCGCCATCGGCGTCTCAAATTACCAAAAACCTGACTATCGGCTGAAATTTGCGGCCAAGGACGCCAGGGATTTTTCCGAGGCCATGCGACGCCAGAAAGGGCGGCTGTACCGCGATGTCGAAATCCGGTTGCTGACGGATCTGCAGGCCACGCGCGACGATGTCGCCGACGGGCTCGACTGGCTGCAGAAGCAGGTCACTCAGAAGGACGTCGGCATGGTGTTCCTGGCCGGCCACGGCGTGAACGACCCGAACGGGCTTTATTATTTCCTGCCGCAGAATGCCGACACCGACAAGCTGAAGCGCACCGGCATCCCGTTCAGCGACATCAAGAACACGCTGTCGACGCTGGCCGGCAAGGCGCTGTTCTTCGTCGACACCTGTCACTCGGGCAACATCATCGGCGGCCGGCGCGCGGCGGTGGCGGCCAACATGACCGGCGCCCTGAACGAGCTGTCCTCGGCCGAAAACGGCGTGGTGGTGTTTTCCTCCAGCACCGGACGGCAGTATTCGCTGGAGGACCCGAGCTGGGGCAACGGCGCGTTCACCAAGGCGCTGGTGGAAGGCCTGAGCGGGCAGGCCGACTACAACAAGAACGGCCGCATCACCTACAAGATGCTGGACTTCTACATCTCCGAACGCGTCAAGCAGCTCACCGCGGGTCAGCAGACGCCGGTCACCCTGACGCCGCACGGCGTGCCCGACTTTCCGGTGGTTATGCTGCGCTGATCTGCAACTGGAAAGAAAAAGGGCCGGGTTTCCCCGGCCCTTGCACACCCCCGCACCAAAACCGTTCAGCTGACCAGAATATTTTCTTCCGCGAAGCGCACGGTCGCGACCTGCGGATGGATGATGCCGTCCGACAGGGCGATATCGACGCCCAGGATGTTCACCACGTCGTGGTGGTCGCGCACACCCGGCATTTCCTCGCGCAGGTAGCCGTAATGGGTCTCGTTGAGATAAACGAGGTTGGGACGAATACCGTGGCGGTGTTCGTAGTTATTCACCAGGTTGACGATATGGCTCAGCATGTCCGGTTCCTCCTGCCTGCCCCCCGGCCATGGCCGGGCGGGAAATTCGTGTGTGTCTGGGGTTACAGGAGCAAGGGCCGTGCCAGCGGGGAACCGCCGGTAAGTGGCTGAAAACAGGGGGAACACCCGTCCCGGCTGGGCGGATGGGGACGAAAGGGGGCAATGCGGCAATACCCAACTGCCGCCCTTCGGCAGCACTCTACCCCGCCCGGAGATGGGCGGGGTTGGTCAATCTCAGCGCCTGGGCGACGCCGATTCCTTGAGACCGGCGATGTACTGCGAAACCGCCTTGATTTCGTCAGCCGACATGCGAAAAGCGATGCGCGTCATGATCTCGCCGTCATTGTGGCGCGCGCCACTCTTGAACGCCCACATCTGTTGTTGGCTGTAGGTGGCGAGCTGGCCGCCCAGGCGCGGAAAGCGCGGCGGGATACCGTGACCGGAGGGGCCGTGGCAACTCATGCAGGCGGACACGCCGGTCTGACGGTTGCCGCCACGGTAGATCTTCTCGCCCAGCGCGATCAAATCCTGGCTGCCATCGGCGGCACCGGTCATGGAAGGCTGGCTGGCATAATAGACAGCGATATCCTGCATGTCGCGGGCGGACAGGCCCGCCGCCAGGCCCTGCATGAGCGGGTTTTTGCGGGCACCGGAGCGGAAGTCGGCCAGCTGCTTGGCGATGTATTCGGCGCTCTGGCCGGCCAGCTTGGGATTGGGCTGACCGGGCAGACCATGGCCGGTCGGGCCATGGCAGGCGGCGCAGGCCGCCGACTTGGTCTTGCCGGCCGCAATGTTGCCGGCCGCTTGCGCCGGCCTGACGAACAAGACCGCCGAGATCAGCATCATCAGCCAAAACAGGGGAAACCAGGGGGATTTGTTCATGATGGGTCCTCGGGAATTGTGAATCTCGGCAACAGCGGGTCGCTTATATACCAAGAGGTCGCGAGGGGGTCAATTTCGGGTATCTTTCGGAAATTCAACACAAAGACATCTCGCCGCAAAGACGGCCGCTCCCGCGCATCCTGCGCTTCGCGGCATTTGTATGTCCTATACATCACAATGGACGCAAAATATCCTGGTTTTTCAAGAAGAAAACGACTTTGCGTTCTTCGCGTCTTGGCGGCAAACGATCTTATGCGAATGCATTTTTCTGAGGTTCCCTTTACAAAAAAAACCCCGGATCAAGGGGAAAGAGTCCGGGGTCAACATTGCCCGGGCTTGCGCCCGGGGCTGCGACCCCGCCCAGGGAGGAGGGACAAGATCGCAGTAGCCAAATAACCAACCATTGGCGTCAAGTGTAGACCAGCCAATCGCGCCAGGGTTTCGTGGCCGATTGATTTTACTGATTTTTACCTACAGACGATGGGGGTATCCGGGCTAACGAACTGATCTCAGAGCCCATTCCGCGCTCTAGTGCGCTTCGTCCCAGTTGGCGCCGATACCGACATCCACCACCAGCGGCACGGCCAGCTCGGCCACCCCGGCCATGCGCCGGCGCACCCCGTCGACCACGGCCTCGACCTCGCCGGCGGACACCTCGAACACCAGCTCGTCGTGCACCTGCATGATCATGCGCACCGCGGGCATCGCTTCGCCGAGCCAGCGGTCGATGACGATCATGGCGCGCTTGATGAGATCGGCGGCCGTGCCCTGCATGGGCGCGTTGATGGCGGCGCGTTCGGCCGCCTGCTGGCGGTTGACGTTCGCGGAGGCCAACTCGGGCAGATACAGACGCCGGCCGAAGAGCGTCTCGACATAACCCTGCTCGCGCGCCAGCGCGCGGGTGCGATCCATGTAGTCCTTCACGCCGGGATAGCGGGCGAAGTAACGCGCGATGTAGTCCTGCGCCGACTGGCGATCGATCTTGAGCTGGCGGGCGAGACCGAATGCGGACATCCCGTAGATCAGTCCGAAGTTGATGGCCTTGGCGGCGCGGCGCTGGTCGTCACCCACCCGCTCCAGGGCCACGCCGAACACCTCGGCGGCGGTGGCCCGGTGCACGTCCAGGTTGGCGGCGAAGGCGTGGATCAGCCCGGCATCGCCGGACAGGTGCGCCATGATGCGCAGCTCAACCTGCGAGTAGTCGGCCGACACGATCCGGCAACCGCGATCGGCGATGAAGGCCTGGCGGATGCGCCGGCCCTCGGCGGTGCGCACCGGGATATTCTGCAGATTGGGGTCGGCGGACGACAACCGGCCGGTGGCCGCCACCGCCTGATGATACGAGGTATGCACGCGTCCGGTCTGCGGGTTGATCATCTCCGGCAGCTTGTCGGTGTAGGTGCTCTTGAGCTTGGCGAGCCCGCGGTGTTCGAGGATCAGCGCCGGCAGCGGGTAGTCGAGCGCCAGTTCCTGCAACACCTCTTCGGCCGTTGACGGTTGTCCTGTCGGTGTCTTCTTCAGCACCGGTAACTGGTGTTTGTCGTACAGGATCTCCTGGATCTGTTTCGGCGAGGCGAGGTTGAACGGCTGCCCGGCCTGCTCGTGGGCCTGACGCTCCAGCTCCATCAGCCGGCGCTCGATCTCGACGCCCTGGGCGCGCAACAGCCCGACGTCGATGCACACGCCGTGACGTTCCATGCGCGCCAGCACCGGCACCAGCGGCATCTCCAGTTCCTCGAACAGCTTCCGCAGCGACGGCGTCTCGCACAGGCGCGGCCACAGACGATCGTGCAATCGGCGCGTGACGTCGGCGTCCTCGGCCGCGTAGGTGGTCGCCTGGTCGATTGCCACCTCGGCAAAACCGATCTGGCCCTTGCCCTTGCCGGCCACTTCTTCGTAGCTGATGGTTTTCTCGCCGAGGTACTTGAGCGCCAGCGAGTCCATGTCGTGACGCGTGGCGGTCGAGTCCAGCACATAGGATTCAAGCATGGTGTCGTACCGCACGCCGGCCAGGCGGATGCCGTGATTGGCCAGCACGTTGAGATCGTACTTGAGGTTCTGACCGACCTTGGGTCGCGCCGCGTCTTCGAGGATGGGTTTCAGCCGGGCCAACGTCTGGTCGCGGTCGAGCTGCTGGGGGGCGCCCGGATAGCGGTGCGCGAGCGGGATGTAGGCCGCCTCGCCCGGCGTGACGCACAGCGACAGGCCGACGATCTGCGCCTGCATGGCATCGAGGCTGGTGGTCTCGGTATCGACCGTGATGAGGCTGGCCTGTTCGAGTTTATGGATCCAGTCCGTGAGCGCCGCTTCGTCCAGCACGCACTGGTAACCGGCGCGGTCCACCGGCGTGGCCGTCGGCTGCACACCGCCCAGCTCCGCCAGCCAGTTCCGGAATTCGAGTTGGGCATATAATTCGCGCAGCCGCTCGACATCGGGGGAGCGGCGTTGCAAGCCCTGATGATGCTGGTCAAGTTTCAGGTCGCAGCGGATGGTGGCCAGCTCGCGTGCCTGGCCCAGCTGGTCGAGCGAGGCGCGCAGCGACTCACCCACCTTGCCGCCCACACCGGCGGCCGCCGCGATCAGCGCGTCGAGCGAACCGTATTCGTTCAGCCAGCGCGCCGCGGTCTTGGGACCGACGCCGGGCACGCCGGGGATGTTGTCGGCGGTGTCGCCGACCAGCGCCAGGTATTCGACGATGCGCTCCGGCGGCACGCCGAACTTCGCCACCACCGCCTCGCGGTTGTAGGTACGCTCCTGCATGGTGTCGACCAGTTGCACGTGCCCATCGACCAGTTGGGCCATGTCCTTGTCGCCGGTCGAGATGACCGTGTCGACGCCCTGCGCCGACGCCTCGCGGGCCAGTGTGCCGATAACATCATCGGCCTCCACTCCCGGCACCACCAGCAGCGGCAGGCCCATGGCCTCGATGAGGCGGTGGATCGGATCGATCTGCGCCACCAACGGGTCCGGCATGGGCGGACGGTTGGCCTTGTACTCCGGATAGATGTCATCGCGGAACGTTCGGCCCGGGGCATCGAACACCACCGCCATGCGTTCCGGCTGGTAGTCCTTGAGCAACCGGCGCAACATGTTGGTCACGCCGTACACGGCACCGGTCGGATCGCCGCGGGAATTGGTCAGGGCGGGCATGGCGTGAAATGCCCGGTACAGATAAGATGAGCCGTCCACGAGCACCAGCGGCCGGCCCGGCGGCGTGGCAGCGGAAGCGCCGAGACGGGACCTGGTTTTGGTAGCCGACACGCGATCTTTCCTCAAAGCCCCGAATCAACCCGGAGCGGATGCGACAGGCAACAATACATCTTCTTATGAACCACGGTAACGGCTCTCCTTCCAATCACGAACAGCGCATCACCATCACCCCGTCCGGGCTGATGTCGCGCGAGTCGTGGAAGATATTCCAGATCATGTCCGAATTCGTCGCCGGCTTCGAGCGCTTGTCGCAGATCCAGCCGTCGGTCAGCATCTTCGGGTCGGCGCGCACGCCGCCCGGGCACCCGTATTATGCACTGACCGAGGAGATCGCCCGCAAGCTGTCCGATTCCGGGTTCTCGGTCGTGTCGGGCGGAGGTCCGGGCCTGATGGAGGCCGCCAACCGCGGCGCCTTCGGCGGCAAGGCCCCATCGGTCGGGCTCAATATCCAGTTGCCGCACGAACAGTCTGCCAACGAATTCCAGAACATCAGCCTGACCTTCCAGCATTTCTTCGCGCGCAAGGTCATGTTCGTGAAGTACGCCAAGGCCTACGTGGTCATGCCGGGCGGTTTCGGCACGCTTGACGAGGTGATCGAGGCGCTCACCCTGATCCAGACCGGCAAGAGCACGCGCATGCCGATCATCCTCGTCAACCGGCCGTTCTGGTCGGGGTTGGTCGACTGGTTCCGCGAGCGGCTGGTGCAAGATGGCATGATCGGCGAGGATGACCTGAACCTGTTCACGCTCGCCGACACCGCCGACGAGGTGGTGGAGACGATCTTCCGCTTTTACGAAACCAGCGGGTTCGAAATCACCGAGCAAGAACGCGAGATCAAACTGAACCTCTAGCCATGAAGACACTCCCACTGATCGCCCTGCCGCTGGCGCTGCTGCTGGCCGCCCACCCGGCCCTCGCCGCCGACAAACCCGCGCCGCCGGCCAAGACCCGGCCGGACAAGGCCAGCGTGCCGCCACCGCCGCCGATTCCGCCGGAGAAGGGCTACAAGGCCAAGCCCGAGCCGCCGGCCGACCAGCCCGCCGACCTCGAACCGGTGGTGACCATCACCACCCGCGGCGACGACCTGATCGAGGAGTTCCGCATGAATGGCCGGCTGTACATGGTCAAGGTCACGCCCAGCAAGGGCAAGCCGTATTACCTGTTCGACCACGAAGGCCAGGGCAGCTTCCGCCGCAGCGATCATCATCCCTCGATCAGCGTGCCGACGTGGGTCATCAAGCGTTTCTGAACCGCCGTGTCCGACCCGCGCCCGCCCGTTCCGCCGCCAGACGCCCCGGCCTCGCCGGGTCCGTTGGCGCGCGCCACCCGCTGGTGGCACAGCGGCTTTGAGATCTTCCGCCGCGACCCGGCGCTGTGGCTGGGCATGGCGTTGCTCTACATCCTGTCGGCGTGGCTGCTCAAGCGCATCCCCTTCATCGGCAATTTCATGCTGGTGCTGATCACCCCGATCCCGCTGGCCGGGGCCTGGCTCACCGCCCGCCAGCTCAGCGGCATCACCCACGTGCCGGTGCCGGGGCAAAGCTGGCAGGAGCGTCAGCGTTTTTACCTCGGCCGCCCGGCCCGGGCCCTGATCGCAGGCTTCCGGCAGGAGGTGCATGCCCTGCCGCTGGTGCTGATCTGCATCATCACGCTTGGCCTGGTGATCGTGGTCAGCATCGTCGAGCTGGTCCTGACCGGCGGCTCGGTAATCTCGGGACTCAAGGCCGCCCGCCTCGATAGCGATTTTGGCGTGCTGCGCGCCATCGGTCTGCTGCTGTCCCTCGGCCTCTACACCCTGCTGGCGATGACACTGCTGTTCGTCGTGCCGCTGGTGATCCTGAACGATCGCCTGGTGGTGCCGGCCATCCCGGAAAGCTTCCGGCTCTGCGCCCGGCATGCCAGCGCGCTCGGTCTGTTCGTGGCGCCGTTCCTGCTGCCGCTGATCCTGATTGAGCTGGCCTTCAGCAATTCGTTCATCGCCCCACTCGGCTATCTGCTGGTGCTGACGGTCGGCGCCGGCGCCCTGCCGCTGTTCCTCACCGGCACTTATGCCTGCTACCGCGAGCTGGTGGCGGGTAAACCCTAGAGAGCGCCTGCCTTCTACCGCAGCCACGCCATGAAACCGACGATCAACAGAGTCGGAACGAGGATGACCGAGAACAAAATCAGGAACGCCAACAGCGCGTTCCCGAGGGCGCGCCACGCGGAGAATCCCTGCACCTGGCCGAGGCATTTCAGGAACACCACGATCGCCCAGATGCCGATGGTCAACTCAACGAGACCGAACCCGATCAGCGCCACGGCCAGCAGGGGATTGGCATCGAGACGCGGGGTGGCGCTGGTGAAGAGGTCCTGACCGAACAGCACCAGCTCCGGTATCCACAGCAGCAGCGCCCAGATCAGCGGCACGCTCGACCAGGCGATGGCGGCACGGACCTGCTCCGGATTCCCCCGTCCGCCAAGCCAGCCGCCGGTCCAGCGCAGCAACGCCCCGCCGATGTAAAGCCCGACTACTCCCATCACCGGCCCGGCCACCGCCGCGATCGCAAAGATCATCGGCCATTCGAGCCGGTCTCCCAGATTTTTCATCACCGCCCGGTCGAGAAACTGCGAAAACCCCGCCACCGCCGCCAGCAGCAGCACCAGGCGAGTCGGATGGGTGTCGATAATCTGCTGGATTGTCGCGCGGGGTTGGACCCAGATCGAGAACCAGGGATTCGAGGTGGTGCCGCCAGTGGTTTCTGTCATGATTCAATACTCCCTGCCTGGGTTGTTGTCTGAAGCACGAACGTACCACAATCACGTGATGGATCAGCCATGACCGTCCGGGTTTACACCAGTGAGTCGCTCGGTGCCTACGGTTTTCCCGAGGGCCATCCCTTCGGGCCCGACCGGCTGGCGGCCTTCTGGCGTGAGATGCAAAGCCGCGGACTGGACCAATGCGTTGAGATCGGCCAGCCCCGGCCGTGCACCCGTGACGACCTGTTGCGCTTTCACACCCCCGCTTACGTGCAATTCGTTGAGGAGCGCTCCACGTCGGGCAGCGGTTATCTCGATGCCGGCGATACACCCGCCTTCCCCGGCGTCTACGAGGCCGCGGCGACCGTCGTCGGC
>ERZ1292623.2813-Hain-H51-01um-R1-2813-length-15256-cov-6_pt1 | contig 15256 bp, 14 predicted proteins | sample MGYA00564398_ERZ1292623 | MGnify/ENA primary metagenome ERZ1292623 (study PRJEB36523, sample SAMEA6512633) | groundwater metagenome | collected 2019-01-07 | study: AquaDiva: Metagenomics assemblies of 32 groundwater samples
TGAAGTCCTTTTTGACGACCGCGATGTCCGGCCGGGCGAGAAATTTGCCGATTCCGATTTGATGGGCATTCCTTTCCGAGTTGTGGCGAGCGACAAAATTTCAACCGCTGGCGGGTTTGAAATTAAAAAAAGAACCGAAGAAAAAACGGAGACCAAAACAGAAAAAGAATTGATTAAACTTTTGACGACACTTCCCGAATCGGATTAACCCATGAAAAAATTTGTTCAGAAATTTTACCGGATGCTCTCAAATGATGTCGGGATTGACCTCGGCACGGCCAATACCTTGGTCTATGTCCGCGGACGCGGGATTGTTATAAACGAGCCGTCGGTCGTGGCGATTAACCAGAAAACCGGCCGGGTCGTGGCTATCGGCAAGGAAGCCAAACAAATGCTTGGCCGAACACCGTTGCACATTGTCGCCGTCAAACCGGTGGTGGACGGCGTTATTTCCGATTTTGAAGTAACCGAAGAAATGATTGCCTATCTCCTGAACTCCGCCCAGAGAGAGTCAAAGAAATATTTCAGCCCAAAAGTCGTTGTCGGCGTGCCGTCCGGAATCACGAATGTTGAGATTCGGGCGGTTCGGGACGCAACCAAAAACGCTGGAGCTCGGGAGGTTTATGTTGTTGAAGAGCCGGTGGCCGCCGCGATAGGCATGAAATTGCCCGTCATGGACCCGGTTGGCAGTATGGTGGTTGATATTGGTGGCGGCACCACTGATATCGCCGTTATTTCTCTGGGCGGCGTTGTTCGGTCAAAAAATGTGCGGATTGCCGGTGACAAGTTTGACAGCGATATCATGTCTTACGTCCGCGGAGAATTTAAGATTCTCATAGGTGAAAAAACCGCCGAAAACGTAAAAATCGCCATCGGTTCGGCTATCCCAATGATGCAATCCATGGAGGCGGTTATAAAAGGACGGGACCTCGTAACCGGTTTGCCGAAAGAAGTGGTTATTACCGATACGGATGTTCGGGAAGCGATGGCCCAATCCGTTTACACCCTTGTGGAATCGGTTAAGGAAGTGCTTGAGACGACGCCGCCGGAAATTCTTTCCGACGTCATGGGCCGTGGTTTGCATCTGGCCGGTGGTGGCGCCCTCTTGCGTGGCTTGGGCGAGTTGCTCCATGATGTGATTAAAATCCCCATTCACATAACCGATGACCCACTTACCGCCGTTGCCCGCGGTACGGGCATAATTCTTGAGAACCTTGATTACTTCAGAGAAGTTCTTATTGTAAACGATGATGATTTACCCCCAAAAAAGTAGGCGACCGAAAAGAAAGATTTTTATGGTCACCCTCGCCGTCGCTGTTTTGGTCGTTGCCGGTGCCTTAAGCGTTCCGATATTTGCCGGTGGTCTTGTCAGTAAAATTGCCATGACTGTCAGCCGGCCATTTTCGTCCTCATTTTTGGCTTTAAAAAATAACCTTTCGTTCACGGCGAATCTCATCCGTTCTCGCGGAGCATTGGTCAGAGAAAATAGAGAACTACGGGCCGACATTGAGGCCGACCAAGTCAAACTTCTGCGTCTTGACGCTATTTTTCGCGAACATCAGGACCTCCTGTCGGCTTATGGCCGGAGTTTGTTTACCAAGCAGGCGACGCTTGGGAACATTATCGCCAAACCGCCACAATCGCCCTATGACGTTCTGGTCGTTGACATTGGAAGCGAGCAGGGAATTGTTTCCGGAAACCGAGTTTATGGTATCGGCGGTATACCGATTGGCAGAGTAGATGAAGTCGCAAACACAACGTCAAAAATCGTTATGTTTTCCAATGTCGGCGAGAAGAACCAAGTAATTGCTGAACGGACTGGCCTGACGCTTTCCATTGAGGGAATCGGCGGCGGGAATTTAGAAACCCAAGTGGCTCAAGATATGGATATTATGGTCGGTGACTTAATTATTCTGCCTCAATTCGGCGCGGCTGTGGTGGCCTCTGTCGCGGCGATTGACACCAGCGTGGCGAGCGCGCTTAAGCGGGTCCTGTTTCGGGTGCCGGTAAATGTCTTCAACCTCCGCTGGGTGGAAATTATCAATGACTCCGATGGTGGAGCAGGAAAATGAAAATTACGCAGATTAAATACCGGATAATCGCCGATGTCCTGATTTTTTCTCTAATTTTTGTCGGACCGTGGTGGCTTTCAATCGTCCTGATTTCAGCTGGCATTTTTTTGTTTCGGCATTTTTACGAATCATTGGCTCTGGCAATTTTTTTAGATGGTCTCTACAGCGTTCCGGGCGTAACTTTTTTCGGCACCGGCGCTTTCTTTACGATAATCATTGTCGCAATTTTCTTGCTCTCAATTTTCTTAAAGACCCGACTGAAGTTCTATCGCGTCTAGCGAGGAGCGCCGCGAATGAGAACTCTCGTTCATGGCATCCAAGCGGAGACGCAATTTGATGTAGAATCAAACCGATGTTCAAACACTTTTTTAGAAATTTTCGGCGGCGAAGGATGGGGGAAATAGACCCCGACGAAATTTTCATTGATTCAAGCAATTTGCCGAAATTTGACATTGACCAGTTTGAGGGTCGGCTTGAACGGCCGATTGCGAGACAGACCATCGCAGCCGTTTCCATTTTGTTTATTATTTTGGGCGTGGTCTTTCTGTCGCGGTTTTGGGTTCTCCAAATTAGCCGTGGAGAGGTCTTTGCTCAACGAAGCGAAGCTAATCGTCTCCGCCATACTGACATTTTCTCAAACCGCGGAGTGATTTTTGACCGCAACGGCGTAGAACTCGCTTCCAATGAACGCTATGACGACAACTCCGATTTTGCCAAGCGTTCATACGCGCCTCTTAGAGGCATCGCGCATTTAATCGGTTATGTGAAATATCCATCCAAAGACAACGCCGGTTTTTATTTCAGGAATAGCTATATCGGCGAAGATGGCGTTGAGAAGGTTTATAACGAGATTTTGTCCGGTGAAAATGGAGACAAAATTGTTGAAACCGACGCTCGGGGGGTCATTCAGTCCCAAAGTGTTGTCCAACCGCCGAAGGACGGCCAAAGTTTGATCCTGACCATTGACTCGCGTCTCGCGGACAAAATTTATGAAATCATGGAAAAGTCCTCCAAGGATTACGGCTTTACGGGCGGCTCAGCGGTTATCATGGACATCAAAAACGGCGACCTGATTGCTCTCATGAGTTTCCCTGAATATGATTCATCGCTTGTCGCGGAAGGAGACAGAACGGCCATTGCCGGATACCAAACCAGTCCGCGAACGCCGTTTCTGAATCGGGCCGTTTCCGGCCTTTACACTCCCGGTTCAATAGTCAAACCGTTATTTGCTATTGGAGCGCTTTCGGAAGGGTTAATCAGTCCGGAAAAACAAATTTTCAGCTCCGGCTCAATTTCTGTTCCGAATAAATATTTCCCGGACAAGCCGACAGTGCTCCGCGATTGGAAAGCGCACGGCTGGGTTGATATGAGAAGGGCTCTGGCCGTTTCTTCAAACGTTTATTTTTTCGCGGTTGGTGGCGGGTTTGAAGACCAAAAGGGCTTAGGCATTTCCAATATGGAAAAATATCTAAAAATGTTCGGGCTGGGCGAAAAAACCGGCATAGCCGTATCAAGCGAGAGTGAATCAACCATTCCCAATCCGGAGTGGAAGGGAAAAACCTTTAACGGCGACTTGTGGCGTATCGGCGACACTTACAATACCGCAATTGGCCAGTACGGCCTGCAATTTACGCCGATTCAGGTTGCGCGATATATCGCCGCGATTGGGAATGGCGGAACGCTTCTTACCCCGCGACTTGTTCATGGCGATGAAAAAATTCAGGCCAAGACAATTCCGTTACAAAAAGAATATTTTGGAGTTATAAAAGAGGGGATGAGACAATCCGTAACCGACGGTATCGCCACAAGTTTAAATGTGCCGTATGTCAAAGTGGCGGCCAAAACCGGCACCGCCGAGCTTGGCACCCGCAAGGAACTTGTCAATTCATGGTCGGTCGGTTTCTTCCCGTACGAAAATCCATCCTATGCCTTTGTGGTTCTTATGGAAAAAGGGCCACGGAGCAACTTGATTGGCGCGACTTACGTTGTGCGCCAGCTTCTGGATTGGATGAATGGGAACACCCCGGAATATTTTGAATGATTGATTAGTTTCGCGAGTAGTATACAATACCTGTGTCCTTGAAACCAAAATGAACGAAATAACCGAATATTTAACTCAGGAAAAACATGACGAGCTCAAAATAGAGCTTGATTTTCTTATCCGTACCCGCCGAAAGGAAATTGCCGAGCATCTGGAATACGCGAAGTCCTTGGGCGACCTTTCGGAAAATGCCGAATATCACGAGGCCCGCGACGCGCAGGCGAACATTGAGGACCGAATCGCCAAAATTGAAATGATTCTTAAATCGGCGGTGATTATGTCGTCTTCCCGCGACACGAATGCGGTCACCATCGGTTCGGTTGTAACTGTTGCAAGGGAAAAAGACGGGAATAAAAATACTTACACTCTGGTTGGTTCCGAAGAATCGGACATGAATGCCGGCAAAATCTCCATTAAATCACCGCTTGGCTTGTCGCTCGTCGGAAAAAGGAAAAAAGAGTCCTTTACCGTCAATACGCCAAGCGGCGCTGTGGTTTACAGAGTTCTTGATATAAAATAAGACGGAACCAAAATCATGTCTTCAATGGACGATATCAGGCAAGGGCGTTTGGAGAAACTCCGATTGCTCAAAGAAAAAAATATTGAGTCCTTTCCCATTGCTTCCAAACAGGATTACACCATTGCCGAGGCGATTAAAAATTTCGCGAAACTCTCAAAAGCGCAAACAAAATCCAAGAAACCCGTCTCACTGGTCGGCCGCGTGCTTTCTCTGCGCCCGCAGGGCGCAATCATATTTTTTACCTTGGATGACGGGACGGGAAAATTTCAGGGCTTCATGAAGAAAAGTGAGGGCATCACCGCCGACTTATTTGACCAATTTGCAAATCTCGTTGATATCGGCGACTTCGTGGAGGTCTCCGGAAAATTTTTTGAAACCAAAAGAAGCGAAAAGACCCTGGATATCGGCAATTGGAAAATGCTCGCCAAAAGTTTGCGGCCGTTGCCTGAAAAATGGCACGGGCTTCAGGATGCCGAAGAACGCTTCAGAAAACGCTTTCTTGACCTCATCGCATCGCCGGGGGTCAAAAACCGTTTTATCAAACGAACCGGAATAATCTCGGAAATAAGAAAAATTCTTGACAAGGAGGGTTTTTTGGAAGTGGAGACGCCGATGCTCCAACATCTCGCCGGCGGAGCGTCGGCCGAACCATTTCGGACTCACCACAATGCGCTCAACATTGATTTGCATTTGAGGATTGCGCCGGAGCTTTTTTTGAAAAAACTTTTGGTCGGCGGTTTGCCGAAGGTTTATGAGCTCGGCCGAAATTTTCGGAATGAAGGAATAGACGTTACCCATAATCCGGAGTTCACGATGCTTGAATACTATGAGGCATGGAGCGACGCCCAAAAACAGATGAAGTTTGTTGAGAAAATGCTGAAAGCAGTGGTAAAAAAGATTGCCGGGTCGCTTCAGTTTGTTTTTGACGGCGGAAAAATTGATTTCGGGAAAAAATTCGCCGTTATTTCTTATACTGACCTCCTTAAACGCTATGCTCTTATGCCGAATCCGGAGACCGCGACATTTGAAGATTACAAGCTAAGAGCCAGCCAACTTGGAATTCAGGTTCAGGCGGGCGACAGTCGGGAAAGAATAATGGATTTGATTTATAAAAAAGCATGCCGGCCGAAAATCATCCAGCCGACATTCGTTGTGGACTATCCGGTTGGTGCTCTGCCTCTCGCCAAAAGATTGGCCGACAACCCGGAATTTGTTGACGCCTTTCAGGTTATAGTCGGCGGTTTGGAAGTAGTGAAGGCCTTTTCGGAACTAAACGACCCTATTGACCAGCGAGAACGTTTTAGCAATCAGGAAAAAAATAGAAGAGACGGCGACGCCGAAGCACAGCCGAACGATGAAGAATATATTGAAGCCATGGAATATGGCATGCCTCCGGCCGGCGGTGTCGGCATCGGTATTGACCGGCTGGTTATGCTTTTAACCGATACAAAGAATATTCGGGAAGTGATTTTATTCCCGACTCTCCGAATCAAATAGCAAAACAAGCGGTTGACTGGTCGCGGTCAAAACCCGCAACAAAATAGTGTTCCGCATGGGCCAAAGGGCGCCCAAAGGAACACTATTTTGTTGCGGGTTTTGTTTCTCGCAAATCTGGGGATAAGAGTGTAGGTCAGTGGTATCAAGTGTTATATACTATTACCCAAGTGGGAAGAAGTGGTAAGTTGAATCCAACTCATGTTAATCGGCGAGTACACTCACACCATTGATGAAAAAAACCGAATCTCACTTCCGGTCAAATTTCGGAAAGAGGTCGGCAAGAATGTCGTTGTCACTCACGGTCTGGACAATTGCATTTTTCTTTACTCAATGAGCGAGTGGGGACAAGTCGCCGAAAAACTCGGAGGATTGGGAATCGGGCAATCCGACACCCGCGGTTTCAATCGCTTCATGCTCGCCGGTGCGGTTGAGATTGAGGTTGATTCAATCGGCCGGATTTTAATCCCGGATTTTTTGAAGAAGTTCGCCGGACTCAAAGAAAAAGTGGTTTTTACCGGCGTTCACAATCGGGTTGAGCTTTGGAACAGCGGTCGCTGGAGCGAATACAAAGGCCGGGTTGAAAAGCAAGCCGACAAGCTGGCCGAAAAATTGGGCGAAATTGGCGCGCTTTAACCATTCGGACCGAATCTCGGCGGGAAAATCATGTCTCACACCAGTGTTCTTTTACATGAATCAATAGAAGGTTTGGCGATTTGCGAAGGCGACGTTTTTGTTGACGCGACGCTCGGCGACGGAGGTCACAGCGCTGAAATCCTAAAAAGGTTCGGCGATAAAGTGACCATTGTCGGAATTGACCGTGATGCTGACGCCGTTGAACGGGCGGCGAAAACTCTCGGTGGAAAAATCCTTGGCGGGCATGATGGTGAAAATGACGGCAAGGGCAAACTGGAGCGCGTTGTCCTGAAGCAAGGCGACTTCAGAAACATTGAATCAACCTTGGCGTCTCTCGGATTTGAAAATGCTCAACGATTTCTTTTTGACATCGGTTTGAGTTCCCGACAAATTGAGGAATCGGGCAGGGGATTCAGTTTTCAAAAAGATGAGCCGTTGCTCATGACATTTGAAAAAAGCAGTGAAGGCCCCGATGGTTTCTCACGGGGCGCTCCAATTGTTACCGCCAAAGAAGTCGTCAACGAGTGGCAAGAAGAAACCCTCGTCCAAATCATCAAAGGTTTCGGCGAGGAGCGTTTCGCTGGAAGAATTGCCCGAGGCATCGTTGAAACCAGAAAAGAAAAAGTGATTGAAACGACCGGCGACTTGGTTGAAATCATTATGAAGTCCACACCTTTCTATTATCATCGCGGAAAAATTCACCCGGCGACTCGGACTTTTCAGGCGATTCGGATTGCGGTCAACGACGAGCTTGAGGCAATTCGGGACGGACTCAAGTCGGCATGGAAACTTTTAACGCCGGCCGGCCGAATCGCGGTCATTTCATTTCATAGTTTGGAGGACAGAATCGTCAAACAATATTTTAACGAATTAAAAAAAACGGGCGCGGCGACGGTGATAACCAAAAAACCGATTGTCGCGAGCGAGGCCGAGATTAAATCAAACCCGAGGGCCAGAAGCGCGAAATTAAGGATTATTAAAAAAAATTAACATGTCATTGCGTTCAAAAATTATTGCTCAAACAGGCGGGGACGGGTTGTTATGGCTGATGATTTCCGCCGTTGCCCTTGTGGCCATTTTTTATGTATATTCCGTAAACCGAACGATTGTTTATGTGGCCCAAAGGGACTCCATTGAATCCAAGGTCTCGGCAATCCGAACGGCTATTACCGGCTTAGATTCAGCATATATTTCAGGAAGAAGCGGAATTACCATGGAGGTGGCGACCTCTCTTGGCTATGGCGAGGCGTCAAAAGTGGTCTATATGCCCAAAAAAGCGGTTAGCGTACTCACCAGGTCAGAAACGATTCAGTGACGATTCAGTAATGATTCAATCGCGATACAATAAAGGGTGATGGCAACGCAATCACAGGTAATTAAGGGCAGAGTGAGATTCTTTTTTATTCTCGTCGTGTTTTTCGGTCTCGGGCTTATATATCGGTTATACACTGTGCAAATTGTCTCCGGGGAGGAGTTCAGCGTGAAAGCAGATCGGCAATATCTTATGCCCAGTTCGACGCTTCTTAATCGAGGCGCGATTTATTTTACGACCAAAGACGGAGAACGCGTAACCGCGGCCTATCAACAAACCGGGAACATTGTTTTTATAAACCCGAGCATGATTGCCGACCCCGAGCCGATTTATGAGAGGATAAATTCCGCCGTGCCGATTGACAAAGAAGATTTTTTGAAGAAGGCGTCCAAAAGAACCGACCCGTACGAAGAGATTGTGAAGAAAGTTGATTTGGCGGTCGGAGAAAAAATCAAAGAGCCGGCCCTTAGCGGTCTTTATGTAAAAAAACAAAAATGGCGGACTTATTCTTTTAATCGGCTGGCCGCGAATGTTTTGGGTTTTATGGCCTTTGACCGCGATGACCTGGCCGGTCGCTACGGTTTGGAGCGTCAATATGAAAAAACCCTCAAGCGAGCCAATGAATCCATGTACGCCAATTTTTTTGTTGATATGTTTTCAAACATCAAGGGCACATTTTCTGACGACGAAAGCCGAGAAGGTGACATTGTAACGACCATTGAACCGACTGTTGAGGATTTTCTTGAACGAACGCTTGAACAGGTGACGAAGAAATGGAATTCAGGACATACCGGCGGGATTATCATGAATCCGGCGAATGGTGAAATTATCGCCATGGGAACGAATCCGTCCTTTGACCCGAATAATTTCAGCAACGAGAGCGATTCAAAAATCTTTTCAAACCGGCTCGTGGAAGATGTTTATGAAATGGGTTCAATCATTAAGCCGTTGACGCTTGCGGCCGGAATTGATTCGGGCGTCATTGCTCCGGAATCAACCTATTTTGACGCCGGGTTTCTCGTCCTGAATAATCGGCGAATTGCCAACTACGACGGACGAGGGCGGGGGATTGTCAATATGCAACAGGTTTTAAGTCAATCACTTAATACTGGCGCCGCATATGTCGCCGGCAAGCTTGGAAATGGAAATTTTTCTCGCTACATGAAGAGTTTTGGTTTAGACAAGAAGACGGGAATTGACTTGCCGTTTGAGGCCGCGCCGTTGGTTGAAAATTTAAACAGCGGGCGAGAAATTGAACACGCCACGGCTTCGTACGGGCAGGGAATTGCTCTGACGCCGATAGCAACTGTCCGTGCGCTCTCAATTCTTGCAAACGGAGGCAACCTTGTTGAGCCACATGTTGTGTCACGCATTGATTACAAAACGGGTTTATCCAAATCAATTGAAATAAAACCACCGTTTCAGGTTCTCAAACCCGAGACGGCCGAAAAAGTTACAAGAATGCTTGTCCAAGTTGTAGACGAGGCCTTGCTTGAGGGAAAAGTCAAGATGGAGCGCTACAGTATCGCCGCAAAAACCGGCACGGCCCAAATATCCGACGGCAAAGGGTATTACGAAGACCGCTACTTGCACTCATTTTTCGGTTATTTTCCGGCCTACAATCCGAAATTTATCATTTTTCTTTACACTTATTATCCGAAAGAGGTTAGATATGCTTCCGAAACACTTACTCATTCGTTTATGGATATCGCCAAATATCTGATAAATTACTATGATGTTCCGCCTGACCGATAGATGTTGGGCGGCGCGGAACATGTCTTTCTCCGCGCCCGACGGGAAAGGGCGCTACGAAGGACATGTTCCGCGCCGCCAAATCAATTCGTATGCTAAACCATACATGAAGATAATATTCAAAAAAATAATAGTGGTTTTGCTCCGGAGCGAGGCGCGATTAGTGCTGAAAAAATATCGTCCGAAAGTTGTGGCGATAACCGGCAGTGTCGGCAAGACCCTGACCAAGGATGCGATTTATTCCGTTCTCGCCACAACTTTTTTTGTCAGGAAAAGCAGTAAAAGTTTCAACAGCGAAATCGGCGTGCCGTTGACGATTCTCGGTTTGCAAAACGGCTGGAATAATCCGTTCAACTGGGTTAAAAATTTAACTGACGGTTTGGCGTTGATTTTATTTCCCCATAAATATCCGGAGTGGCTGGTGATAGAAGTCGGGGCCGACCGGCCGGGCGATATTCAGTCCATTGCTTCCTGGTTGCGACCGAACATCGCGGTGGTTACCCAACTTAGCGATGTGCCGGTTCACATTGAGTTTTTTAATTCGGCCGAGCAAGTGCGACATGAAAAATCCCAACTTGTTTTGGCTACGGGCAAAAAGGACACTGTAATTCTCAATGCCGACGACAAATTGGTGTCCTCAATGAGGCCTCTCGCCAAAGGGAGGGTGATTACCTATGGTTCAACTAATCCCGCGGACATTTCGGGTTCCGATTTCAATTTTATTTACAGTCAAAAACCGCCTTTCTTTCCAACCGGCGTTTCTTTTAAGGTTGATGGTGGTGCAGAAAGCGCCGACGGCAAAAATGTTGGCACGGAAAGTACTGAGGTTAAAGGCAAGAAACTTCCTATTGAAATCAAGGGCGCACTCGGCAGACAGCAGATGTATGCGTCGCTTGCGTCGCTTGCCGTGGCCGAGGCCTTGCATATTCCGGCTGAAAAGGCGGTTTCAGCTTTATGTGCTCATGATTCCCCGCCGGGACGAATGAGAATTCTTTCGGGCGTAAGCGGCGCTTGTATTATTGATGACACCTACAATTCTTCGCCGGTGGCGGCAAACGAGGCGCTGAATACTCTCAAAAATGTTAACATCCTCGGGAGTGACCAAGGATTAAGCCGAGGCGCGGACTGGAGCGCTGGCCAATATGCGGGCCAAAGTGTGGGTCAAGGTGTCGGCCAAAGTGTAGGCCGAAAAATTGTCGTGCTTGGCGATATGCTTGAACTTGGCCAGTATTCGCAGGGTGAGCATGAAAAACTTGGGATAAAGGCGGCCGGTGTGGCTGATGTTATTTATACTGTTGGTACACGGGCGCGAGGAATTATGGATTCCGCAATAACTGCCGGATTTCCGAGGGAACGAGTGTTTTGGTTTAACGATTCAACTTCAGCGGGCGACGCCCTGCGTCAAAATCTAAAGAACGGCGACATCGTGCTCATCAAGGGCTCGCAGGGCGTACGAATGGAAAAAGCGATTGCCATGATTCTCGCCGAGCCGGAGAGAGCAGGGGAGCTTTTAGCCAGACAAGAGTTGGAATGGCGAAACAGGTGAAAATTTGTTATAAATCGTTGTCTGTCCGCACATTACAGTCAGAACAAAATACGGCCCTATCGTCTAACGGTTAGGACGGAAGCTTCTCAAGCTTCAAATCCGGGTTCAATTCCCGGTAGGGTCACAAAATGAAACTTCTTCGGAAGAAATGAGAAAGCATCAAAATAATTATGGCAAACAAAAATCTTACAAACGCAAAGCGGGTAAAGAATGACGAGTTTTATACCCAGTACAGCGATATTCAAAAAGAGGTGGGAGCGTATCTAGATTTAAATCCCAATGTATTTCGCGACAAAGTGGTGTATTGCAACTGCGATGACCCATTTGAAAGTAATTTCTTTCGCTATTTTGTGCTCAATTTCAACAAGCTTGGATTGAAACAGCTTATCACCACTAGCTACAAACCCTCGCCAGTAGCAAATATGGAGCTGGCATTGTATGGCGATGATAAAACTCTCACAAAATCAAAAGGCCGCCCGAAAGTAACCGCCAACAAGTTCATTATCAACGAGGTGCACGACATAGATGGCGATGGTGAGTTCAATTTGAAGGATATTGCCAAGCAGTTAAAGGCAAACAAGCATAATGAATGGACGCCACTTGAAGGCGACGGCGATTTTCGTAGCGATGAATGTATAAAACTACTTAAACAATCCGACATCGTCGCAACAAATCCGCCGTTCAGTCTGTTTCGAGAGTACCTAAAACAGCTTATGGATTATAACAAAAAATTTGTGATTATTGGTAATATGAACGCTATTACTTATAAAGAAATATTTCCACTGATAAAGGATAATAAGATGTGGCTTGGTAATGGTTTTCATGCTGGCAATGCTTATTTTTCCACTCCCTTAGCTAAAGAATATGGGGAAGGGGTTTATATGCCAGAAACCGGTTTAGTAAAATTTAGGAATGTTTGTTGGTTTACCAACCTTGATCACGGACGACGCCACCAACCATTGCCGCTTATGACAATGGAAGAAAATTTGAAATACAGCAAACACAAAGAAATTATAGGCAAAAAAGCGTATGATAAATATGACAATTACGATGCCATAGAAGTGTCATTTACTGATTCTATCCCAAGTGATTATGATGGCGTGATGGGCGTGCCGATTAGTTTTTTGGATAAATATAATCCTGAACAGTTTGAAATTTTGGGCAGTGATTATAATATCAAAGAGGGGTTACTTCCCAAATTAATCAATCCAAAATGGAGAGGTAAGTTAGATAGAGGTTATGTAAATAACAAAAGACTTTATACCCGAATACTTATAAAACATAAGAAATAATAAATAAAAGATATGGCTTTTGCAAATGTTCCATCGATATCAAAAAGTAAAGTCAACATGGCTGGAAAAGTGCTCGCCGAGAGAAAACCAAACGGTCTATCGCTTGATACTGCCATCTCAATAGCTGATGCATGGAGAGCTTGTCACGCATATCCAATAAATACTTTTCAGGCTACGCTCAGGAGAAAGTTAAAAAAATTCTCCAACGATCCTCTTGTTGCTCAACGGCTAAAACGCATGCCGACAATCATTGAAAAGTTACGTCGGTATCCCAAAATGCAACTCGCCAGGATGCAGGATATTGGCGGTGTACGAGCCATTCTGGATTCTGTGCATGATGTATATCTATTGTCAGAAGAATATAAAGACAAGAGTCGTTTCGCGCATGAGCTTGTTACAGAAAGGGATTACATAAAATCTCCTCGGGATGAGGACGGATACAGAAGTCTACATTTGGTTTATAGATATAAGAATTTCCAAGCTAAAAAATATAATAGCTTGTTGTTAGAGTTACAAATAAGAACAAAGTTACAACACACGTGGGCGACTGCGGTCGAGACGATGGGTACTTTTCTAGGGCAAGCATTAAAATCGCGATTAGGAGATAAGGCATGGCTCGATTTCTTCTCAGTCGTAGGGTCTGCATTTGCTTCGATTGAAAATACAGAACTACTTCCTAAACACAAAGGGTTATCCCAGAAAGAGATTTTTAAGAATGTCGCATTGATGAATGATGAGTTAAAGGTTCTTGAGAAAATACAGGCTTATTCTGTCGCGGTAAACGAAATCAATAAAAAGGGAACTTCAGATATAGGATGGTCATATCACTTAATTATTTTGAATTCGCTTGGAAAGACAGTTCAAATCAAACCCTATAAAAGAGGTAGTATCAAACAGGCAACTGATGATTACGCAAAAATCGAAGCCGAAGCAATAAAAAATGGGGGCAAAATTGAAGCTGTTTTAGTGTCCGCGGGTCCTTTGTCGGCTCTAAGGCAAGCCTACCCAAACTTCTTTCTTGATATTCGTGATTTTGTGACTCGTGTTGAATTTATAATTGCAGAGAGTAAAAAATAACCATGCTATATTCAATTAAGAAAAAATAGTATGAAAAAAAGACAAATAAAAAATGACATGCATCCAACGATTTTTGAGGAAAAGGAGGTGCGTAGAACTTGGCATAATGAAAGATGGTACTTTGTTATCATTGATATCGTGCAAATTCTTACAGAATCGAAAGATGCGCAAGGATATATAAAAGACATGAGAAGGCGCGATCCGGAGTTATCCACAGGATGGGGGCAAATTGCCACCCCCCTTACTATAGGTACAAAAGGGGGTGTACAAAAGATGAATTGTGCTGATTTAGAAGGAATTTTTCGGATAATTCAATCAATCCCATCGTCTAAAGCAGAACCATTTAAACGCTGGTTAGCTAAGGTGGGAAAAGAAAGAATCGAAGAAATAGCAGACCCTGAGCTTGCGGTAACTAGAGCTAAGGAAATTTACGATAAAAAAGGGTATCCAAAAGAGTGGGTTGATAAGCGTATGCGCGGCATTGCGGTGAGAAACACTTTGACCGACGAATGGAAAGAGCGTGGTGTATCAAAAGGTTTTGAATACGCAATTTTGACTGACGAAATATACAAAGGAACTTTTGATAAAAGCGCCAAGGAGTATATGGATTATAAAAATTTGGACAGAAAAGCCGGCGATAATCTCCGTGACCACATGGGAGATATAGAATTGATCCTAACTATGCTTGGAGAGGCGACGACCACTAAAATTACAACGGAGGAAAACTCTCGCGGATTAGATAAACTAAAAAGAGACGCGCATATTGGTGGTGGCGTTGCCGGCAGGACCAGAAAAGATATTGAGGTACAAACCGGTAAAAAAGTGATTTCAAAGGAAAATTTCAAGAATCAGAAGTTTTTGAATAAGAAAAAATAATATGAGAACAACCCTAAAAACTAGCATTACTGTCAAAGATATTTGCGAAGGGTTCGTCTATAACGAACTGGAAGGAAAGGGGCTATTCGGCTTGTCCGGCAAGCTCACTATTCAGCCGGAATATCAACGAAACTATATTTATGCGTCTGATGGCGGGAAAAGAGAGGCTGCTGTTATTGAATCACTACTCAAAGGTTACCCAATCGGACTGATCTATTTTAATAAAGTCAGCAAAGACAATCTAGAAGTTTTGGACGGGCAACAGCGTATCACCAGCGTTGGCCGTTTTGTGACGGACAAATTTGCAATTAAAGATGAGAATGGGATGCAATATTTTGGCACTATGGCAGAAGACAAGAAAGTCAAGATATTGGAAACAAAACTACTAATTTATGAATGCGAAGGGACAGAAAGCCAGATAAAAGAGTGGTTCAAGACGATTAATATAGCTGGAGTTCCGCTCGTCCCCCAAGAATTGTTAAATGCGATCTATTCCGGACCATTCGTTACGCTAGGTAAAGAGGAGTTCAGCAACAGCCAAAATGCCAATATTCAAAAATGGAGCGCGTACATAAAGGGCAGTGCAAACCGACAGGCATTTTTTGAGAGGGCTCTAGACTGGGCGAGTAAAGGAAATA
>ERZ1292623.2814-Hain-H51-01um-R1-2814-length-15256-cov-5_pt1 | contig 15256 bp, 17 predicted proteins | sample MGYA00564398_ERZ1292623 | MGnify/ENA primary metagenome ERZ1292623 (study PRJEB36523, sample SAMEA6512633) | groundwater metagenome | collected 2019-01-07 | study: AquaDiva: Metagenomics assemblies of 32 groundwater samples
ATATGGAACGAATATCTTAAACAATGAACATAAAACAATGCGACATAGTTATTCTACCCGTTCCATTTAGTAATCAATCCACGACTAAGGTGCGTCCGGCTATCGTCATATCCAATGACGAATCAAACAACACAAACGAAGATGTAATACTTGTCCCGATTACATCAGTATTAAGAAATGTTCCGCATTCAATTATGATAACAGAAAAAAATCTTTCAGATGGAAAACTCTTGGTAACTAGCCGAATACGTGCCGACAAACCATTTGTTGCACATAAGTCGCTAATTAGAATAAAAGTCGGGTCTGTTAAACCAGAAATTCTTAAAGCAATAAAAGATGAGATAAATAAACTAATTTGAATATTCGTCAAGCTACCGATTTCCACAAGGACTTCTCGGTTCAAATCCGGGTGACGGCGCTCTTATTTTTGCGATATACGTTTCCTTATTCTGAAAGTATTAATACAAGAATTTTGCCAGAGAGCTAAGCTCAATTCGAACTTAGTCAAAAACCCAGGCCGGATATTTTTCATTTAATTACAAACTAAGAAGAGTAGCACCAACTCAAATCTAATTGAAAATAAACCAAAAGCTTTATATATAACTTCAACAGATAGACTTATAAGAGTTGTCATTTGGGGGGTACAAAAATGGGGACGTTAGACCACATCAGTAACCTATGCTATATTGCGAAAGGTGAACATGGACTTAGGGGCGTAATACAATACGCTTACAGCATGATTCATCCGGAAACAAAAGTAAGGCCTGAAAAAAAACAAGATCATGCAAAAGCAAGAAATCTTGAAACAATAGCACAGTATACACACTAGGAGAAAAAATGAGTACGCAATTGAAGAAATGTCCGGAATGCGGAGGAGAAAATCTCTTCGCAAACAGGGACAAGGGGGAAGTAATCTGCAGAGACTGCGGACTGGTTCTAGAAGAAAAAATGATTGATTTCTCTCAAGAATGGAGAGAATTCGATTCTGAAGGCGGAGAATCCAAGAGAAGAGCTGGGGCTCCTATGACTTATACTCAGTACGACCAAGGATTGGGTACAGAAGTTGGTCAGAAAACAGATTTATTCCAATTAGGTTCAAAGGATAGAAACAAATTCTTTAGACTAAGAAAATGGCAGTATAGAATTTCTACAGCTATTGAAAGAAATCTTAAATTAGCATTAGCTGAATTGAAAAGAGTTTCTTCATATTTGAAATTACCAAAGATGGTAGAAGAAGAATCAGCAAGAATTTACACATTAGCAGTTCAAAGAGGATTAGTTAGAGGAAGATCAATGGAATCTGTCGTTGCTGGTTCATTATATGCGGCATGCAGAAGACATGACGTTCCTAGAACATTGGATGAACTTTCTGAAGCTTCTGGAATTGAGAAGAAAGAAATCGGAAGAACATACAGATTTATTACTCGTGAACTTGGAATCAAAATATTGCCATCTAATCCATCAGATTACATTGCACGTTTTGCTTCTTCATTAAAGTTATCACCAGAAGCGCAATCACACGCAGTTGAGATACTTGACATTGCTCAAAAGCAAGAATTGACTTCTGGCAGAGGTCCAACAGGAATCGCTGCCGCCGCATTGTACGTCGCTGCTTTGATACATGGCGAAAAGAGAACTCAAAGAGAAGTTGCAGATGTAGCTGGAGTAACAGAAGTTACAATCAGAAACAGATACAAAGAATTGCTTGATGAATTAGACTTAGAGAAAGAAATTAAAAAGACGAAGAAGAAGGTTAAGAAGGAGTAAGTTTTATTTTTAATTTAAATTAGGTGTTCTGGACGAAGAAAGTGTTAGACGGAAAGATAAAAATGATAATATGTCATGAATGCAGAAAACTAGTAGAAGATCTTAGTCCATACAGCGAGATGATATCTAAACCGCAATATCTGCTTGGACTAATAAGAGGAATGGGCTCAGGGCATCAAGTTTTCAATTATTCAATGATATTGTGCGAAAAAGAATTTAGAAAACTAAACACGCTAGCAAGAGAATACTATGCAATTAGAAACAAAGAAGTTTTCTTTGCACTTTCGACACAAGGAGACGACTCACTACTTATTACTCTTGAAGATGCATTTAAGATTACACCAATATCGGCTCAGGAGCTTTTAAAATGCGGAATTTATGGAAAAACCGCATGGAAAAACTTTACTGGAATATTACAAGAAAGACCGAAAGAAACTAAAAAGCCAGTCTTGGCGCTCTCACAAAGATAAAGGTTAAAAAAGAATAACTAGGAAAAACTAAAAATGACAAATCAATATGAATGTGGTTTAGTAAAAGAAGTTGATATACTTAGTCCGAGACTTACATTAATCACTCTTGAATCTGCCGAAAGCCCGTCTTCTGTTACAATTCCGTTCTTTGATGAATTACCGCATAATCTCGTTGGAAGAATCGTAGATTATTCAAGAGAAGAATCTGGTTTAATTTACAAGATAATAAAGCAAGAAATAAAGGGATTGGATTTTAGAAAAAAAGTTGAAATACCAAAAGAAAGAATTGCAGAGATATATTCACAAATACCACAAGAAGAATTAGAAAAAAGGGGATTAACAAAAGAATGACATACGAACCAGAATATCAATCATCTTGGCCAAGAAAGGAAGATGCAAGACCGAAAGGAATAAGACTTTCTAAACTTGAAGCAGACGCATTATTATTTGAAGACAGCAGAGACCCGATGGAAGCCGAAGATTTAAAAGAGACACGAGATATGATTAGGTTATTAAAAACACTAAGAACAGATTCAATTTAAAATGAATATAAAACCATATTTGTTAGCATTGAGCATCGCATTAGAAGGATGTGCATTAACTAAGCCAGGACATTACCCCGCAGTAAACAAAGATAGCATAGATTATCAAAACTTCAGATTAGCAAGAATTGCGTGCGTTTACGACGGAACAGTAAAAGTACATAAAAAAGATTTATACTATAGTTTTGAAGGAGACAAGTCATGCTCTCCGAGAAAAGAAACACTCGAAAGAGTAATGCGAGAAGTTAATTCTAATAACGATGATAGAACTACACTAAAAGAAATCCAGGAACTTGAAGAAAAGGTTTTCTTAAAATACGTAGAATAGATTAAATCTTATACAAATCACTCTTTCTTGTGTCGTAATTAAACTTCTTAGGTATTCCGTTAATTGTTCTCCAAATCTTTCTTACTAATCTTTCCTGCAGATGTTCTCCAGTTAAAACACCAAGCAGAGATTCTTTCGACATATCAAAATCCTGATCTAGTCTGACTTCGAGCATACACGTAACAGGATTCACCGCACCGGCAACATATTTCATTGCGCTAAGCTGGTCGGGAGTTATATCGAACTCATTCTCAGATTTAGCAAATGTTCTTGCATACTTAATAGTAACAGGATCTGGAACAATCACCCCCTTTCTCCTCCTGTAATCTTTAAATCCAACAACAAAATTCATATAAGGAACATAAATACAATGCGCAATACGTTTTTTCCATTTCTGTCCAAATTGGTAAGCTTTCATCAAAGCGGGAAAATTAACCTTATTAATATAGCTTTGGGAACATATCTGTTAGTAATGTATTTAAACAACTTAATACATAGTTAATCCCATGAAGCGTGGGGTTTTAGGTCTAATGATTCTATTGATGATGGTTTCGGTCAGTGCCAGCTATTTCCCAGAACCGGGGGTTATCTTCCAAATTAAAAAAACAAACTGCACAGAAAACGGAACAATTATTTTAGACATAACTCACGAAGGAGGACTAGTGAAATTTTCAGATATAAAAATTAATACCTCCAATAGCGAATTCAAAACTCAATTAATAGGAGAATGGGTATCTAAAGATAATTACAAGCTAGCTGAAAACTACACAGATAATGATTTATTGTCTAAAAGCTGGCTAAGATTCAGAACAACAAATAATGTATTCACAAAAGGAAAATATATCATAACTCTGAGCTGGCCTTCAAACACAATATATTATGATAAAACAATGGCAGCAGTAGAATGCCCAGGAATAATTTGTAAAACAAACAATGACTGTGTTAACCAGCAAAGCTGCGTCAATAATGTATGTGAATGGATTGCTTGTCCTCCAAGTCAATTTGCAACGGGACATACCTGCATTCCAAAATGTGAGGATTATAATTCATGCACAAGTGATTACTACACGGAAGGAAGCTGCACATACATCAAAAAACAAGGGTGCTGCAACAAAGACATAGATTGCGAAAAAGAAAATAAATGTTTAACCCAAAAATGTGTCATCAAAGGAGAAAACATATTTGAAAGATTCTGGAACTGGTTAAAGAGTAAGTATTAATTTCTTTATTTTAGTATAATTTTCTTCAGTTTGTTTTGACTTATATTGCTTAGTTAATTCGATTAGTTTCTCATTATTAACTTTAAAAATATCCTTATGTTTCATGATATACTGACAAAATTGAGTTACATTTGCCGGATATGTGTCATAATGAGCTCTTTCGAAATCAATCAAAACAACTTTTTTGTCAATAATAATATGTTTGTAAGGATTAGTCATTTCTTCTTTCGTTATGTGAATCTTATCTAAAACTCTGCACTGTCTCAAGACCTCTAAAAATAATTTCTTAGTTTCTGATTTTGAAATATGTTTTAAATAGTCTATACTCAATTCTCCCTCGGCAAATTCATAAACAAAATAATTACGTCCTTTTAAAATTAATTTAGGGGCAAGTTTATACTTATTCAGTTTAGAAATTACATTCGCCTCCCGATCAATAGTTGATATTTTCACATCCAATCTTTGAGATTTAATTGCAACTTTTTTATTGCGATAAATTCCGGTAAAAACGATCCCTCTATGTCCTTCCATTAATTCGTGAACATTCGTTATATTTTTATTGAATAATTCAGTCAGTAACCAGTTTCTATTTATCTTATAACAATAAAGTGTTTCAAAACTTACTTTTTCTTCTTTCAATAAGTCAAAAGTAAATCCGGAGGTAATTATAAATTCATCAACTTTCTCTTTATTAGTCAAAGAAGAAAAAACAATCAAAGCAAATCCATTTTTTGTTAAATGATCGTTTAAATCGATAATGAACTTTTGCAAAGTTTCATATCCATGTTTTCCGCCAGTTGTTGCTAGTTGAGAATCAATAGGTTCTCTTTTATCCCGTGGCAAATAAGGCGGATTAAAGATAATTGTGTCAAATCTTTCTTTAATATTTGAAAATAAATCACTTTTAATGATTTTTAATTTTTTACTTGAATTTTTTATTTTATTTTTAAAATTATTAACAACTTCGTTAGAAATATCGGCAGCAACTACACTTTTGACTTTCTTCAATTTTAATGCTTCAATAGCTTGTATTCCAGAACCCGTCCCAATATCTAAAACTTTGCCAAAAGCCAATTTCGTCACAAACTCAGAAAGAAGATAACTGTCTTCGGCTGGTTCATATATCATTTTCTATATACATCTTCTTTAATCATTTTAACAAGTTCCGGAAATTTAGAAATTCTAAAATGGCCGTTTTTGCCTTTGTAAATCATTATTCTTGCGTTATTTAATTTTTTTCTATATATTTCAGCATGAGAAACTGGAACAACATTGTCATCTTTTGAAAACATCAATACAAGATTCTTTGTGTTCTTCTCAAGCAAAGATAAGTCCGATTTAAGTTTGAATCCACCAACTAAATCTTCTTCTTCACTTGTATTATCGAAGGGAGCACAAACTAAGTAAATAGAACGTATTTTCTTAGGAAATTTATGTTCTGACAGATATTTTGCGAGGAAAATACTACCCAAGGAATTCCCAATAAAAATAATCTTATTTCTCAAATGTGGAATAAATCTTTCAAAATATAATTTCCAATCAGAATATTTTGCATTTTCCTGTAATGGCATTCTCGGTTGTATAATTTCAAACTTTTTGCCTAGGCTTTTCTCTAGATATTCGCCAGACCATGAGTTGTATTTATTAATGGATATTTTTCTTGTTTTAAGATAATGAATGTAGTCTTTTTGATTTTTAAAAGTTTCTCCGCCGTGAATCAATAATATTTGAGTTTTCATTTATATCTCTCATCTAAAGCTTTAGCATATTCTTTAACTCGTTCAAGAATTGACAACAAAAGAAATTTCTCTGTTCGTTCAGTAAAAGAAGTATGCAAAGCATCATGTTCTGTTATTCTATATGAATTTTTAATTTTTTCTGCTAAAAACAAATCTCTCAATCTTCTTAATTGTCTTCTAACATTAGAATTGGCAACCCCATTTAATGGCAGTTTATATTTTTTTCTTGAATCTAAAACTCTGCTAGTCAGTTCTTCAGAACTCAAGTGTTTCTTTTCTTGTTTTGCCCTAAGCATAACTTCCATGATGTCAACAATAACATCTCTCGAATCTCCTGGTTGCAATAAACCAATACTCAGACAGAATTTCTTAACTAATTCCCTATCGCTAAGTTTAGATGGCTTTTCATATCTTCTTAAGCTTATTTCAGATAATGGAGTGTCTTTTATCATATAACCATTAAGCATTGCTCGTTTTATATAGCTTTCGCTTAAACTTTGATAGAATAAAAAACAGATAAATATTTAAACAAGAACGACTGAATATATTCATGAAAAGGGTGTGGATGTTATTTGCAGTATTGATTCTTCTCGCAGCTTGTGCTAAAGTTGTTCCTATAAATGAAGTTCCTCAGTCAAATGGGAATACTGTGGAAAGAACTAATTCATCGCCAACTATAACCATAACTTTACCATCTAAATTCAAATTAATGCAGGAAGTAGCGACAAGAAACCCACCAGTTGTTAAGGGAGTTGTTAAAAATGTAGGAAATGGAACTGGTTCAGTAAAAGTAACTGCTAAAGTTTATTATGCTCAAGTTGTTGCTGATGAGGGCATGCAAATAATTGAAAATGTTGCTCCAGGAGAAGAAAAAACATACAGTATCCCAATAGAAAAAGTAACTCAATGGACAAGCTTTAAAGTATTCTTGGAATAAGGTTTGATATAAAAGTCAATCTTTTTAGTTAGTAATTAACGAAAATAATCCGAGATGGGCGCGACAACTATTAAGAACTTAAACCTTATCAAAACTAAGTTTAATCTCTCTATCTTTAATTTTATCAGCTAATTCGTACTTTCCTTTGCCTGAAAACTTCAATGATTTAGCTCCGCATCTTTCTGAAATCATTGTTTTGAATGGAACTAGTTCCTTGGCTGTTGTGTCATTCACTTCAATAAACAAATTAATCTCATCAATTCTTTGCAAACCAGAGTCTTTTCTTAAAGTTTGGACTTTTCTCATAACTTCCCTTGCGAACCCTTCTGCTTCAAGATCTTTGTTCGTTTCAGCGTTCAAATAGCAAGTTCCAGATGGAAATTCTGAAGAAACCCAATTAGCAGGCAATGAGTGTTCAACAGTGAAATGCTCCTTTTTCAATTCGAATTTTTCCGAATCAACAATAATGGAAGCTTTTCCTTCCTTCTGTATTTTATCATTCAAGGCCGGCATCATAATTAGTTTAGCTAAAACACTTGTTGCTTTTTTACCAAAAGCTGGTCCTAATTTTGAAAAATCGGGCTTTAATGATAATTTTACATGAACGAATGAATCGGAAATTGTTAATTTTTTAATATTTGTTTGTGAGGCAATTAAATCCTGAGTTTTCTTCAATGCTTTCAAAACATCCTCTTTAGCGGTAACTAAAACAACTTCAGAAACCGGCCACTTAACTCCTCTTTTAATCTTCTCCCTAGAGCCTAATATTGATTGAATTGCATATTTTGCATGACCCATACTCGTCTCCAATTCAATATCTATTAGTTTTGGATCAAATTTAGGCCAGTCAAACGAATGAATAGAAGTTTCTTTTAATTTAAACGCATCTTTCAAATTCAAATATATTTTTTCAGTTAAAAAAGGAACAATCGGGGAAAACATCTTTAAAACATTCATTAAAACTTCATTAATGGTGTAAAGTACTGCTTCTTTTTCTTTTTCAGAACCAACAGCCGATTTTTCTCTCGTTAGTTGAATATAAGTTCTCGAAAGCTCTAAAAACAATTCTTCAACATAATGAGGAACTTCATTTAATCTGTATTCTTCAAACGATTTTGTAACATTCTTTAAAGTTGAATTAAGCTTAGATAAAATATATTTTTCTTCTAAATCTAATTTTGGAGATTTAATCTTTTCCGGAGTTTTTCCAACTGTTGTGCTTAAATCAATTAACATCTTATGGAGATTCCATAAGACTCCAAGATTTCTGTATGAAACTTTCATGTCGTCTGAATTATAATTCAAATCAAACCCAGGATTAGCTGCGCCAATTAAGTAATATCTCATAGTATCTGCACCATACTGATCTATGATTTCTTGAGGAGAAGTTGCATTCCCTATGCTTTTACTCATTTTTTCTCCAGCTTGATTGATAAATCCGTGCATGTAAACAGACTTGTATGCCGGCTTGTCCATTGCAATCATAGATGAAACAAACAATATGTTAAACCATCCTCTAACTTGGTCAATTCCTTCCAAAATAAAATCTGGAGGGAACATTTTCTTGAATAATTTTTCACTTCCAGGATAATTCAAACAATTCCACGAAGCGGTTGCAGAATCAATCCATACATCAAGAACATCTGGGATTCTCCTCATTTCTTTTCCGCAGTTGCATTTAATTACTAAATTATCTACTGAAGGTTTGTGCAAATCATCGGGAAGTTTGCCTGTTTTCTTCTTTAATTCTTCTCTTGAACCAATTACTTCATAATTATCACAGCTTGAACATTTCCAAATAGGAACAGGAGTTCCCCAGTATCTTTGCCTTGTGATTGAATTGTCTCTTAAATTAGACAGCCAAGAGTCAAACTGCTTTGAACCTGCATAATCTGGAACCCAATATATTGATTTGTTTAACTCCCTCATATTTTCTTTCAAATCTTCAATTTTGAAAAACCATTGTTTTGTAGTTCTGAAAACAACTGGTTTTTTACATCTCCAACAATGAGGATATTCATGTTCAACCGGACTTGTTGCAATTAAAACTCCTTTATTATCGAGTTCTTCAGTAAATTTAGAATCATCAATTTTAGCTTTCATTCCTGCATATTTTCCCATTGAACTTTTAAATTTGCCATTCTCATCCAATTCGTTAAAAGCTGGAAGTCCGTTCTTGTGTCCAACTTCATAATCTTCAGGACCGCAACCTGGCGCGCAATGAACCAATCCAGAACCTCCTGAAACATCGACGTACTCTTTAGATAGTAAAACAGTGTGTAATTTTGGAGCTTTAATTTCATTAAATTCTCTTATTTCACCCCTCAATGGATGTTCATATTTTAATCCCTCTAATTTTTCTCCTTTAAATTCTTCTATAATATGAAATTTCTTCCCAGCGACAGCAGGAATGAATGCTGTCAAAGCTTTTGCAACAATCCAGATTTCATCATCAACTTTTGCTTTAACATAATCTACATCTGGATTGACCATAACTGCCAAATTAAACGGAATTGTCCAAGGCGTCGTTGTCCACAATATCAAGTATTCGTTCGATGTTCCTGTTAATTTGAATTTTAAATAGATAGATTTGTCTGTTACGTTTTTATATTCCAATTCGTGTTTTGCTAATGCAGTTGCATCATGAGCACACCAAGTTACTGTTCTTAATCCTTCATACAATCTTTTGTTTTCGTGAGCTTTTTTAATTAACCACCATTCTCCTTCAATATATTCGGGAGTAATTGGCTGATAAGCATTCTTGAAATCCATCCAGACTCCCATTCTTGAGAAGTCTTTGTCCATTTCATTTTTGTAATGAATGCATAGTTTTCTGCATTCCTCTATGAATTTATCAACACCATATTTTTCAATTTCTTCTTTGCCTTTGATTCCTAATTTCTTTTCAGTTGCATGTTCGGTTGGCAAACCATGCATGTCATAACCTGCTCTGTCCCAAACATTCAATCCATTCATTCGTTTATATCTCAAAACAGAATCCTTTAATGCTTTATTCCAAGCATGACCTAAATGAATTTTTCCTGAAGTGTAAGGAGGACCATCTAAGAAATAGAATTGCTTACCTTTTCCTTTAGATTTGACTTTATCATAAACCTTGTTTTTATCCCAAAAATCAAGGATTTCTTCCTCTACAGCCTTAAAATCATACTTACCTATAGCCATGAAATAAAGGCTTGAATAGTGATTTATAAAGGTTATGGGGTTAGTTTTATATAGCCGTTATTTGTTAGAAAGGAAACTACGAACATGAAAAAGGACATAAACAGACTAAATCAACAGAAAATGCCGCGCATAAAGCAAACATTCCCTACAAAGAATACGCAAATTGGATAGAATATATTGATGCCAATCTAGATAAATTCAAAAGTGGAAAACTGAAAGTAAGCGATCCTAATTTCTATAGCTTTCTTACATCTCATAAAAAACATAACCTAAGACAAGAAGCTCAAAATTATTTAACAAAAAAAGGTTATATTCCGATTAGAGCAACCAGAATATCCGCATCATTAATAGAACGACAAAGAGTACCGCGAGAAAAACGAGAGATAACCCCTGAAGAACGTCGGGATTTTATAATGAAAATAAATGAGATAAGAATAGAAAAAGGCGAACCAGAGTTACGTGTAATCGATATCACAACTGGCCACGTAATTAATCTCGAATCGTTAGTTGATGTAGAAGATTAAATAAACTCACTCAAGCTTGATTGTTCTTTTAAAACTGATATCTTTATAAAAAGAAAGCATCATAACTACTAAAATGAAAAGAATTGTGTTTATTCTTGTTCTTATGATTTTGATAGGTTGTACTGCACAAATAAAAGAACCTGTTAAAGAACAACAAAAAGCAGAAACACTTGTCGTGGCTGAGCAAATAAATAATGCAGAACAACTACCAGTTGCTGAAGAAGTTAAAGCACCAGAAAATCCATCCATAACAATCTGTAACAAACTTCCATTAACAGAAAGATTAAGTCTGGGAGAAAAATGGTTCTGTTTGGCTGTTGTCAATGATGACCCAAAAATTTGTGGCAATATTGAAGCAGATCCGGGAGACGAAGAAGATCAAGCTAACAAAGATATTTGTTTTGCAGTAGCAAGTGCTGATACTTCTTACTGTAAAAAAATACAGAACCTTGCACAGAAACATGTTTGTTATTACCAAACTGCCGTAATAAGCAATAACATCAATATTTGCGATGAAATAGACTATGATAAAAACGAAAGATTGCAGTGTTATTTTACGTTCGTTAGCAACTTGCATTGGTGGGATAGATCGAATGATATAAAAGAAGAATACTGCAATAAATTTCCAACGAATGAAGCAGACAAGAATACGTGTTTAGCATTCAAGAATAGAGATGTTTCTCTGTGTAAAAATAACATAAACTGCTTGACATTCTTCAAACAAGAAATGTCTTTTTGTTCTGGAGCAGGAAGCGAATTAAAAGATTGTATAAGGGACAGAGCGATGACAAATAAAGATGTTTCAATTTGTGAAACTCTTAATGGAGAAAAAAGAGATGATTGTTTAGGAGATTTTTGCACCCACATAGATTTAGATATAACCATTTGTGATAAAATAAGCGACGATATGGAAAGGCAATCTCGTTATTCAGAAATTGCAATAAACACAGCAAATAATGTAAGAAATGACTAAATAAATTCACTTAAACTTGACTGTTCTTTTTCATCCAGTGCATTTCTGAAATTAACACCTGCCGCTTCGAATATTTTCTCAACCGAAGGAATTATTTGATGTTCAACATAATAATCGGCGTTATACTCTTTAACTTCATTAGGCAATTGAGAGTTTTCTGCAATTGAACCTTCTCCTTTCCCAACAATATAGCGAATTATTGAGCCAGGAATGACGTTAAACCCTTGCTTTTGCATTTTTTGTGCAACTGCAACATGAGGCGCAATAGTTTCATAGCTTGAAATTTCTCGAGCTAATTGAGTGTAAATCATCATTTTTCTAAGTGGAATCTTATTTTCTTCGACATCGGAAATAACAGTTTGAACATATTCCAAAGCCTTCCTTAATTTTCTCTCTTTCAAAATTAAATCTAAAACTTTCTCTTGAGTTTCACGAGCAATGGTGCTGAAATTTCTTTTAGAAGATTCTAATCCTCTGACTTTCAAAACTCCATTATCAGATAACAGAGCATATCTCCTTCTTGTTTCTTTTCCCGTTTTGGAAGCAACAAACATTCCTCGGGGATACAATCCTTCATGCTCTAAATTCATTTTTTCAGGCAAAGAAGCGTTTAACTCATCTAAAAACTTACGAGCTTGTTCCGGCTTTTTACTTCCAAGTCTAAAAAATATTAAATCATCATCAGCATAAAGAACATCAAACTTTTCGTCTTTTGCTTTGTCAACCACATAATTCAAATAATATCGTCCATATGAAGCAATTGACTTAGAACATTCAAGGTTATACCACCTAGAATAAGGCAGACTAAAAACACCATAAATCGATCCGGCAATTGAAGTTATTGCATCATAACGCGCAGTTAACTGCGTTTGTTGTTCAAACGTTTTATCTCCGGTCTTAAGAATTTCCAAAATTCTTTCTTTTCTGTCAATTAAATTTCCAGTAAGTTTTGGAATGAATCCTGCGTTCTTAGAACAGAAATGAATTTCTTCTCCGGGAACATTTTCAGTGCAACAACTGCATTTTAAAGTTCCAACCGAAATATTGTGCGTTGCAATTATTGACGGATGCAATGATTTAAAATCAAATACCGCAATATTATTGTAAACTCCTTGTTCTGGCTCTATAACCGGAAAGGAATGTAATGTTTCTTTGTTTTCATAATGAGTTGGCTTTCCAGGAATTAACTCATTTGAAAATTTAGATTCTTTTACCAAAAATGCCTCGGTAAACTGGGAAAAATTACCTCGCGAAACGTCAAAGATATCAAGATTTGTAAGTTTTACATATTCAATCAAAAAAGGAAACATTTTTCCAAATATTTTGTACGTCAAGTAAGCATCATTCATATTATAATCACAAAATGGGGATAAATCTCCAGATTCATCCCATACTTCGGGCAATTGTCCTATATCAATCTGTTTTTTACCTTCCCCAGTTAATTCAAGAGCAACATCTTCCAATCTAAATGTGTCAGATTCAAGTTTTGAAGCCATTATTTTTGAAATAAATTTGTAAACATCAACGTGAGCAATTCCTTTTATTGAAGTTTCGGAGTTCGAGATATCTGCAATAGTTCTGTCAACTCCAATATCAAACTTCAATCCATATTTCTCGGCTCTTTTTTTAAGATAAGGAAAGGAATAAATATCCGAGGCATAACCAGTAATGATGTCTGGTTGAAACTCATCAATTACCCTCTTAAATGCAGTTAATAATTCAAATTCATTCTTTACGAATTCAATTGATTTATCGTCTGTTTTGAACTCTTTCCACAAAATTGTTTTTTTATAATTATCAGAATAAAATGAAATCATTAAGACTTGGTCAGATTCAGAAGATGCTGATTTTTCTTTTGGAGAATATATTTCAATATCAAAAGCAAGTACTTTTGGGTTAATTATCTGCTCATCTCCCTGAACTAATAAATCCGCCCTCATTACGGGAAGTTTCGAAGATGGGTTTGTTATTTCTCCTTCAACGTCAGTTAAAGTGCATGGAACTAATCTTCTGTCAATCATATAACTTGTAATTAACGGAATATCATTTTCATAAATTCCTGAAATATTCAACTTTCTTATTTCATCAAATAAATAAGAAGAACCAAAAGCACTATTGACATAACATTTTAAAACATTTTTTTCATTTTCAAAAATTTTTACTTTTTTCTTTTCAACTTTAATAATTGAATGGATTTCATCGTTCACCTTAACCCTAATCTTCAATAAATCTTGCTCAATAGTCTCTACCCCTTGTTTTGGAACGACATAGAAATATGGGAAATAATTAGAATCGGTTACCGCAATTCTTTCTCCAGAAACTGTTCGTCCATAAAGCGTTATAACTGGACGTTGACCTATGGTGCGCATTCTTACATCTATCGGATAAAACTGCACCCCTGCCATTTTAACTATGTAAAAGTAATGAAATATATAATGATTTTGGTCAATAATGCCATAATAAGGTATATATAGGCAGGCAGCATATAGGTTTCTAGAGGCCATAGACGTGAAAAAAGAGGTTATAACAATATTAACATTGACGTTACTGCTTATTTCATGTCAGCAGATAAATACGGCAGCAAATGAACAAATAAAAGGACCTGTTGCTGAACAACCCAAAGCCGTTGTTAAACTAATTGACTTCTCAAACGCAATGGACTTGGAAAATGCAAGAATATATTCTGTTGCAGTTTATGATGTAAACAAAGATGGTTTTGATGATATAGCCGCAGGAGTATTTGGAAGTTATTCTGATTTGTTCATGAATAACAAAGACGGAACATTTACAAGAACTCAATTAATAGATAAAAAATACAACACCCAAGAAATTACTTTTATTGATATTAATAAAGATGGAAATAAAGACCTCGTATTAGGAAATAACCAGCAGCCAATTGTTTTATTGAAAAATAATGGAGACGGAACATTCTCTCTTTTGAAAGAACTAGATAAAACATTAGTAAACGATATTGCTGTTGCTGACTTCGATAAAGATGGTTATGAGGATTTTATCATTGGAACTCAATTCAAAGAGAATTACATTTATTTTAATGATGGAAAAGAAGGATTTGACAAAGTCAAACTTCCGGGAATGATATCTGACTCGCCAGTCAAATCTGTAAAAACGGCAGATATGAATAATGATGGAAGAACCGACATTGTATTTGGAATAGATAGAAGACAAACAAGAGTTTATTTGAACGAAGGAGAAAGAAACTTTGTGCTGAACACAGAACTTATTGGAGAACCAAACACGTATTCAATTGCTTTGTTTGACTCAGACAAAGACGGAAAAATTGATATTTTGCAGGGAAATAACAAAAAACAGAATTTCTTATTTTTAAATAAAGGAAATAACTACGAAAAGACTCCGATTAATGGAGACAGCAATACTTATATTGTTTTAGCTGCTGATTTTAACAATGATAAAATAGAAGAGGTTGTTATTGGAGATTATGAAATTAACATCAAAGTTTATGAAAAATCAGAGAGTGAATACGTTTTGTTAAAAGAAATTAATACTCCCGACAGAGATTTCGTAAGAGATTTGGCAGCAGGGGATTTCAACAAT
>ERZ1292623.2815-Hain-H51-01um-R1-2815-length-15249-cov-12_pt1 | contig 15249 bp, 22 predicted proteins | sample MGYA00564398_ERZ1292623 | MGnify/ENA primary metagenome ERZ1292623 (study PRJEB36523, sample SAMEA6512633) | groundwater metagenome | collected 2019-01-07 | study: AquaDiva: Metagenomics assemblies of 32 groundwater samples
CACCTGCCTGAATACTTGGAAGGCAGAACACCACAGAAAAATACTCTTTTCATTAGGAGAAAAAGAAATCCGGCACGCGCAAAATGAAAAGAGCAAAGAGTATTTTTCTGTGGTGTGGCGAGCTTGTCGAGCGGTGGCGGGGCTGGCTTCCTTGGTCTGGTTTCGTTCAGCCGTTTTTGATAAAATAGGTTCTAGCCAAACTGTAAAGACACATAGTTAATAATTAATTTAACGATTCAGCAAGTGACCCAAAACTAATTTGTTTGACCGAAGATTAGAGTAATAAACATTATATGGGAGACTTAACAACAATCGACCCAAACGCATTTTTCTCGCCACAAACTCTAGAGAGCGTCCTTTCAATTGTGCAGTTCGGCTCCTCTCTTTATTCGGAGAAGCCCGGAGATATAGATTTGTGTGTAGTCACGAAAAAAGGATGCTTCTTTGGCCTGCTTGCCGAAAAATCGTTCACACAGATGCCGCCAAACATTGACATAATCTTATTAAAAGAAGAGGAGTTGAAAGGAACAGATTTTTTCAGATTCGGTAGTCATGGTGTACATCTGCTTGTGTCATTGCGCGAGGGTAAGGCAATATATGGAGAGAACATTTTTCTAGAACCCCACTCTCCTTCTGAAAGAGCAGTGAAAGAATCGATTTTAGATCGCCTTTATGACTACCTCTATGAGGTAAGAAAACTGGAAACTTTAAAAGATATGGATAATTCGGCCGCTCTCAAAAGGTGGCCAAAGTTTAATCGACTCGCATTGTTTCTTTTGGATACAACCGGGGAGCTTACATTCCCCGCAATTTTGTCTATCTCGAAATCAGAGCTCAAAAAACGTCTTTCTGAATATGGGTTACAATATAAAGATGAATTTACGGTCGTAGGTTTTGAACATATATGGGAAACAATCCTCGCAAAGAATTTGCAATCATAACCGGAGGTACATCCGGCATCGGATATGCGACAGCATGCCATTTTCTTAAAAATGGGTATGGTGTTGTGATTATGTTTGGAAATGACACTGATCGCGCTGAGTTGAAAAAAACAGAGTTGATATCGTTGGGATATTCTGGAAATAATGATTTCCTATTTGTCCACGCGGACATAAGCGCTGAAGAGTCTATAGAAAATGGTCTCGCTATTCTTGATTCTGTTCGCGAGAAAATAACTGTATTAGTAAATAATGCCGGCGCGTTGAAAAGAGCACCATTTCAAGAACTACACACTTCCGATTGGGAGTATGTATTTGGAGTAAATGTATTTGGAATTGTGAACATGACGCGTTGGGTTTCGAAAAATTGTCCATCAGCGCGGGTCATCATTAATATAGGGAGTATCCGTGGCTTCTCTCATGTTAGCAGGATAAACAACATGATTTATAGTGTCAGCAAGGCGTGTATACCAACATTGACCGCTGTATTGGCAAAACAACTTGGTCCAGATGTTCGGGTTGTCGCCATACTTCCAGGTACTATAGACACCCCTCAGCGTCAGGGCATAACTGAGGAGGAGTTTAAATTGTATGGAGAAGACAATACAATTTTGAAAAGAATAGGTACGCCAGAAGAGGTCGCCGGAATCTGCCTTTTCCTCGCATCAGAGAAAGCGGGGTACATTACGGGAACCAGTATTACAGTTGACGGTGGGTATAGCGTCAATTATATCCAATAATCTGCTCATGGTATGACAAAACGCGGCTTTGGAACAAATTTTCATAAAGTGTACGGATCAAATCCCGAAACCTATAACAGATTTAGCTCCGCAGAATACTTTTCCCAGAAACTTAATAAGAGGATTCGCGAACTTTCTTCACCGGGTGTTTTGCTTGATGTTGCATGCGGGACGGGACATAAAACCAATTTGTTATCTAAATATTTTGACAAGGTGTTTGCTCTTGATTGTTCAGCACACCTGCTTAACTTTGCGAGAAAAGAATATGGAGCAAACAAAAAAATAAATTTCCTATGGTCGACAGCTGCCCATATCCCGCTTCTCGATCAAAGCGTTGATACTATAGTGGTGACCTGGGGATCTTTTCCGCTTCCTCAAACCTTGCGTGAGATGAAGCGCGTTCTTAAGAATGGCGGAAGTATTCTCCGTATTGGGACTTGTGTAGGAGACGAATTCACAACCCTTTTTCCGTCCTTTGATATAAAACGTATCAATAGGATAAATAAAACCTTCGTATCTCAAGGATTTACCATTGAACGTCATGAGGTAACTATCCGATTCAAGAATCTTAAAGAAGCAAAGGAAATTCTCAGTGAAATAGTGGGTACGCCAAAAGAAATGATTAACAAAACAACTCTTAAGCATACAGTCGCACTCTGTTATTATAAGAAAGTATGATTACCTACAAGATCAAATATAAGAGATACATCGTCAACCTCTATGTGCCTGAGCAAAAATCAGGTCGAGTAGTCCTACTCTTGCCTGGATTGCCAATGTCAACAGATGTAAATAATATCCTAAAACCATTCCTTGACGCGGGGGCTATCATATTCTATCCGTATTTTTCCGGTTCGTATGATAGCGGTGGGTCATTTGGCGCCGCACAATCAATCCGCGATGTCGCTAAACTCTATCCTTTGACTCAAATGAGTGTAGTTACCGAATTGTATTTCGGCAAACAAATCGAGCTCGGTGTTCCCAGCGAGGTTATTTTAGTCGGTATGAGTTATGGGGCAGGAATAGCTTTGCTCGGGCATCAAAATCTTTACCAAAAAATCATTCTCTTTTCCCCAGCGTTACTTTTCAATCCGATTGATATAGGAGGAGAGATAGGCAGAAATTTTCATGAGCAAATGAAGAACCTTTTTCATTTGCTGAGAAAAGCGCACCCTTTTACTTATCGACTCGGCTTTTCTAGTGATCTAGAGAAATTCTTAATGGGAAATAACAACCATGTTCATCGTCAGTCAATTATTGAAGCACTTAACAAAATCAGTTTCCCATTATTAGTTCTGCACGGAAAGAATGACGTGTCGGTGCCAGTCGAAATCATTCATTCCCTCGAAGGGAAGACACTAAATAAAAATATTTCGTGGCGCTATATAGAATCAGCGCACAGCACTTCAAGCTATGGAGACGAGGGTCTAGAGTTAGTTCAGAAATTTATTGAAGAGTAGCATTTCAACAACCCTATACCAACACTAGCAAAAATTGACTATATTAGATAGGCATGCTACTATTCCAAGTAGACGTAAGTTCTTTTAATGCAGAAGTGTGTCGCAACAGCTGGGGCGAATCCAGCTAATCCATAAAGGAAGTTCAAATGATCTTTACATTGCCGATCACAATAAAGGATGTAGTCCCACTTGGATATTGGCTTACTCCAATCCTTGTGGACGCATTGTCGAAACAGTACCAGGAGCAGGGAATTATTTTTTATGGGAAGATCGGACTTCGTAGCCCGACACCTTCCGTAAATAGGATTTTCCACGAGAGGCTTGATTTCCTGAATCTGACTTGCGATCGCAAGCCGGACTCAGACTTCAAGGATGATTTGCTCAAACTGTCACAGGAGGTATGCATAGGAGGTTCAATTAAGCATAGAGATCAAGAATGTTATCGATGCTTATGCGGATGTCTGGAACTCCCCGTACTTATCGCGCCGTTCGCAAAAGAGAAGACATTTACGCGTGTGGGTGACGCTTACATATGCAAAGCATGTAAGCAACCAGGGGAAGTTGCATGTGTGAGTGGCAGATTTTTCCAGATCGGTTCCGACTGGTCTCTTGAGTCAATCTGCGTATACCCCGAATGGTATCGAGGAGAATTGAGAGAACTAGTGCGCCAACTTCGCGAACAGGGAATACCGCTATCTCGTGCGCGAGTGACCGGGTTAAGTCAGGAAGACATGAATCTCGATGTTGAGTTCGTGTGGTCGCTGATTCCGTTGTTATTTTCCCGCCAACATCCTGACGAACGAATCCGACTTGTGGTTACCAATCATGTGCTAAGACAAGCTGCAATCGCCATCCTGTTAGCCAAGGCACTAAATTCTGATCTCAAAGTCGACCTCATCGTTTCTCCATGCATAACACATCCGGGTATTTTGGAGAAGTGGAATATAGGTCGTCTGATCGAATTAGGATTTACCGGTGACTTATTGAGATTTATGCTTATCGGATCACTTGGCTGGCAGACGAAGGATGCGGATTTGTACGATGTTCCTGCGAGAGTCGAACACCGGCGTTTCTCACTGTTAAAGCGACGGATTCATGAAGCACAAGCAGAGAATCTTTCGGTGCCTTACACACCAAATGATTCGATGAGTAATCTCTCTCAGCGGAATCTAGCGCAAGGCCTGAAGCATGTGTTCAACCCAGAGCGTTGCAATTACAAGACGCTCATCGGAGTTCTCTAAGTGGCCCGCCCGGGTAACAAAACCGGCGGGCCTTTCTTTTGGGTAACTGAGCTCGTTCTTCATCAGAAATGATGATTGTGGAGGCAATGTCATTTTTGTGACGACTGTTAGGGCCGGGATTTATAGGGAGCCACCGCAGGCGGGTATGTGCGCGAGTTTGCGAGCGGGCGAGAGAGTCGTGGACTGGATGTCGGGCAAAATAGGTTCTAGTGTGTTTTAATCAGAGACAGAGGCATAGTTAATAATCAGTTTTTTGAGGATGTTCTCGGACATGGACGAAGAGGTCGGCGAGAGTTTTGAGGGTAACTAATAAGACTAGACTCCAAATAGGTTGATGGAGAATAAGTGAGGCAAAGCCGCCGATTATAATTGTGAGGTGCATCATAGCGATCCGTCCGTATGGGGCGGTGAAAAGTAAACTAACATTGGCTTGTTTCCGTTCACCTTTATAAATAAAGTTAGTAAAGAAGGAAACAGTATGACTTGCCAACATTATTAAAAAAGAGGGTAGGACAGCGACCAATAACCCATCGCTTAGTTTCCTCAATGGCTCGGCGAGTGGTCCGAAACCAATTTGACCGAAGACGATAATAATAAACATGAGATGAACCAGCATAAAAAGACCAAAATGAAAAATAAAGAAGAGGCCAAAACTAAGACCTTGAATTCCGCCCACCTTAAACATTTTAATGATGTTCCAGAATCCAATGATGGCAGTTTCCAGCCAATAGAGAATCATGATTTGGAATAAGCTCCAGCCAAAAAAGAGCACGCCAATGAGTGGAACAAGATTGGCGATAATTAAACTGAACGAGGAAATAGACATACGCTAAGATTATACCCTTTTTCTGTTGTTGAAAGTGTGATTGTATGAACACGCTAATATGAGCCAGACATTTATTAAGCATCGAGAGGACTTTACTTGCAGGCAATGTGGGGCGGAGGTGGTGGGGGATGGGTATACTAATCATTGTCCAAAGTGTCTCTATAGTCGGCATGTGGATATTTGCCCGGGCGATCGGGCGGCCGAGTGTGGTGGGCTGATGGCGCCGGTTGCCGTCGAGCGTCAGCACGCGGCGGAGCGAATCATCCACCGTTGCCTCGAGTGCGGCACGACTCGTCCCAACCGCGCTTCGCCACGCGACGACCTTGCGGCGATCTCGCTCCTTTTGCTACAATCTAATTCTTACAAATTAAACGACAATCAACATTATGACGAAAAAAGTGACAATTTATAGCACGCCGACTTGCCACTTCTGTCTCGGGGCCAAAGAATTTTTCAAGGAGCACAATGTCGCTTACGAGGAGCATAATGTAGCCACTGACGCGGCGAGGCGAAAGGAAATGGTTGATAAATCTGGCCAACTCGGGGTGCCGGTTATTATTGTGAGTGATGAAAGTGGAGCCAATGAGTCGGTGACTGTTGGCTTCGATGAGCCAAGACTCGCCAAACTTTTAGGGATCTAACGGATACCCCCGCCAGAATGATCTTGTCGGGCTGGTGCCCGACCGAATCGCTCGCGCCTCGATAGTTCAATGGATAGAACAGCTCCGTCCTAAGGAGTAGATGTAGGTTCGATTCCTACTCGAGGCATATTTTATAAAAAACACCCACCGAATCTTCGCGACGCGGTGGGTAGATGTGGCCCCGAGAACTTTCTTTTTCGGTTATTCCAAACGCTCCAGTTCGTTTAACATCGCTTCGGTAATTTTTATAGGACAATCTTCTTTAAGCTTTGCCCATTCTTCCTCTGCTTTCTTGCCGCGGATTTGATCTAGAATTTCCCCAGCCGCGTTTGGTTCCCCCGGCGGATGGAAAAACATTGTCTGACACCTCAAACAATGGAATGAAGTCACCGTCATCTGATAAAAATTCCCTGAATTCGGACCGATCGGCATTAACATCGGTGATTCGGTCGGCAACGATTCGACTTCGGCCACAATCATATCCTGCAAACAAGCTGGACATTGTACACCAGTATCGTGTTGACTCATGACAACTTTTCTCTTTCTGCTCCCAGGTCTGGGTGCGTCTGTGGTTAATGTTCTTGAAACTATCCATGATATTATCAAATTTGTCGGTTAAAGCAAATCCATCTTTTCATTCCCCGGCAAAATAATTCATGTTACAATCAATATGATGTACGGCGATGAAAAAAAGACGCTTGAGCGTTTAACCGAATTGGTTGAGGATAACAACCGCATTCTGCATCGGCTACAGAGGGCCAAGCGCTGGGGGACATTCCTCCACTCGCTTTATTGGTTGATCGCTTTACTTCTCGCCGCCGGTTCGTACTATTATATCCAGCCATATGTTGAGAGTTTGAAGGGAGTTTTACCTCAACTTGAGGCGACCATTGATAGTTTGCCGATACCCGGTTGGCCGCGTTCGACCGGCACTTCCACCACGCCCAGATAGCCCCGACGCCCTGCTGGGGTCGGGGTCCCGATCCCCCGACATGACATAAAGTCGGGGCGTCGGGACTCAGTTATCATGCCTTTCGTTTATATACTTAAAAATAAACAAGGGAAATTCTATGTCGGTAGTACGATTGATCTAACTTCGCGCTTGAAACATCATCAAGGTGGATATACTCCCTCGACTAGACGATTAGGTAAAATGGACTTAGTGTTTTCTCAAGAGTATTCTAGTATTACGGAAGCTAGGAAAGTTGAGGCTAGGTTGAAAAGCTTAAAGCGCAAAGATTACCTGGAAAAAATAATACAGGATGGTTTTATCAAGTATCATCCTTCCAATGCGCCCAGATAGCTCAGTTAGCAGAGCATTCCCCTGAAGAGGGAAGGGTCGTCAGTGCAATTCTGACTCTGGGCACCAAAAGAAATATGCCCGAAGAAATTTCGACAAAAATCGCCTTGTTTAAGGGCAAAGAAATCCGAAAAACACTTCACAATAATGAATGGTGGTTTGTGGTCAACGACATCATTGGAGTTCTGACTGATTCTGCCGATCCCGCCCAGTATTTTAAACGTCTGAAAGAAAGAGATGAAGAATTAGCAAAGTTAGCCGACAAAGGGGGGGTACAATTTGTACCACCCCTTATGCTCGATGTTAAAACTTTAGGTGGAATGCAAAAAGCGTATTGTTGGCACACCGAAGGCATTTTCCGCCTCATTCAATCAATTCCCTCACCCAAAGCCGAGCCATTTAAGCGTTGGTTGGCGAAGGTGGGTTATGAGAGAATCCAGGAGATAGAGGATCCGGAGTTGGCGACGAAACGAACCAGGATGCTCTACAAACTTAAAGGATATAGCGAGGATTGGATAGAAAAGCGGCTGCGCGGGATTGCTATCCGTGAGGAATTGACGGACGAATGGAAAAATCGCGGAGCGAAAAGTCATCAGGATTACGAAATTCTCACGGCTGAAATCTCTAAGGCTACTTTTGGTGTGACGCCGAGTGAATATAAAAAGCTCAAGGGTCTGAAGCGCGGAAATTTACGGGATCATATGGATGACTTCGAGCTTATTTTCAATATGCTTGGCGAACGGGCCACGACCGAGATTCATCGCACGGAAAATTCCAAGGGAGTGGGCAAGTTGAAAGCTGACGCCCAAGCCGGTGGTAATATTGCCGGCGGAGCGAGGAGGAAATTGGAGGCGAGACTCGGCCGTTCGATAGTGACCAAGAAGAATTTTATAAATGGGTCGGAAAGTAGAAGGCGTTTGAGGGGATAAAAATTTACACCGATCTGACTTTGAGGCGTTCGACGCGTTGGCGGTCGACTTTGGGTAAGCGGATGGTGAGAAGCCCGTGGCGTTCGACGGCCTCGGCTTCTTCCGGTTCCACTTCTGATGGTAGGAGAATCGTTTTAGAGAAGGAACCCCAATAGAGTTCTTGTTGGAAGTAATCAATCCCATTCACCGTCTCCACTTCTTCCCGCTTGCCTTTAATCGTTACCATTTCGCGGGTGATGGAAATATTCAAATCTTCCGGCCGGACGCCCGAGATCATCGCTTTGATCACGATCTCGGACGGGGTTTGGAAGACATCGACGGCGAGTTCCCCTTCCTCACCTTCTTCTTTGAGCCAGTTTTGATCGTGGTGGTCGCGGGCCGATTCGACGGGAAGTTTGAGAGCGCCCTCACCCGAGCCACCGCCTAAGGAGGAGATACTGCCGGTAATGCGTTCGAAGAATGAGCGTTTATTTTTAAACATTTAATTTCAGTGGCGACACTACTACCTGCTTGACTCGTTCGAAAAGGAGAATAATGAGAACAGCGAAAATCCAGAGAAGCGAAAAGACCTTGAGAATTTGTCCGCCATCACTCGTAATTATAAGTAAGTTGAAGAGCGCGTGCAAGAGGAAGGCGGTGATTAGACCGATCGTGGCGTAGAGAAGGCGGCGGGAAACAGGGAGAAAGAAGGATAAACCGATCATCCCACCGACAATGGCCGAGGAGACAATGTGGGTGACATTGGCCCCGAGGAAGCGAAGGTTGCCCGTCAAAAGGAAAGTGATATTGGCGTTGGCTGGATTCTCGAATAGGATATGGAAGAGGAAAAGGGCGTTCTCGAGCGCCGCGAAACCGAGCGCCGCGGTGATAAGATAAATCATCGCGTCAACGGGCTCGTCAAAATCGGGATGATTGAAGACTAGGAAATAGGCGGCGAAGAGCTTAAGGATTTCTTCGGTTGCCGCCCAGAAAACAAACACTAGTTTCTCGGCCGAGCCAATCACCTCGCCGGTCGGATTGCCGGCCGTGTAATTGCTGATATTCTGGCAGGCGAGTGTGAAGAGCGAATGCTTGCACCATAGTCGTTCCAGAAGATAAGCGATGACGACGGCCGCGGCGCCGGCGAGGAAGACAAGGACGACGCGGCGCAGGGGTTCTGGTCGTTTCTTATCCTCTCTTAACCAGAAGACAAGCCAAATAATTACCGGGATAAAACCACCCATTAGAGCATAGAGAATTATTTCTGTCACGCGATTAAGTATAGCAAATAATTTTAATCAAGAGTCAAATTACCACGGGCAGTGATTAAAGGTTCGACCTTCTTGGGAATTCTAGTCTTTAAGGTCGAACCTTTAATTAAGCGTAGATAACCAGCCACGGCGATCATCGTGGCGTTATCGAGAGATAATTTTTGCTCGGGGAGAAGCAGATTGATAGTCGGATAATGTTTGGCGAAATGTTTGGTAAATTGCCGGCGCAACGGTTGATTGGCCGAGACCCCGCCCCCGATGAGGAGCGCTTTGGGAAAATATTTTTCAATGGCCTTGATGGTTTTAACAAGCAAAACATCAATTACCGCTTGCTCAAAGTCAGCTGCTAACGCGGTTCGCGCTTCATCGTTAAATAAATTTTGTTTTTTCAAATCATTGACACGATAGAGCACGGCGGTTTTAAGACCCGAGAAAGAGAAGTCGAAATCGGGGGAATTGATCATGGGCCGCGGCAATGGCGCCCAAGGACTGTCCTTAAGTTGGGTGTTTCGCGCCAATTTAGATAGCGCCGGACCGCCGGGGTAAGGGAGGTCGAGGAGGCGAGCCACTTTATCAAAGGCCTCGCCCACAGCATCGTCGCGGGTTGCACCGAGCAGCTCGTACTCGAACCAGTCACGAATTAAGATGAGCTCGGTGTGGCCACCGGAAATCAATAAAGCCAGCACGGGGAATTTTATTTTTATATTTTGCACTTTTCGTTTTGCACTTTGAACTAAGACTGAATAAATGTGGCCTTCCATGTGATTGACGGGAATCAGAGGTTTTTGCCACGCTCGGGCGAGCCCCCGCGCGAAATTAATGCCGGCCCAAAGGGCCGGTTCGAGGCCGGGGCCGTAAGTGACGGCGATAGCATCAATCCGCGGCGGCTTAATGGTCGGAATAAATTTCAAAAATTGCTCAAGCAATTCCGGCTCTCGCTCGAGAATCTTCTCTATTTCATTTTTATTTTTCAATTGTTGTTTCACACTTTTCGTTTTTAGTTTTGAGTTATTTAATGTTTTTTCCAGTACCGGAATCAAATTTTTTCCATGTTCTCTTTTTGCCAACATCGGCACCACCCCGCCCCACGGCGCGTGAATGGCCGTTTGTGAGGAGACAACATGGGCGAGCACCTTGAATTTCGGCCGCCTTAAGCCACCCTTCCCCTCCACCACGCTCACTGCGGTCTCATCGCAACTGGTCTCAATCCCGAGGATGGTCATAGTCGAAATTTAAGTGTACAATTTTTTATAATTATTTGAAATCATGATCAAGGAAATTGAGTGTCGGGTGAGCGGACGAGTGCAGGGGGTGATGTATCGAGATTTCGTGTGTCGGCGGGGGAGACGACTCGGCCTCGTGGGTACGGTCGAGAATTTGACGGACGGCACGGTGCGAGTGGTGGCCGAGGGGGAGGAGTTGGCGCTTCGGGAACTCATCAAGCGGCTTTGGCGCGGGTCACTTTTGGCGCGAGTGGAGGCGGTCGAGGTGGCGTGGCGAGAGGCGAGTGGGACGATCGACGGCTTCCGAATGATTAGGTAAGGTGGTAAGTCAGCCATACCATTCCTATCAAACCGTGCTAAATTTTATAAGATGTGATATTCTCTAGTCATGCCTGAAACTCAACGAGAAAAAATCACAAAAAGAGCATTAGAAGTGCTGGAAAATAATCCAAGTGGTGTTAGGTATTCGGATCTTCACCGAAAACTCTCTGAAGTTCTTCCTGATGTTCCCTCAAATACTATACATGGCATAATTTGGGATTTGGACAAGAAAAATGATCAGATAATAAAACCAGAAAGAGGATTATTTGTACTGAAAAAATATACAGGGGAGATAGGGGAGATAATAGAACGGAAACTCGATGCTGATGATAACCCTCATTTACTGAAAGAAAAATCATTTTATCAACCATTCGCTGATTATCTAATACAGGACCTAGAGGAATGCACAAAAGCAATACCTTTGGGTGGAAACAAATTTGGTGATAGATGGGGAACCCCTGATGTTTTTGGGGTATACAAATTTTCAGAGGCTGACGCTGTTCGTCCACCGGTTGAGATTGTCAGCGTAGAAATTAAGACTGATACAAATCAACTTATTACTGCTTTTGGTCAAGCGTGTGCCTACAAAACTTTTAGCCACAAAGTTTATTTAGCTGTTCCCAAAGAAGCCGACACAGGGAGGATCGAATCATTATGTGCTCGTTTTGGAATTGGCCTAATTCTTTTCAATAGAAATGATGTTCAAGATCCGAAATGGGAAATTCGCACACGAGCAGTAAAAAGTGAACCAGACTATTTTTATGTAAATGAGTACTTACAAAGATTAGGAGAGGATCGTAGATCATTCTTTTGATATATTCATGTAATAGATAAAAATATAAAGAGACAAAATGGTGATTTTCTGGCTAATATAAAGGATATTCTAATGTAATGGCCATGTATAAATTATGAAAATATGGGAAAAAGAAGCCATTGATTGGCTAGAAAAGAGCATAAAGCCGTTTCCACAAGAACTCAACGAAATTGACTGGAAACTTGATCTGTCACCAAATACAGAACGTTTGGCTGAACATTTATCCGCCTTCTCAAATTATGATGGCGGTGGATTTTTTGTTTTTGGTGTTGATGCTGGAAAAATCGTTGGTATAGGCAATGACCAATGTACAAAAATTATCACCTCTCTAGGTAATATTGCTCGACAAAATTTGATACCACCGATAGTTTTAGATCACATTATTGCGGCGTTTCAAGGAAGTAGTTTGCTTTTTGTAAAAATTGAAGAAGCACAAGAGAGGCCGATTCATTTGCGAAGTGGCTCTGTTTATGACTCTTATACTCGCTCAGCTGGACAAACAAGACGAATGGACAAAATTGAGGTGGCTAATTTGATTGCAAAATCACAAGGGTTGAGATTCGAAGATGGAATTTCTGAAACCGGATTATCAGCCGAAGCGGTTTTAAAAAAAATTGATTTTACTTCTTACTTTGACATGGTTGAGCGTGTGTTACCGAGCGGTAACGAAGCAATTTTAGATGTTTTATGCGCAGATAAGTTGACGAGAAAAAATGGTGAGTTTTTCGACATAACAAATTTAGGTGCGATATTGCTCGCAAAAAATATTGAGGAGTTTGAAAATTTAAGCCGTAAGGCTGTTCGGGTGATTATTTATGAGGGGAAGGATCGCATGAAAACGGTCAAAGAATTAGATGAAAAAAAGGGATACGCATCTGGTTTTGAATCCTTGATTGGATTTATAAACAATCTTTTACCTACTAATGAAGTCATAAAAACAGCATTACGAGCAGATGTAAAAATGTACCCAGAAATTGCAATTAGAGAATTGGTTGCCAATGCTTTAATCCACCAAGATTTTTACATTACTGGAACAGGGCCAATGATTGAAATATTTTCTGATCGCATAGAGATCACAAACCCCGGGCAACCCTTGATTGATACTCTACGTCTTTTGGATTCACCGCCCCAATCAAGAAATGAAAAACTCGCAAGTATTATGCGTCGGTTTAAGGTTTGTGAAGAGCGGGGGAGCGGAATTGATAAAGTCGTTTTTCAAAGTGAATTATTTCAATTACCAGCCCCTGATTTTAGAAAAACCCAAAAGCATTTTACAGCTGTTTTATTTGCCCACAAACCACTTTCAAAAATGAATAAAGACGATAAAGTACGAGCTTGTTACCTACACTGTTGTTTGAAATATGTTTCAGGAAAAGAAAAAATGAATAATACAACTCTACGCGAACGATTCCAGATTAGAGAAGAAAACTATCCAATTGCCTCGGGAATTATCAGTGACACTATTGAGGCAAGATTAATTAAACTATCCGATCTAAATAATAAGTCAAAGAGGTATATGTCGTATATTCCATTTTGGGCTTAATTAACAAATTATTTATATGAGTCAGATTCGGACAATTGGAATTATCATGGACGGCAATCGCCGTTTCGCGAAAGAGAAGGGACTCTCGGCGTTTGAGGGTCATCGGCGCGGCGCCGAGAAACTTAGGGAAGTGCTTAAGTGGTCGCGGGCGGTCGGAGTCCACACCGTCATCGCTTATGCTTTCTCGACCGAGAATTTGAAGCGGAACAAAATGGAGGTAAGTTTCCTTTTCAAATTATTCCGACAGTTTTTGAAAAAAGAAATTGAGACACTGGTCGCGGATAAAACAATTTTTCGCTGTGTTGGGGAACGAAAGTTTTTGCCAACTAATTTGCCGGCGGACATTAATCTGGCTGAAGCCCGAACCAAAAACCTCGGCCCCCATACCCTCGCCCTTCTGGTCGCTTACGGCGGCCGCGCCGAGATTCTTGAAGCGGCGAAAGTTTTCGCCCTGCGGCACGGTGGTAATCTCGCCACCGCGACCGAAAGCGATTTCAGCCACTGCCTCGCCACGGCCGGTTTGCCCGACCCCGATCTTATCATCCGTACCGGCGGCGAGAACCGGCTCTCTAATTTCCTGCCTTGGCAGTCGGTCTATAGTGAACTCGCGTTCACGCTGACTCTTTGGCCCGCGCTAACGCGCGAAGAGTTCACGGCGATCTTGAGAGAAGCGGCGACACGAGAGCGTCGTTTCGGCCGCTAAAATTAAATTATGGTCGCGCTTATCGAACCGCAAATTATTTACGCCGACGATCAACTATTGATTCTCGACAAACCGGCCGGTTGGCTCACGCACCTCGCCACTCCGGTCGGGGTAAATCCCTCGGCGCCGGCGATCACCGACTGGCTGCTGGCTAATCATCCTTTGCTTGCGGCTATCGGTCCCGCCGAACGACTTCAGGATGGCACAACAGTTTTGCGGGCGGGGATTCTCCATCGCCTTGATCGCGAGACGAGCGGGATCTTAGCCGTGGCGCAGACGGCTCCAGCCTTCGCGTGGTTTACTCGCGCCTTCCGAGAACGAACCGTGGAGAAGATTTATCGGGCGATTGTGGTTGGGGTAGTGAAGCCAGATGACGGGATGATTGATTGGCCTATTGGCCGAAGTCGGCAAGATCCGCGTCGGCGGGTGGCTAGTCAGAAGGCTGCGGGGGTATTACGCGCCGCGGTAACCTATTTTCAAGTGCTGGAGAGATTTGCTCATCACACTTATCTCGAATTGAAGCCCAAAACTGGTCGCACGCACCAACTCCGCGTTCACCTCAAGGCCTTGCAACATCCAATTCTTGGCGATGATCTCTACGCCCCGCAAGCTCCCAAACTCTCAACCATCGCCCGCCTCGCGCTCCATGCTTTTGCCCTCACGGTGCCTTACCCCCAGGGCGCGCGGCGGCGTTTCGCGGCGCCGCTTCCGGCTGATTTCCAATTAACCCTTGATTACCTGCGTGAGTCGTGATAGGGTACCATCCATGTCGGGTGACACTAATTCATTTTCTCCAGTTGATATTGAGGCGCGTCGGGCGCTCGATTTTCGTTCCGGCCACACCGTGCGGGTGTGGCAGAAGATTACGGAAGGCGATAAGACGCGCCTGCAATCTTTCGAAGGACTAGTGATCGCGCGCCGCCACGGCGCCGAAGCCGGCGCCACTTTTACCGTGCGTCGGGTGGCGAGCGGGGTCGGGACCGAGAAGACCTTCCCGCTCTATTCGCCAAACATTGATCGGATCGAACTTCTGCGCCGCGCGAAAGTCCGCCGGGCCAAACTATTTTATATTCGAGACAAATCAGCGCGTGACATTCGTCGCAAAACCAAGTCGTCCACGGCCACCGACCTTGTGGAGGCGGTTCCAGAACCAGCGACCGAAGATATTGAAAAAAAGTTGTAAATAAGCGCGGGTGGCGAAACTGGCAGACGCACTACCTTGAGGTGGTAGCGCCCGCAAGGGCTTGGAGGTTCAAATCCTCTCCCGCGCACAAGTAGAGACATTTTCAGGATTAGGAAAGAGGAGCGGATTTTGCAAAGCAA
>ERZ1292623.2816-Hain-H51-01um-R1-2816-length-15248-cov-6_pt1 | contig 15248 bp, 17 predicted proteins | sample MGYA00564398_ERZ1292623 | MGnify/ENA primary metagenome ERZ1292623 (study PRJEB36523, sample SAMEA6512633) | groundwater metagenome | collected 2019-01-07 | study: AquaDiva: Metagenomics assemblies of 32 groundwater samples
TGTAAAATCAACACCTTCGTTATCTGGTTTACCTTTAGATAAAGAATCAGTTAAACTACTTATCCAAGCACCATCAAATTCTTTAACCATATTATCTTTTTCAATTTTAGTATTTTCAATTATAAAACCAGTTAATCCGTTATGGGCTTCCAAAATTCTTGTTATTGGTTTAGCACTCAATAATCTTCTTAATCTTTTCATTCTAATTTCTGGTGTGAACCCTATTTCACGTAGATTTTTATTAAGTTGCGTAGAAGAAATTCCTTTAGTGTAAGGTGGTTCTATAACTTGCCCCCCCCATTCTCTCATAACATGAATTACCCTTTCCCTTTTTTCTTTTTGAATTCCAGTTTTCCAATCATCTCCATGAATAAAATAATCTGGCTTTAATCTTTTTATTATGGGAACATAGTCATCTTCTTCTTGGGGTACAACTTCATCAACACCCTTCACGCTTTCTATTATGATTTTTCTTTGCTCGTAAGGTAATAATGGAACTCTTTTATAATTTGCAACAGCCTTATCAGTTAATAACCCGACAATAACTTTGCCGTATTTTTTTGCTTCATTTATTATATTTATATGACCTGTATGAACTAGATCAACTGACATAGGTACATAAGCTATCTTCTCAGTCGAACCATTGCTTTGTTTCACGTGCGACCCTCCTTAAATCAGAGAAATAAGACAATTCTTTTTGTGTAGAAAGATTTATTGCCCCAGAAACACCAATTGCTAATATTTTACCGTGCTTATCCTCTGAATTTGAAAAAGAATATTTAACAAGAGGTTGTACATAAACAGAATCATCATTATGTATAACCTCTTTATATCCATGATTATTTATTTCCCAATCAAGTTCGACATCTGTTTTTCCATAATTATAAAAATAATAATGCAATGAACTTTTGAAATCATAATTTGCGTTCATACTTTTTTCTAAAACCTCTATATCAAAACCTTTCATTAAGGGCATTTTTGATGTTCTTGCTAATTGATGTATCTTATAAACTTGTTTTTTATCTTCTGGATAAAGATACCCTTTGTCTTTGCCTTTAACAACAACTTCTTCTGCCGGATTGTATAAAGGAATCATTAAATCACTTGACTCGATATTGAGAGCTTTTGCGATTATCTCTCTGTCTAAATTAGATATAGCCTTATCTTTGTTAAGCAATATTTCTAAGTCTGCAGAAAGGTTAAGATTCATTGAGTTTATTCTTTCTTCAAGATTTAATAAACTAAGATTCTCATTTCTTATATGCTGTTGAATTAATTGGATAACAGCTTCATTATGGTCTCTGTAATTAATAGACAAGTCATTAATTCTCCCATCCCCCAAAACATACAACTCTTTTTGAGCTCTCCTAACATCTCCACCAAATGTAACTGCAATTATTATAGCATCTTTACTTTTATCCCTACTTGAAAAACTATGTCTATGAAAAGGAGTTATATAATTTGAATCTCCCGTACTCATTTCTCTAGAATGTTTTTTACCATTGACTTCCCAGTAGAAATTTACAGGTCCTATAAAAAAAGTCATTTGATGCAAAAAGTGGCCATTATTGTAGACTACGTCAGGACTTTCTGGATCCGAATCTTTAACCACTCTAAGTTCTTTAATCCATTCTGGTTTAAAAGGACTTAGTCTTGACATCGCAGTATCCCTGTATTCATAATAAGGTGATCTATCATTATTTTTATCTTTTCTTGTAAATCTTGTAAATATTCTACTTGAATTTCTTGATTCCTCTGCTCTCATTATTTTTATTCCATTTGAACAATCATCTAATGGTATATGTAAATCAGAAGAGTCTATAGGATAAATCATTTCCATTTTATTTATTAAAGCATGAATATCTTCAAGGTTGCAATTTCCTTTAATTATATTGTTTATTTTTTCAACATCAATTCTTAATTCTTCTGCAGCAGCTTGAGGAGTTCTTTTAAGATCATTTAGTTCACTTCTAATTCTTGCACCCATTAATTCCAAATAATCATCATTCTTCATTTTGCACCTCTATCGGAGACTTTATTTACGGTATTAAAAAGGTTTAAATAGGTTATGTTTAAATTATTTTATTTTCTCTAGTAATTCCTGTAAAGATTCTCTTGTAACTCTTCTTGGATTGTTGTTCATTCTTTCTGGACTAAAACCATTTTCTAAAATTATTTCTATATTATCAATTCCAGCCTCATTTAATGTCAAAGGAGATCCTATCTTTTTAATCAAAGATCTTATTTCTTCATACAAATGATTTATAGATCTAAATTCAAATGTGTTGCATAAATAATCCAATTTTCTTTTAACAAAATCCGAGCCTCTTTTATCCAAACAATCTTCTTCTTTTATATTATAATTATATAACAAAAATTCTGGCAAAGTTAGAGCACACGCATTTCCATGACTCGAGCCAAAATGTGAGGTCATCGGGTAAGCTACGGAATGGGGGGCAGTTGTAGCAGTTTGACTGAATGCTAATCCTGCTTCTAAACTTGCTCTAGACATATTAAATTTAGAATTTATATTATTAATGCGTTCATAGGAATAATCTAAATTTTCTAAAACCAATTTTATTGCCATGAGAGCATGTGTATCTGAAAGAGGAGTTGAATTAATACTCCAATAAGATTCAAGAGCTTGAGACAAAGCATCTAGTCCAGAAGAAGCTGTAACATCTCTTGGCATGGTCAATGTTAATTCTGGATCTACAATAGCATAATTAGGATAAACTAAATAATTTCCAACATTTCCAAAAGAAATCTTTTTTTTATTTTGAGAATATGCAGCAAATGGAGTTACTTCAGAACCGGTTCCTGCAGTTGTTGGAATTGCAATTAATGGTATTTTTTTCTTAATTTTCTTATCCTTAAATGATAATGAAATTATTTTTGAAGTATCTAAAACGCTTCCTCCACCAATTCCAATAATCAAATCAGGATATGTTTCTTCTGCTTTATTTAATGCCCTAGTTATCTCTTCTAATTTTGGATTAGGACTTACTTCATCATATAAAGTTAAACGATAATCTTTTAATGAATTTAATAATAAGTCATATGAATCTGTTTTTTTCAGAGAATTTTTTCCGGTCATTAAAAAAATATTTTTTGGATTTATTTCACTTACAATCTCGTTTAGTTTATTTAAAGAACCATTTCCAAAATAAATTTTAGTTGGAACATAATAAATCATCTTATTGCTTCCATAAATCTCTTTGTAATGTTTTCTGGAGATATTTCAATTCTCTTTATATCCTTTTTATTCCCTCGATTTACTTTTACATGTAAAAAACTTGGTCCTTCATTCTCTAAAAGATACTTTAAATTGACTTTAAGTTGCTCCCGTGTTTTTATCCCTATTGAATTTTGATAACCTGAGTTTAGAGCTATTTTTTCTAAATCAGTTGTACTTGAAGTTGTTTTTTGTAATCCGGTAGAAGAATAAGTTTCATTGTCTAAACAAATATGCAATAAATTTTTAGGCTTTAAATTTCCTATTGTAGATAAAATTCCCAAATGCATTAATAATGCACCATCTCCATCTATAACTATAATTCTTTCTTTCTTTTCTAAAGCAGTTCCTAATGCAATTGCTCCAATGTGCCCCATTGATCCTATCGTGTAAAAGTTTTTATTTGATTCATCAAGCTCATATAATTCTCTAGATGCCATTGCTGTTGTAGAAAATCTTATCATTCCTTTAGTCATATCTGCAATAATCTTAATAGCATCATACCTAGACATTTCATAATTAGAATTAATTCCTTTATCAAATTCTTCTATTACCCCTTGATTTATTAATAAAGCAACTGTATTCATTGTTTGTAATTTATTATTTGCCCAGGATATATCCTTTAAAGATTCTAGAACTTTTGAGTCTATGTTTGCTAGTTTTAAAAAATCTAATGTTCTTTCCCCCATTAACCAATGTTCGGGAGCATCTTTTTGTTTTGCTGGATTGCCTCTCCATCCAATTAATAACAAGCTCTTTATTTTATATAAATCGTTTAAAGAAGTCTGTGGATTAATCAAATTCCCAATTCCCGCATTTTGTAACAAAACTACAGGTTTTTTTCCTGCCAAGTATGATCCAGATGCTATTGACAATGCTAATCCTTCGTTTGGTGCAGGGATATATTCGTTTAAGGATTCTAAATAATTGAAAAATCCGCCAAATGTAGAGTCAGCAACACCTGTAAAGGGTCCAAATCCCTGCTTTTTTAATTCTTGATATAATGTTTCTGGTTTCATTATTTTAATGAAGATAGAAATCCTTAAAAAACAATCTATTTAATTCTGTATTATGGTAGAATCAATTAAGAAATTGAGAGAAATATGCCAAAAACCTATCTCGCATTCAAATACTTGGTATCAAAGAAAATTCAGTAGAAAAATTTCAATATATCTTACCTGGTTCTTTATACACTTTAAAATTAGCGGGAATACTACTTCTATCTTAGTGTTAATTACCGGGGTAATTGCCCCTTTATTTTTTATTTTAGGAAATTATCTTTATTATGTCGTTGGTGTTTTACTATTGCAACTTTGGTATCTTTTAGACCATGTAGATGGAGAGTTGGCAAGATATTGGAAAAAAACAAGTGCAAAAGGAATTTTTATAGATAAGATAAATCATCACATTGTTCATCCATTAATATTTTTGTGCATGGGGATAGGATTGTATAAAGAATTTAATAATTATTTAATGTTAATTTTAGGCGGATTTACAGCCTACTTTTTATTATTACAGGATTTAATTAATATTGATAAAAAAGATGCAGTTTCTATTTTTAATATGGGGATTAAAAAAGTTGTAAACCAAAAATTTGGTTTAAAAAATTTATTGTTTACTAAAATTTCAGCAATAATTTATAAAGTTCCTGGAATGATGAATATACTCACAATCGCAGCATTTTTTAATTTATTCCATTACGCATTTTTATTTTACGCTTTTACTTACCCGATAATGATATTAATAAAATTAGTTCACAATTTGAATATTCCCTACAATAAGTTTAAATAACTTTCTTTAAATTTAACATCATGAAAATATTAGATTTAGGATGTGGGAGAAATAAATTACAAGGAGCTTTTGGAGTAGATTTTGTTGAGCTTCCAGGAGTAAATTTTGTTTGGAACTTAAATAAAGAACTTCCAAGAAAATTCTATAATAAATTTGATGTTGTTTATCATAATGGTGTCTTGGATCATTTAGGAAATCCATTATTATTTTTGGAAGGCTGTAAAAAATATTTAAAGAAAAATGGCAAGATGGTTATCATTGTAGATAATGGGGATTATTGGAGATATCACTTACATTTAGGAAATTATCACGCTGACTTATGGGAAAAAGATTTTCCAGATCATCCAGAAGTTCATCACAAAATGCAATTTCAGATGAAACATATTGTTAAAATGTTAAAATTATTAGACTTTAATATAATCAAAACAAAATACATTAGATTAACAGGAACTTGGAGAGATTATCATATTGATTATTTAATGCCTAGATTTTTGGGATGTAATTTTATGCATATTGAAGCCAAGAAAAATTAAAGTTCTTGTTTTCCTGTAAAAAATCCTTTCCAGAATCCAATTATCGTTATTATGTCTTTTAATAATTTAAACAAGGGAAGAATTATTATTCTTTTATCTTTAACAAATTTAAATGCATTTAATGCATATCCAATTAAAATAAATAAAACAATAATAAATGAAACTATATTAACATAAGGAACTAATAAAGAGGCATATAATATTGTGGAAGTTAAAGGATTCCAATAACTATTTGGTAAACTTTTTACTCCATGTCTTCTAAAATTCGCTCCTATCGCTTCTGCTAATGTTAATGCTTTGTTTATCAATTGTTTTTTAAAAGAAAATTTATAAAAGCCATGTAAATGCAATATCTTAACTTTAGCTGTAATTAATTTATATCCTAATTTATCTAATTTCCATCTTAAATCAGTATCTTCTCCAGCAGTTCTGAATGTTTTTGTATCATATAATCCTACTTCGAGTAAAGCTTTTTTGTCAAATAAAGTTGGTCTTCCTTCTTTTTGTTTATTTTTTAAGCTAGTTTCATAATCTTTAGCTAAAACAACCTTATCATAAAATGAAAATTTATCCCAGTATTCTTTTGGAATTATTAATTTAGAGCAAATAACACTTTTTTCATTTGTATTATAAGCTTTAATTATCTCATTAAGCCAACTTTTATTTTCTAAGATACAATCACACCATATTATACATATTAACTCATATTTAGAAGCTTTAATAGCTTTATTTAGAGAACTTCCTAGTCCTAAATTTTTTTCGTTTTTAATTAATTTAACTTTTTTATATTTAGAAATTATTTTTATACTATTATCCTTAGAAAAATCATCTATAACAATAACCTCAAATTTTCCTTTATACTTCTGACTAAGAATACTTTCAATGCATTTTCCTATTGTATTTTCTGCATTGTAATTTGGAATGATAAAAGATACGTTTTTCATAGACGTAAACCATGAAGAAGCTTTATAAAACTTTTTAGACTGATTTATAAAATGTTAATCGGTTTAATTAAGGAAGAGTATGGATGGAAAAGGATTTTAGAACAAGAGAAAGTTCCTTGGGAAATTTTTAATGTTAATAAGATAAATAAATATTCTTTAATAATTTTAAACTCCAGAGATTTATCTATAGAAAATTTAATTAAAATAAAGAATTATTTAGAAAATGGTGGTGCTTTATTAACTGACACTTTATCTTTTAGAAAATTAAGTATTAAAGAAATTTCAAAGATTTACATTAAATCTATTTATGGTAAAGGAAATCTATTTAGGAATATTAATAAATTAAACATCGAGAGATTTTGTTATAAATTTAAAAATTCTCCAATAATCTATAACTCAAGAATTGGTAAGGGATTTGTTATAGCTTTACCATTTGATTTAAATGAGTTAATATTAGACGAGAGATCTAAAAAATTATACCTCCCAAGTATCTATTCCTCATTAAAAGAAAATATTTCTGTTGTCTCAAAAGGAGATTTGAGAAGATTAGTTGTAAATTGTTTCATTTATTTACATCTAGCAAGAAATTTACCTTATTTTCATATCTGGTATTACCCTAAAAATTATGAAAGTGTCTTCTGCTATAGAATAGATCTAGATGTTTATAATAAAAATGAGATGGACAGCATTATAAAAATAATAAAAAAACATAAAATTAAATTTAACTGGTTTGTAAGTGTTTTTAACGTAAGAAATCATGAAAATGAAATAAAAAACCTTTACAAATTAAATCAAGATATACAGTCTCATTCCTATGAACACATTGTTTATAATTCTTTTGAAGAAAATTATCAAAATATAATAAAATCAAATGAATTTATATCTCAGAATATTAAAAGGCCAATTGGTTTTGCTGCTCCATTTGGGTACTGGAACAAAAACTTAGGAAAAGCATTAGAAGAACTAAATTATTTTTATAGTTCAGAGTTTTCTTTAAGCTATGATGACTTACCTTTTTATCCTGAAAACTGCAAGGTAATTCAATTACCAATTTACCCAACTTGTATCGGACTATTAAGGATGCAGCTTTATTCTGAAAGAAAAATGAAAAATTATCTTAATTATTTAATAAATATGCAATACAAAAAACAAATGCCTTTGTTTTTATATGATCATCCAAACAATGGAATTGGGAGATATCCTGAACTTTTGAACTTCACCTTGAATAAAATAAAAAGTCTAGATAACATTTTAATAAGCGATTTAACAAGTTTCGCTAAATGGTGGAAAGAACGTGAAAAAATAAATATTAAAATTTCAAAAAATGAAATCATAACAAATAATAGATCCAATAATTTATATTTAAGGATAATATTTCCAGATTATAAAGAGTCCAGAATAATTTTAAAAAATCAAATTATAAACTTTGATGAACTAAAATTAAATCAAATGCCTTTTTTTAAAGACATAAAAATTAATGGATTTAGCATCTTGAAATCAAAATTACTCTTTTCTATATATTATTTCAGAATACTTATAAATTCTATAACAAAAAGAATTTTAATTTATTTAAAATAGTATATAATTAACCTTTTACCCATTCTTCAGCTTTATGATTTTTGTGCCATTCGATATATTCTTTTAAACCAGTATCTAAATCATAGTCTGGCTTAAACCCATAAAGGTTTTTTGCTTTATCGTAATTACAATATAATCTATTAACTTCCCCGGGTCTTGGAGAAACAAATACAGGGTCAAAATCTTTTCCAGAAAGCTTTATGATTTTTTTGGCTAAATCTAAAATAGAAATTTCTGTAGCAGTTCCAAAATTTATTATTCTATCTTGTGAGCCATTTTGATGTTTCAATACTAAATCGTAAGCCTTGACACCATCTTTTATGTACATATAATCTCTAGTCTGTGAACCATCTCCAAAAATAATTGGAGGTTGATTATTTAAAGCTCTTTTAGTGAATATTGATATAGCCCCGCCATAACCAGTATCTCTTTGTTTTGGGCCATACATATTAAAACATCTTATGATGTCTACTCCTAAATTATAAGTATGATTATATGCCAGAGCCATTCTATCTGCTGCTATCTTACTTGCACCATAAGGATGTGGGGATTCTAAAGGATGAGCTTCGTCCATCGGAACATATTTTGCAGGTCCGTAAACCTCACTTGTTGAAGCTATAAGTATCCTTTTGGCATCATGTGTTCTCGCAGCTTCTAAAACATTTAATGTTCCAAGGACATTTGTTTCATATGTTTCTATAGGATCAATTATTGATTTATCAACATGTATTTGCGCAGCTAAATGAATCACAACATCTACCCCGGGCATTAGTTTTTCAAGCAGATCTTTATTTCTTATATCACCATTAACCAATTTAAAATTTTTATTGTTCAATAATGCTCTAATATTAAACAAGTTTGAGTTACTAAAATTATCTAAACATACTACTTTGTTATCTTTATCTTCATTGATATACTTTTCACAGATATGGCTTCCTAAAAAACCAACTCCTCCGGTAATGAGAAATTTCATAAAGATGTCTGTTTTAAGAAAGATATTTAAAGTTTTCTTATTGAAATCTATAACAGATCTTTATAGTATTTTGCAACCCTACTCGTTGCAACTTCCCAAATGAAGTTTTTCTTTATATGCTCTCTCAATTTGTTGTCTTTTTCTTTTTTATAAACCATTAACAATTTTTTTCCTATATCTTTATTATCAAAAGGATTTACATAGAAAGCGTAATTGCTAAAGTACTCTGTTGTGCTTCCTCTTGATGTAACTAAGACATTGCTTCCTGCTAATCCCCCTTCTAAAACACTTAAACCAGGGTTTTCTAGCCAGGATGGCAAAACAACAGCTTTAGCAGCAGCATAAGCGGAACTTAATAAAGAACTTTCATGCTCTATTTTATTAATAAAAACAATATTTTTCTTGGCAGCTTTTTTGCATAAATTATAATATTCATTTCCAGATTGATAATCTCCACTTCCTATTATTACTAAAGGTAAATTAAATTTATTTGCAATTTTAATCAAAGTTAAAACATTTTTTCTAGGTTCTATTCTTCCAGTATAAAGTAAGAAATCTTCCAAATCATACTTATTTATGAATTCTTTCTTATTTGAGTTATAAAATCTTTTATCAACTCCATAAGGTGCAACTTTAAACTTATTTTTATCTAACTTAAATGTTTTCATTAAAACATCTTTTTCCGCTTTTGAATCTGTTAGTATCAAATTAGCTTTCTTCAACATCTTATTTGCATAAGTTAATTCATTTATCGGTTTGTAATTATGCAAAAAAGCGTATAAGCTTAAATTTAATTTATTTTTTAAGTTTAACCCACTTCTAAAAGCAAACTTCATGGATGGCCAAGAATATATTGGAGTAATTGCAACCGGAACTTTTTTATTATAAGCTGTGTTAATTAAATCATAGCAGTTGCTTGACAGCCCAAAGTTATGTAAAATATTATGATCTGTTAATTTATCCTCCCATTGATTAAATAATTTCACTTTAATTTTTTGTTTTAATAGATATTCCCTAGTTTTAAGTAATAGAATCTCTCCTCCACCTGGAGCTTGAAATGCGCTATTATTACAGTTAAATAAGACTTTCATCTTGCAGATTTAATTACTTTTGTTAGGCCTTCTTCTATACTAACACTAGGTTCCCAATCAAATATTTCTTTAAATTTGCTAGTATCACAACATAATTTTAAATCTTGGCCTAGGCGTTGTTCTACCGAAATTATTTTTGATTTGCTATTTGAAATTTTTATTATCTTTTCTGCTATATCTTTTACAGATAATTCAATTCCATTTCCTATATTAAAAATTCCGCCAATAGCTTTTTTATTATAACCTACTATTAGTAAAGCTTCTAAAACATCATCCACATAAACAAGATCTCGTGTTTGTAAACCCCCTCCCTCCAATTTAATATCTTGATTTTTTAAAGCTGAATCAGTAAACAAACTAATAAAATTCTTATTTTGTCTAGGACCATAAATACTTGAAGGTCTTACAATTACAATTGGCAAGCTAAAAGTTTTAAGATAGGATTGACAGTATAAATCTGCAGCTGCTTTACTCGCAGCGTATGGATTATTTGGCTCAAAATTACTTGACTCATCTATTTTGCTATCCTTTGATCCATATATTAAATAAGATGAAACAAAAATTAATCTTTCTAATTTTTTATCTTTCAATAACCTTGCAGCTTCTAAAACGTTTAATGTTCCGTCTAAATTAGTCTTATTGACTTTTATTGGGTTCTCTATAGAGTTTCTAATGTAACCGTCTGCAGCTAAATGAAAGATTATATCTGGATTCTCTTTAACCATTAAATCAACAATATTAAAACTTGAAATATCTTCTACTATAATATTTTTTAATTTACTTTTTATGTTGTTAAGGTTTTTTAATTTTTTATTATGAACACAAACTGAAACTAAAGCCCCATAATCAACGAATTTTTCAGTTAAATAACTACCTAAAAATCCATCCGCTCCCGTTATTAAAATTTCTTTACCATTATAAAATTCTTTTTCTAAATTATTCATTTTTTTAGGTTATTAATTATATCCAAAGTTTTTACTGCAGTATCCCCATTTCCATAAGGATTTTCCCAGTCTTTTTCTTTATCAAACATTTTATCCACACATTTTAGAATATTATCTGGATTAACTCCCGCTAATAAATTACTCCCGACGGTTATAGTTTCAGGCCTTTCTGTATTGTCTCTGATTGTTATACAAGGAACTTTTAATATGCAAGTTTCTTCTTGTATCCCTCCAGAATCTGTAATCATTACTTTTGTATTAGCTTCCAACTGCAAAAATTCTAGAAAACTTATTGGTTCTAAAACTTTAACTCCAAAAGGAACTTTTAAACTAAACTCATTAATCATCTTTTTAGTCCTTGGGTGCATGGGGTAAATTATTGGCAAATTATATTTTTTATAAATTAATTCTAAACTTTTTAAAATATTCATTAATCTTTCTTTATCATCTGTATTTTCAGCTCTATGTGCAGTTAATAAAAAGTACTTTTGTTTTTCTAGTCCTAAATTATTTAACATATCGACCTTTTTTCCTGCTAGTTCTATATTTTGATAAACAGAATCTACTATTGTGTTGCCTACAACATAAATTCTTGATTCCTCTACTCCTTCTTCAAGTAAATTTTTTTTAGAATTTTCAGTTGGAGCAAAATGATAATCTGATAAATGTCCTGTTGTAATTCTATTTGTTTCTTCCAACATTTTTGTATCATGACTTCTCAAGCCTGCTTCTAGATGTGAGATGATTAAACTAGCTTTTGCGGCGGCTAATGTTCCAGCTAACGCTGAAGTTGTATCTGCTAAAATTATCATATTATCAGGATTTTCTTGTTTTAATATAGGAATTGTTCGTTTAGTCATAAACCCAACGTGTTTTCTGAAAGATTCGTAACCGCAGTTTAAGTTATATTTTGGTTTAGGTAGATCTAACTCTTCAAAAAATAATTTATCTAACTCGTAAGAATAATGTTGATTAGTATGAACAACAAAGTAATCCAATTTTCTTCTTTCTAGTTCTCTTATAACGGGAGCGAGTTTTATTATCTCTGGCCTCGTTCCCAAGATTAATCCTATTTTCATAATAAATCCCTATTAAAAACTTATATAAAACTTATTATTAAGCTAAAATCATGTCAACCCTATATAATGTATTAAAAATACCCTATCATTTAGTTAAAAGAATAAGTAGGAACTTTAATTTAGTATTTCAAAGATTATTTTTCAAACTTGATAAAAATTATTTAAGAAAGAAATTTTTACAACTAGGATTAAAAGAAGGAATGGATGTTTATGTTCATTCTTCTTTAAGCAAGTTTGGATATATTGAAGATGGAGCTAATTCTATCTTAACTGTTTTACAAGATATTATTCAAGATGGAACAATAATGATGCCAACATTTACTTATCCTAAAAAAGAATTTACTTTGCAAGATCCTTGTTGGACAGGCAAGTTACCAGAATTGTTTAGATTACAAGAAAATGTTAAAAGAAGTGTTCACGTTACTCATTCTGTAGCTGTTAAAGGTAAATTACCTAATTCTTTAGTTAAAGATCATATTAAAAGTAAAAGGCCATTTGATAATAACTCACCTTTTGCAAAATTTGCTAAACTAGATTCATATGTTTTAATGCTTGGAACAGAAAATAATAGTATGGTTCATTATATTCAGGATAAAGTTAATTTTCCTAATTTATTTCTTTTAGGATTACATGAGTTTAAATTTGGAAATAAGATTATTAAAACAAGATTGCATCATCCAAAAGGCTCTATAACTTATATTTGTAATGGAAAACCTTGTACAGATGTTGAATTTTTAGTTAAAATGTATGTAAATGAAAATTTTCATGAACATGGAGTAATGAGAACAATTAAAATTGGAAAGGCGACCTGTCATTTAATTAAAACTAAGGAATTTGTAGAAATTGCAACAAAATACTTAAAAGACAATATAAAAAGATATAAAAACGAGTATAATTTAATATTGGAAAATGAAAGCAATTAAATTTTCGGAATTAGAAGTTGGAATGAAAGGAGAGTATTCTAAAAAGATAACTCAAGAGGATTTAGACAAATTTATTTCCATATGTAATGATGTTAATCCTATTCATGTTGATTCTGAATTTGCTAAGAATGCTAAATTTAAGGACAAAATTGCGCATGGAATCTTAGTTTCCAGTTTAATCTCAACTGTTGTTGGAACTAAAATGCCTGGTCCTGGTTCTGTTTGGCTTGATCAAAGTTTAAAGTTTTTGCTTCCAGTTCATGTTAATGATACAATTACAGCAATTTCTGAAATTCTAGTTAAAATAAATGAAAGGCAACAAGTTATTGTAAGAACTACATGTGTTAATCAAAATAATGAAGTTGTTATTGAAGGTGTAGGATTACATAAAATATTAAATTCTTGATAGCAGAAAGGTTTATATATTTAAACATATTACACATAATAAACATATTTTGGAGGTTAAAATGGTAAGTATAACATTGGCTGTGCCACAAGAGTTGAAGAAGGAAATGGAAGATTACCCTGAAATGAATTGGTCTGAAATAGCAAGGCAAGCGATAAAAGAAAGATTAATTATTTTAAACAAGCTAAATAAAATGCTATCAAAAAGCAAATTTACAGAGAAAGACGCCTTAGAACTAGGAAGAAAAGTAAATAAAGCTGTAGCTAAAAAGTATTTGGGATAACTAAATGGAATTGGTACTTGATGCAAATATTGTATTTTCTGCTCGGATTAAAGAGGAATATATACGCAGATTAATTTTGCTTAGCGATCATTCTTTTTTTGTCCCAGAATTTATCCTTGAAGAAATGAATAAACATAAAGCTCTAATACTAGAAAAAGCTAATGTTACAGAAGAGGAATTGAAAGAAATTTTTAATCTAATTATCAAAAATGCTAATATAGAAATAATTCCAAGAGAAGATTTTGAAGATTATATCAAAGAAGCTGAAGAAATTTCTTATGATATGGATGATGTTCACTATTTGGCGTTAGCTTTAAAGTTAAAATGTCCTATTTGGAGCAATGATAATGATTTTAAGAAGCAAGATAAAGTTAAGGTTTTTTCTACTAGTGGCCTGTTAAAAGAACTTAAAAATTGACAATAGAAAGATATTTATTCTTTCTTTTCAAAATAATTTTATGAAAATTTTAATCATAGGCGGATCTCAATTTATTGGACCTTTAATAATTGATAAATTAGTTGAAAGAAACCATGATGTTACTGTTTTTAATAGGGGAAGAACCAAATCAGAATATAATAATGTAAAATTTATTCAAGGAGACAGAAGAAACGGATTTAACATTAAAGATTATTTTGATGTTGTTATTGATACTTGTGCTTATAAGGGAGATCATACTAAAAAAGCCATTAACGAATTAAATTTTGATTTTTATCTTCATGTTAGCACAGCTGCTTCTTATAAAAAAACTACAAAATTTCCTTTAACTGAAGAATCTGAATTAGGAGATTGGCCTTTATGGAATTCAGTTTGGTCTGGTTATAATAAAGGAAAGGTAGAATGTGAAAAAGTTTTACAAGAAAGCAACATTAAATATGCCAGCATTCGTCCAGTCTATATTCTTGGAAAGGAAAATAATTTCAATAGAGAAAGTTTTATTTATTCAAGACTTAAAAAAAATCTTCCTTTAGTTATTCCGGGAGATGGACAATCAAAAGTCCAATTTGTTTTTGCACAAGATGTTACAGATTCAATTGTTTTACTGGCTGAAAGAAAATTACAAGGAAATTTTAACTGTTGCAATGATGATGTTGTAACTCTAGAAAAATTAGTTAAAGAAATGGCTAAGATCGTTGGAGTAATACCCATAATCAAATTCAATTCAAAAGCAGATGGAGAAAAACACAATTTACAAGAATTTCCTTTTGCAAATGAAACTTTTTATTGCACAAATGATAAATTAAAAAAGTTAGGAATTAAATTTACCTCTTTAGTTAATGGGCTAAAAGAAGATTATGAGAATTATTATAAAAGAATTATTTAAGAATAAAAATTCAAATAATAAAGATATTAAAAATAAAGAAGATAAAAGACCAAATACACCATCTGGAGGTTAAAGAAAATGAACTTAAAACTTAAACCTTACCAAATTATATTATTAATAATTTTTTTAATTTTTGGAGTCTTAAG
>ERZ1292623.2147-Hain-H51-01um-R1-2147-length-18069-cov-9_pt1 | contig 15234 bp, 23 predicted proteins | sample MGYA00564398_ERZ1292623 | MGnify/ENA primary metagenome ERZ1292623 (study PRJEB36523, sample SAMEA6512633) | groundwater metagenome | collected 2019-01-07 | study: AquaDiva: Metagenomics assemblies of 32 groundwater samples
CATCTAACCCGACGCACAAAAGCGAATTTATTTTCTTAGCTCTTTGGTTGTATTTGTCTATGGGATTCATTTTAAATTCACCTCACCCCTTCGCCCCTCTCCTTGGCAAGGAGAGGGGTTGGGGAGAGGTTCTTCTCTTCTAAAAATTTCTTGCCATACCCAAGCGCTGTATTGAAAGGCACTTTTGATTTGCACAACGGACAGTTTTTTTCATCAAAAGTCTCCGCGGGAATTTCGCATAGCGAAGAAAAAGGTATTCCTAGAATTTGAGAATTAATTTCTTCCGGCACACGATTTATAATAACCCCCATGGCGACAAGATTGCCGCCAAACTCCCGCACTACATCTATCATTTTATGCACAGAAAAACCTGTAGCCACAGTATCATCAATAATCAAAACTTTTTTGCCTTTAATCAACTGATCGTATCCCCTTTTAAAAACCATTGGACCTTCAGGGGTTTTTTCCGCATAGACGCTCAAAATTTCTTTTTTCTGTAGATTGGAGAGATGATATGCTGCTAGATTTCCCAAAACCACCCCGCCGATTACCGGCGCAGCGACTACATCCACATCTAAATCTTTATACTGCAGAGCCAACAATTGAGTGACCCGAAATGTCTCTGCGGTATGCGGCAACAACTTATCTTTGGTGATGTAAACAGACATATGCCTGCCGGAAGTCCCCACGAAATGGCTGTTTCTAAAAATCGCTCCGGTTTTTTCTAATATATCAACAACTTCTTGATTATTCATTTGGTTAATTCTAGCCTTTCTTTAATCTCTTTGGCAAGATACGGGTTCCACATTGCTCCCGTCGCCGACATCACTATGTCCGCTCCGGCAGAGCGATATTCAAAAAAATCATCTGCATCCATCACCCCACCGACTCCGATAATCGTAAAATTATATCCGAATTTTTCGCGCAATTTTTTCAATCTCTTCACCATATCTAGTCCCGCCCATTTGATGGCATGACCACAGACTCCGCTATGCGTACGCCCCGGAAGCGCTGGCATGCCTTTTTCATCTACGATTTCCGAAAAAATAGTATTTATGGCGGAAATCCCCTGCACCATGGCTCCCACTTTTTCCACAAAATTAGCGAGAACCTTTTCATCTTTATAGAAAGAAATTTTCACAATCAGGGGAATATTTTTAATTTCAGCCTTAATTGCTTTAACCACTTCAAGGCTACGCGCCACATCGTAACAAAGAAGTTCAGCGGTTCCTTCGTTCGGACAGCTAAAATTCACTTCCATGACTTGGGCGCCGGTTTCTTTCATCATTTTCGCCGCGACGACAAAATCTTTTATATATTCTTCCACTCCCGTTCCTTCTTTTTTGGTACGCTGGAAAGCGCCAACAAGAACTTGCCCCCTTCTTAAATTTTTTACCACTTGGGAAATATCTTTCTGCCAGAATTCCGGCGGAAAAGAAGGCACACCGAAAGAGTTGGTAATGGAAAGAGGTTCTTTGTAATTATCGTCCGCCACTAGTTTCATTTCCTCCTTGCCCAAAGTTACTCCCTCCGGCACTTTGACCGCCAAAATATTCGGCCAAGGATGACAGGGATATTTTTCCGTGCGGACTGTTTTATATACAACGATATCAAAACCTTTGTCCAAAGCCGCCTGCGCAAATTTGCCGTTGATGAGCGGTCCGGCTGGAATACCGAAAGGAGAATTTACTTTGAAACCGAGGAAGTCGTACTGCAGTTGATTAGAATCAGTCCCGACGCCTTGCTGAGTCGGGACTCCAACTTCGCCACCGGCGAATGTTGGAGCGAAGGCGCCAAAAGGACCATCTTTAAAATTCTCCTCGTAAGATTTTTGGGGGTCGTAGAATGGGATCTGCAACATTCTCAATATAGTAACAGAAAAATGGGAAAAATAAAAATTCTTTTACTTAAATTTATACTTCTTATAAATCTTATCGTGGTGATCAAAATCAATAAGTCGCACCTCTAACATAAAAATTTCGTAAATTAAAACAAAAGGATCCATATGAACCCTTCTATAATTTCGCAAAGTATTTCTGAGCGGCTTGCCCAAGATCGGGTTTCGCACGACCTTTTCTATTTTATCTTCCAAATTTCTAAAAACATTCGGCTTTTTAGTTTTCAACTTTTTAAGAATAACTTCAAACGAAAGCGGTATGACCAATGTATAACTTGGCAACTGAGACATGTCGTTTTATAAATCTTTTAAATAATTCTTGAAGAAAGAAATTGAGGAAAATCTTTTTCCTTTACCATTGTCTAATTCAAGAGATATTTTTTCAAAATGTTTCATGCGCTCAAAACTAACTTCGTCCTTTGAACTTTCAAAAACAATTTTTTGTAAAAAATCCAAACGAAACAAGATGCTTTTTTGCATTTGAATTGATTGTCTATATTCTTTAATTGGGATTGTAACTGTGGTCATAGATACAATATACCAAAAATTAAACTAAAAAACAAATGATATCAAAAAAATCTAAACTCGAATAAGCTCTGATTTTTCTTTTTCAAAAATCTTCATCCCCTCCACTTCTTTAGATTTCCACCTATTCTGATGCCCAGTTTTATGAGGCTTGCACAAAGCGCAACTATGCTTTTTAATTTTAAACATTTTTCGCATACTTAGTAAGTATACAATATAAAACTATTTCCTCCCCGCAATAATAGTCTCTGCCACCCCGAACCAAAGCCTTCGGCTTGGTACAGGGCAGGCATTATTTGGCATTACTTGCGGGAAGATATTATAGTTTCAGCTACATTATTTGGCACTATATCGTATCTAAAGAATTCCATCGTGAAGCTGGCGCGACCTTCGGTCATGGAGCGCAGACCGGTCATATAGCCAAACATTTCGGAGAGAGGCACTATCGCTTTAATGACTTTATTCATTCCACGATCTTCCATGCCTTCGATGAGCGCGCGCTTGCTGGAGAGATTGCCGGTGACATCGCCCATGAATTTCTCCGGAGTAACCACTTCCACTTTCATCATCGGCTCGAGGATTACCGGATTCGCCCGTTTACATGCGTCCTGCACCGCCATAGAGGCGGCGATTTTGAAAGCCATTTCATTTGAGTCAACTTCGTGATAACTTCCGTCCCAAAGTTCCACGGACACATTCACAATTTTAAATCCTGCCAAAACTCCGCGGTCCAGGCCTTCCTTGAATCCCTTCTCGCAAGGCGCAATATATTCGATTGGAATGACGCCTCCCTTGATGCTATTGACGAATTCAAAACCCGGGGAGCGTTTGGTATTTTTCGGTAAATCTTCGAGTTCTTCTTTGGTTAAGACTTCCATCGGCTTCACTCGTATTTTCACATGACCATAATTTCCGCGTCCGCCCGACTGCTTGATATACTTACCTTCCGCTTCAGCCGTACCGTTAATCGTCTCGCGATAAGCTACCTGCGGCTTGCCGACATTCGCTTCCACGGTGAATTCTCGCTTCATGCGATCCACGATGATTTCCAAATGCAATTCTCCCATGCCGGCGATGATAGTTTCTCCTGTCTCCTGATCAGTTGAAACTTTGAAAGTAGGATCTTCCTGCGCGAGGCGATTGAGCGCCATACCCATTTTCTCCTGATCGGCTTTGGTTTTTGGTTCTATGCGAAGCGAGATGACAGGCTCGGGGAAGACAATTCTGTCTAAAATAATCGGCGAGTTTTCATCGCAAATCGTATCGGAAGTTATCGTATCTTTCAGCCCCACTGCCGCCGCGATTTCTCCGGCAAAAACTTGTTTCACTTCTTCGCGGTCATTCGCATGCATTCTTAGGATTCGACCGATGCGCTCTTTGTTGCGGGTACGAGGATTGTAAACATAACTGCCGGCAGAAAGCATTCCGGAATATACTCGGAAGAAAATGAGTTGACCGACGAACGGGTCGGTGGCAACTTTGAAAGCCAGCGCCGAGAAAGGCTCTTTGTCGGATGCGTGTCTTTCAATAACAACATCATCATTGTTTGGATCAATACCGGAAACAGCTTTGATGTCTACTGGCGACGGCAAGTAATCCACCACCGCATCAAGTATTAACTGAACCCCCTTGTTTTTTAGCGCGCTTCCACAAAAGACTGGAAAAATTTCATTAGCAATAACCGCCTTACGCAAAGTTTTCTTTAAAACATCAAAACCGGGAATCATGCCTTCCAGATATTCTGTCATCATGGCATCATCTGTTTCTACAATCTTTTCGATAAGTTCTGAATGGTATTTTTGCGCATCTGCTTTCAAATTTTCCGGCAAAGAGTCTAAGTCTTTTTCAATAATCTGGTTGCCCATTTCTCCTTCAAAGTAATATGCCTTCATGCGGAGCAAATCGATAACACCTTCAAATTTATCTTCGAGTCCGATAGGAATCTGCACGCGTACTGCCTTTTTTGTAAGTCTATCTAAAATAGTGGCAAAAGAATGTTCAAAAGAAGCTCCGGTGCGGTCTAATTTGTTTATGAAACAAATACGCGGCACATTTGCTTCGTCGGCGTAACGCCAGTTTGTTTCTGATTGAGGTTCTACGCCCGCAACGCCATCAAACACAACTACTGCGCCGTCTAGTACGCGCAGAGAACGCTTCACTTCCACCGTGAAGTCAATGTGTCCTGGGGTATCAATAATGTTAAATCTTACCTTTTTAGTTTTATCAGTAGGCGCGTATGTCGGAACCCAAAAACAAGTCACCGCCGCGGCGGTGATGGTAATGCCACGCTCCCGCTCCTGTTCCATCCAGTCTGTGGTGGTCTCACCTTCGTGCACTTCCCCGATTTTGTGCTTGGTACCGGTATAAAAAAGCACCCGCTCGGTCGTCGTCGTTTTTCCCGCATCAATATGCGCGATGATTCCAAAATTTCTAACTTTTTCTAGAGGGTAGTCGCGTTCCATACACCCGAACACTTAATAAAGCGATGCACCGGAGGTGCGCAGCGTAGCTGCCTCGCTATGTTAAGTGTGCGGGTAAATCCGAACACAAACTGCGAGATCACTTAAGCAAAGTGCGTGCTTGGTTAAGTAATAAAAAAGCGCCTCATGCGCTTCTGATACTATATATTATACAGATATTTTTTGCAACAAAAATTACCTTGAATTAATGGCAATATGGGAACCATAGTAAAATAAGAAAATTAACACAGCGGAAAGCATAATACCAAATAAAATGGTAAAGGTGTTTCTGCTAACTGAATCAGTTTCTGAAATAAATTTTCTAGAAACAATACTTACTGAATAAAAAGATAGGAAAATAATAATAAGTGGAACTAAATAGAATAATACACCGTAACCTGAAAACCCAAGAAGGGCTAAAGCTAATATCCCTAGCACTAATTTAAGGGCATGATTTTTTATGAAAACTGATTTGTTTTCCATATTTTTAATTATATCATGTATGTTATTATTTATTAATGTTTTATGTCTATGTACTTAAAAGTCAAAAAGACGAGGAACTCTATATTGGAAGCACTAATGATTTAAAAAGAAGGATTAAAGAACACAAAAACGGGAAAGCGTTTTCCACTCAGTTTCGACGGCCATTTGAACTTATATATTATGAAGCTTATAAAAACGAAAAAGATGCTCGTCTACGAGAACACGCTCTGAAATTTAGAGGAAATGCCAGAAGATTTTTGAAGGAGAGAATAACTAAAAGTCTAGAGTAATATAAAAATTCAGGTCTACCCGCACACTTAATAGCACGAAGTTGCTTTTGCAACGCACCTTCGGTGCATCGTGCTTTTAAGTGTTCGGGTCTACCACGCAAAATGCGCAAAGGCTTTGTTGGCTTCTGCCATCCTGTGCGTATCTTCTTTTTTCTTTATTGCGGAGCCTTCGTTTTTTGATGCCGCAATCAATTCATCAGCGAGTTTCAAATGCATTGGCTTACCTTTGCCACCGCGAGCCGCATCGCGAATCCAGCGCATGGCAAGCGCGAGCCTGCGCTCCGAGCGAACTTCTATCGGTATCTGATAGTTGGCGCCACCGATTCTTTTGGAGCGTACTTCGGTCGAAGGTCCAGCGTTTTTCATGGCGAGGTCAAACACTTCTAGTGGATTCGGATTGCCAGTTTTTTCTTTGATGACATCAAAAGTGGCATACATCACCTTTCGAGCAGTCTCCTTCTTTCCGGACCACATGATGTAATTAATAAACTTCTCCAATTTTTGAGAATTGTATATAAAATCAGGAGCAACCATATTTCTATTTTTTACTTTGCGTCGCATAAATTATTTTTTGGCTTCTTTCGGCTTCTTGTTTCCGTAAAGCGACCTGCCTTGTCGGCGCTTCTCCACTCCCTGCGTATCCAAAACTCCTCGCACGATATGGTACCGAACACCAATTAAATCTTTCACCCGTCCTCCGCGAATCATCACCACCGAGTGTTCCTGCAAATTATGCCCCTCGCCGGGGATATAAGCCGTAACTTCCATGCCATTGGTGAGTCGCACGCGGGCGATTTTTCGCAGAGCTGAGTTCGGCTTCTTTGGAGTGGTAGTGGAAACCTTGGTGCAAACACCTCGCTTGAAAGGCGAAGAGAAAAATACCGGTCTGTTTTTAAGAACATTGAATCCGCGGGTCAGAGCCACCGTCTTGTCTTTCGGCTGGGATTTGAATCTTTTTCTTTTTATTAACTGATTGATTGTCGGCATAAACAAAATAAAAGAGTCCGAAGACTCAAGGATCAATGTACTATAATTTTCAGGAAAACGCAATACCGGTAAGAACTTTGAAAAGAAACGCCAGTATGGGCGCTAAATAATTAGAAAAATAAACAATAAAAATAATGAGAATTATGAGTGAGTAGTGTTCTAGAAATAACATTACTCGGTAAGCCGATTCGGGCAAAAAAGAAAAAAGTATTTTCGAACCGTCTAACGGCGGGATAGGCACTAAGTTAAATAAGGCCAATGCTAAATTTATTATGACAATAATAGAAGTTATGAAATAAAAACCAATAGGAATAGAAAGCCCAGATGTGAGGCGTATGATAATTCCAAATATAACAGCGATACTTAAATTTGCTAAAATTCCAGCCGAAGCCACAGCAAACATCCCAAGTCTTTTGTTGCTAAGGTTTTCCGGATTGTACGGCACCGGCTTTGCCCAGCCCAACAAAAAAGGCGAATGAGATAAAACTAAAATTATCGGCAAAAGGACTGAGCCGAAAAGATCTAGATGTTTGAGCGGATTCAAGGTCAGCCTGCCCGCAAAGCGCGCCGTTTTGTCTCCAAAGTATTCTGCCACAAATCCGTGTGAGACCTCGTGAATGACGACCGACATGATGAGCACGGCAATATAGAAAACCACATTGGTTGCGTCCATACGGATTTTATGATAGCATTTTAAAACCGATATGAAAATATGCGCGATAACAAAAAAGGGTTCGTTCTTGGGCGGCGGCTATTCAAACCGCACCCGCGCCACTCAGTTCAACCCAACCGGACGAGTTAGAAAACAGCTGAATCTTCAAAAGAAGAGAATTTTTGTGCCGGAAATAAATAAATCCATCAATATAGAAGTCTCCGCCCGCGGCATGCGCACCATCAAGAAAAACGGCGCCTATGCCACTCTCCTCAAAGCCGGACTCATAAAGGCATAAAAAAGATTGACATCGCTTTCGCTTTAGCTTATAGTACATCTATAACAAGTTTACAGGGACAAATTCCTTTTAGGAAAAGACGCAAGTCTACCTGCAAAACTGGCCACCCCGCAAGGGGTGGCTTTTGCTTTTATTCTTCGAGAGTAATTAATATCTTTTTAGAAAATTTTTCGTATATATCTATAATTCTTTTATCGTTTGAATTTTCACATCTGTATCTTATCGCGCCGGCGATAGCATCAGCCACACGCAATGCCGGATATGATTCATCATTAGCTGTTTTTAATTTCTTAACAGATATTCCCTTATCTCGTAAAACTTTTTTAAATTTCCTTTCATAATTTTTCCCTTTCTTGCCATCTATTATTAGAGATATGACATTTCTTTCGACCACTAAATGCTGTAGAGCATATTCATAGCCGCTACTGGCAAAAAATGGATTTTTTATCAAAGCCACTTTTATTTTGAAATCCTGCTTGCAAATTTCTTCTATAAAAAGCGCACGAACCTTCCATGTGCTGTATGACCAATGAAAATTTTTAATTCCGATTAATCTTTCCGCATTCAGAACTGCCTTTTGCAAAATATCTAAGTTATCAACTGTGATATATACCAGAGCAATGGAAGATTTGCCTTTTTGCTTATCAACACCCGACTCGTCTAGAAAAATATACATTTTGTAATTTTAACATGAAAGGGTTAAAATTATAGAGTGAAGAAAGTGAAATCAAAAAGTAAAATAATAAAAGATAGGATTGAAAGATCCTGCGTTGTTTGTGGTAAAAAGATAAGGATTATTCTTTATGCTGACCACCGATACAGAGGCGGACACTATTTTTCATTCGGCAAGAAACCAAAAAATCCTAAACGAGAATATTGGGAATGCCCGAAATGCTATTGGAGGTTATAATTGTTAAACACTCAGTATTTAACAATCAAGGTAATTTTGATTGAATAAAAACTTTTTTCTTGAAAAAAAAGGCATAATTTGATTATACCACTATGCTGGCACAAAAGTAAGCGCAGTACCTTTCTTACCCGAGCGACCGGTGCGACCTATTCTATGCACATAGGTATCATAGGTCTGCGGCACATCGTAGTTTATGACATGCGTTACATCGGGAATATCAAGACCTCTCGCCGCGACATCGGTCGCTATTAGTATAGTGATGTGATCTTTTTTGAAAGATTCAAGGATACGGATGCGCTCGCGGCTTCTTTTGTCGCCGTGAATCCCGCCCGCCTTGAATCCAAGAGCGCGCAATTCCTTTTCGAGAGAATCCACACTATGCTTCATTTCGCGAAAAATCAAAGTTTTCATAGGGCGATCCCCTTTCTCTTCGGCGGGCAGACCTTTGTTTAAAACTTCGTGGAGTTTAGTAAGCTTTTCTTCTTTGCTTCGCACTCGAATCACATCTTGTTCTATATTTTTTGCTGTAACGCCCGTGACTACCGAAATAAAAACCGGGTCTTTCAAATACTGCTCGGTCATTTTTTTAATTTCCGGAGAAAGAGTTGCGGAGAAAAAAAGCGTCTGGCGTTCCTTGGCAGTTTTGCCGATAATGAAAACCATATCATCACGGAAGCCCATATCGAGCATTCGGTCAGCCTCATCGAGAACCACCGAATGACAGACAGACAAGTCTAAAACTTTTTTCTCAATCAAATCCCGCAAGCGCCCCGGCGTGCCGATTACAAAAGACACTCCGAGTTTGATTTCTCTAATCTGCTTCATTATCGGCAGTCCGCCCACGCAAGCCACCGAGAACATTCCGAATCCGAAAGCCAAAGTTTTAAAATCACTTTCAATTTGCAAAGCAAGCTCACGAGTCGGCGCCATTATCAAAACTTTCTCCCTCATATTTTGCCCTTTAGTCTTTGCAATTTTTTCAATCAAAGGCAAAAGAAAGGCTGCAGTCTTGCCTGTGCCGGTATTTGCCATACCAAAAACATCGCGTCCAGCGAGAATTGTAGGTATTGCTTGGTCTTGAATTGGTCTCGGAGTTGCAAACCCGGCACCTTTTATGTTTTTGTGCAGTTGCGGATTGAAAGGAAAATCAGCGAAAGTGTGTTTGGAAACATATGGCTTTTCTTCTGTGTGAATCGCTTTCTTGATGAAACGAGAAAAATCTATCCGCTCGCCCCGGCTTCTCTTGCTGTTTCCCCTTTTTAAGTTTTTATAGCTTCGAGATTTAAAGTTTCGCGAATCACTCCTAAAATGAGAATGTTTATTGAATTTTCCGGCAATGTAGCTTATTTTTCTAATATAGCATTTTGTAACCTATTTGTCAATGTTTTGTTAATTTAGGCAAAAAGATATACTGAAAACATGCGAATATACCTTGATGCTCTGAAAAAAATAATGGATGGGGGTAATGACCGGCAGGGCCGTTATGGCCCGACCCGGGCGATGTTTGCCGTCCCAATCCGTTTCAAGATGAAAGACGGATTTCCGGCCATGACCACAAAAAAGCTGATGTTTAGGAGCGTGGCCGCTGAGTTGCTTTGGTTTATTTCAGGTTCCGGAGACAACAAAGAATTAAACCGGCTCGGATGCCATATTTGGGACGCCAACGGCAACGCGGACTACTGGAAACCGAAAGCGAAATATGAGGGAGACTTGGGAAGAATTTACGGAGTGCAATGGCGCCACTGGAAGCGACTGGACGGCAAAGAAACCGACCAACTTAAAGACATTATAGAGCGGATAAAAAAAGACCCCTATGATCGGCGTCTGATTGTAACCGCCTGGAATCCCGGAGAACTGGACCAAATGGCTCTCCCCCCCTGCCATATGATTTTCCAGTTTTTCGTTTCTGACGGAAAACTTTCAATGCATATGTACCAAAGAAGCGCCGATATGTTTCTAGGGGTGCCTTTTAACATCGCTTCTTACGCGCTACTGCTCCATATCATCGCGCGATTGACGAATTTAGAAGCGGACGAATTGGTCATGACGCTCGGGGACGCGCATGTGGTTCACAACCATTTTGACCAGGTAAAAGAACAGCTCTCGCGAGAGCCTCTGCCGCTTTGCAAGCTTTGGCTCTCACCAGATATAAAAAGTTTGGACGACTTAAACACCGCCCAGTTCAAAGAACCAGACGATATATTAAAAATAGTAAAGTTGGAAAATTATCAGTCACATCCGGCAATTAAAGCTCCGATGGGCGTATAGAAAATAAAAATGATCTCACTAATCGCTGCCATTGGAAAAAATAACGAACTGGGAAAAAATAATACTCTTGTCTGGAGTATGCCGACAGACTTGAAATATTTTCGGCAAAAAACGGCCGGTCATCCGGTCATCATGGGAAGAAAAACTTTTGAAAGTATCGGTCATCCGATGCCGAAGAGAAAAAACATAGTTATTACCCGAGACAAAAACTACAAAAAAGACGGCATAGAAGTCGTGCATTCTTTGAATGAAGCCCTGGAAATTGCAAGCACCTCACCCCTACCCTCTCCTTATAAAGGAGAGGGTAGGGAAGTATTCATAATTGGCGGAGAAGAAATATTCAGAGAAGCCATGTCTATTGCAAATAGGCTTTACATTACGCACATAAACGCAGAAGACAAGGATGCTGATGTATTCTTCCCGGAAATTATCCCGATAGTCTGGAACGAAATTTCACATGAGGAACACAAAAAAGACAAGGAGAATCCTTATGATTATACTTTTTCAGTTTATGAGAGAATCTAACCTCACCCCTCACCCCTCTCCATAAAATTTTTTATGGAGAGGGGTGGATGCAGCAGCAGACGGGGTGAGGGTTAGGGATCCTCGGGAGTTTTAATACGGATAAAAATATCTTTGCCCTCCGGAGTTTTTTCTTTTTTATATTTTCTCTTTTTATTTTTTTCTATTTTGTCCACCAATTCTTTTTCCAGATTAAAACCTAGATTGTGAGACATCCCAAGCAGAAAAATAATCACATCGGCAAATTCTTCCGCAATGCCGGGCTGTCCTTTGTTGTATTTAGAAAAAGCCTCGGAAAGTTCCTCATAAGCTCGGCAGAAATCGCTCGGGATATCGTTGCCGAATCCTTTTTTCTTTCTGTTATCCATTATTTCCTTTTGTAATTTCGAAAAATCTATCATATATTTTATTGGTCTTTATAACTCTCAATTTTTTTATTGATGATTTTCAATTTCACTCCGGCTTTTTTAAAAATTTCTTTGCTTTTTCCGCTTGCATGATAATCCTGCAATGCCACAACGCGCTTGACTCCCGCGTTGATAATCGTTTTTGAGCAGGTGTAACAAGTTATCATCTTGCAGTACAAAGTCGCCCCGTCGACAGCTACGCCGAAACGCGCGGCGTTCGCGATTACATTCAACTCCGCATGAGCTGTTCGCAGGCAATGGCGAGAAGTTGTTCCATCATCTCCCGTCACAGTATGCATCTCGTGCCCCCCATCATCGCAGTGAGGCAGTCCAATCGGCGAGCCGACATATCCGGTCGCCAGAATTCTTTTATCCTTCACTAGGATAGCGCCCGAGCGTCCGCGGTCGCATGTGCCGCGCGAGCCAACCAAGTCCACCATCTGCAAAAAGTATTCATCCCATGAAGGTCTCATATATTTAGCGGTCTCTCTCATGAGTCTAATATACTCCAACTAGCCTTTTTTTGAAAGCGCTCTTAAAATCTTTAAATACATTGCTTCAGCCAACTTTTTTTGTTTGGAAAAATTTTTTTCATAGTGAATTATCAGCCCGGGAGAAGCGTTGGTTTCAATAATATAATAACAGCAATCTTTTAAATTTTTCGGATTCTTAGAGATATCCCCTCTAGTAACCATTATGTCTACTCCGCAAAAACGCAGGCCCATGTCCTTTGTAAGTTTTATCGCGATCTTGCGAAACTCGGGATGAATAGTATCCATAGCGTCAATAGCATCTCCACCCGGAGACAAATTCGCGTTATCAAGTAAAAAAATCTTTTGCCCTTTTTCTGGAATACTCCTAAAAGAGTATCCATCATGATACAATTTTTTTTTCATTCTCCTGTCCCTGAAGTCTACCTCTATGCCCCGCTTCAAAAACTCCGGAGAGTTCCGTTTTCCCTTCAGGAGGGCAAGAATTGAATTTTTGCCGTCCCCCGTCACAGAAAGCGGTACTCGTTCATGGGCGGAAATTATTTCCTTGTCCAAAACGACCACCCGATAATCGCGCCCCGGCAAATATTTCTCAATAATCGCAACCTTGTCTTCCTTAAAAATCTCTCGCAGAGCCCAAACCAATTCTGATTGATTCCACGCCAGACACACGCCAATGCCCTGGCTTTTATTGTTTGGTTTGACAATCACCGGATAGCCCAATTTTCGGGCATAAGATATGGCATAAGAAATCCTGCGGTTACTGTTCATTTCCCGCGCCCATTCGTTTGAAAAAATCGTCCTGCCTTTCGCTATCGGATAGCCCTTCTTCTGCATAAAAAACTTCGCATGACTTTTGTCCGTGGATATGCCGGAAGAAGCGGTACCGTTTAAATCAAGCAAGTATCCCAAAAAGGAGCGAACGGAGCCGTTCCGGAAAATGATTTGCCCGGCCATGCCCCATTCCGGCTCAATTACGACCTTAGCTCCAACTTTTGGCGCCAATTTAGCAAGCAATTTTCCTAACTTTTTCTTATTTTCTGTGTTTATGTTTTTTCGCATTCTTTGTATAGTTTAACATTTTCAAATTGGCAAAAAGCGGAGCGTAGATATCTTTTTTTGGATCAATCACCAATTCGCCTCTGTTGACCTTGTCAGTAAAAACCGCCGGTGCGCCGGTAATCAAAGCAAGGGGCTGTCTTTCTTTTCCTTCTCCCATCGCGAGTACCGCCGAGGTAGCCAAACTATCCGCAACATCGGTCCTAGACATTTTGAACTCGCGACCGAAAATATCTTTTTGTCCGATATAATTTCTGATGCCCTGAAAGCCAGCATAACCGAGCGCGACACCGACAATCCCAGCGCGGAGCGGAAATAATCTGCTGTCAGTAATAAGCACGCCGAAATTTTTTATCTTGAACTTTTTGCGAAGAGTGTCGCGAATCATCTCTGCCGACTTAAAACTGTCTTTGGGTAATAAAATTATTTTACCATTAGCGTTTGATTCATCAATCCCGGCCGAAGCCATCACCATGCCATCCTTAACGGTAAGCCATGTATGTTTGGTGCGCAAGGCGAAAGAACTTTCTTTTTTTATCAATTTAATTTTTTCTTCTTCGTTCACGCATACCACCGTGCGTCCTTCGGATAAGGCGACGATTTTGGAGGTTACAACTAAAATAGAATTTTCCTGCGGTTTTTTGACATATTTCAAAATAAATTCCAGTAAATTTTCTTTTTCGCGGAAGATTCTAGTTTTGAGCGGTTTGATTAGCATTTGAGTTTCCCCGTAAAAACTTGATACCCAGATAAGAAAGCGGGGTGTAAACAAAACCCATCGTCACCTTAAACAGCCACCAGGTTATGATTATGCTGAGAAGAGTTTTGGTTTCGTAAACTCCGGCAAAAGCGATTATCATGAAAATAGCGCTGTCTAAGAGTTGCGACCAGAGGTTGGAGATAAGCGACCGCAACCAAAAAAGTTTGGCGCCCAATTTTGCCCGGACGAAAAAGAAAGTGAACACATCCTGATATTCGGCAATAATGAATGCCACGAGCGATGCCAGGGCTATCCGGCCGGAAACGCCGAAAATAAGTTCATAACTTTCCCGCGCCCATAATCCTTTCTCGGCCCACGGCATGGATACGGAAAGAAAAGAATAAGCCAAAAACATAGCGGTGCTGATAAGGCCCATCCGGACAAAAAGTTTGGCGAGTCGTTTGCCGTACACTTCTCCTATCACATCGGTCATTAAAAAAACCACCGGAAAAAAGAATACTGCCACGGATAGGTGCGAACCAAAAATAAAAGGCATGATTTTCAGGCCGAGAGTGTTTGACGCAAAAAGAGACGCGAGATAAATGGTAAGACAAACAAGAATCTTTTTGCTATCTCTTTCTGTTAAAGGTTGCATTTATTTTAGTGTTATCCTTTAACCTCGATTCCCATGCTGCGGGCAGATCCGGCGATGATATTAATAGCGCCTTCGTCGTCCTTGGCGTTTAAGTCCTGCATTTTCTTTTTAGCGATTTCCAAAGCCTGTGCGCGGGTGATTTTTCCGGCTTTGGACGCAATATTTTTCCCTGAACCTTTCTCTACTCCGGCCGCTTTTAAAATCAAATCTGAAGCCGGAGTGGTTTTTACCTTAAAATCATAGGTGCGGTCTTCGTAAACCGCTATATGCACGGTCACATTTTGACCCGCCAAATCCTTTGTGGCCGCGTTGAATTTAGTGACAAAATCCCCAATATTTATACCAGCCTGACCTAAAGTGGGACCAAGCGGGGGCGCAGGGGTAGCCTTGCCGCCGAGCGCCCTTACTTTTATATTCTTTGTGACTTTCTTCATATATTTTCTTATGAGCGAAGCGAATTAGTAAATTATGAACCCCGTACCACTTTTAATACTTAAACTGCATCATAGCTTAAAGTTAATCGTTTGTAAAATTTTAATTGTTTAATAAATATTAATGTTAAAAGTGGTACGGGGTCGGTAAATTTATACTCACTATGCTCGTTAAATTTTACGGACTTGCAAGAAATCCA
>ERZ1292623.2819-Hain-H51-01um-R1-2819-length-15234-cov-252_pt1 | contig 15234 bp, 24 predicted proteins | sample MGYA00564398_ERZ1292623 | MGnify/ENA primary metagenome ERZ1292623 (study PRJEB36523, sample SAMEA6512633) | groundwater metagenome | collected 2019-01-07 | study: AquaDiva: Metagenomics assemblies of 32 groundwater samples
ATCTCCTTGAGTGCCCTTTTTGCCATATAGGAGTCTTGAATCAGTACGGAGCGTGTGCCTTGTGTCATACCATTTTAGGAACAGAACACGGCACACGGAAATCGTACACTTTGGAAAAGATGGTTGAGAGTATATGTCCCGATCTTAGCATGTTTGCGGATGTGAACATAGCCATGTCAAAACTTAGCGATATTGAGCAGAAAGTTGTGCAGCATATTGTTCAAGGGAATGAGTCACTCGAAAACCTTGCAGAACTCATGCGGATACCACGGACTCAGCTCTGGAGAATCTGGACTCACGCTAAATCAGCATTGCAACAAGAATTGTTCGAATATTCGCACGTCAATGCCTAGGGAGGATTTGTGAAAAAGACAATACAAAGAACAACAATGTTAAATATTACACTTGATCGAGATGAATTTAAGAAAGCTGTCGGGATACCATTAAAGTTTAAGATAACAGATTTTACTATTGACGATGACGACGAAGTTAACAACCTTAAGTGTGCAATCTTTGCTCACTTTAAAGCAGTAAAAATGAGCAAGGAAGAATTAAAAGAACGCAAAAGATATCTTTCCGCAATGTAGAACGATATCTAACTATGCTCGCAAGCGCCGAGGTACACAGTTTTACGTAGAACAATTACGTTGTAATAACATAGACTTGCGCGCTTTGGAATAAAAGTGGCGCGAGATGGTAATAAACCTATGAGAGGGAAATGAGGGAACAATGGATAAAATTGTTATCGGATCACCATACGGCCTGAGCAACGAGTTGCTTGGTTTACTTCTAGAGTACTGCGTATTGCAGCTTGGTGGGCAAGTTGTGTTGACTGCCGGCGACCTCGCAGCCACGTCCCAACAATACGAGCTGCGGATCACCTCGAATGTGACACAACACGAAGTCACATTGACGTTGTTGACGAGATAGGAGGAGGATGTACTACACGCACGAACAACACGAAGGCAAAAAGAATGTGCATCCCATGTGTACTGAGTTGCCCCCTATGGCCGTAGATCAAGAGGCAGGATTGTTGTGCAACGAGTATCTTCTAAAGCGAGAATTGGACCCAGTACTTGCCCAAGATAACGGTTGGTTTCCAAGTCGAGAGGCAGGAGATTCATTCTTGCGGATTGTGATACCGTGTGTGACACACAAAACAACCCATGTATATTGGCAAGCTCGAAATGTAACAGGGAAAGCTTACCTACGATATCAAAGCCCGAGAGGACCAAGGCATGAGGCGTTGTGTGTGATACATCCTGAACAAGAAACGCTAGGAAACGTTGTTGTTGAAGGACCACTAGATGCTTTGGCCGCTGCCGGAGCAGGGTATACAGGATACTCACTTATGGGTATGAGGCCCAGTCAAGCTACGTTAATGCATCTTGCTTTGTTACTTACAACGTCAGAGGAGCACGAAGCATTACACACATTGATTTGTTTAGATCGTGGCGAAGTCGCAAACGGAATTAAGGTTGCGACGTTTCTAGCTTCACAGAGTTTACCGGCAGCTGTTGCAGAATTGCCTGAAAAGGATTTAGCAGAATGCCTACCAAAGGTCCGAGAAAAGTTTCTACATCAAAGCTTCACGCACCTATTCAAGTCGAGAAGCTCAGTAAAGCGACTTCAGACCGGGCCTTATGCCTAAAATGCACTTTGAGCAATGGCTGTCGGACCATGTTCCTTCAACCGATGGTCCCAGATGGGTATACCGGCAAGTTACTGCTTATTGGGGATGCATCGTACGAATTTGAACGCACGGGTGACATTTTTTCGTCCTTAGCAGGGCAGGAACTGAAGAGCATCTTGCAGGAACAGGGCCTAGAGCGAGCGGAAGTGGCCTTTATGCCTGTCTTGAGGTGCAAGCCGACCAAGACACCCAGTATGGCACAAATCCGAGCCTGTAGCCCTTTTGTGCTCCGCGCCGTCACCCTCTTACAGCCAGGTACAATCCTGGCAATGGGGCCCAATGCCGTCAAGAGCCTGTCGAACTCCGGGAAGTCTCAACCGGTCGCGCGGCTGCGCGGGAGAGTCCAAACGGCAAAATATATCGAGCACGATATAAAACCAGAGCATTCTGATATAATAAACAGTATAAAAGAGTTTTCGTATGGAGTCACGTCAAGTCTTGCTCAGTTGGGCAGCTCACCCAACGAGACAGCACGATTTAGAGAAGATGTTGCACGATTGTCTCAACCAGTTCTTCAGTATCCAAAAATTGGAGTGCCACGGGATACCGAGTATTTGGGATTTGACACAGAATTCTCACCTGAGAAGGTGCTGTGTGGAGCTGTGTCAGATCAAATACATGCACTCACCGTCGAAGCCGGCCAGCTTGGAAAGCTAAGCCCGTTACTGTCTAAAGTGACTCTTGTAGGACATAATCTCCCTGTAGATCTCGACGCGCTGCTCAAGGCGAAAGTGCCCGGACTCAAGGTTGCGATGGAACAATGGCTTCAAGGACGAAAACAACGTGATACATTACTCTTGGCAAAATTGGCAGATGAGAATCGTGGCCAAGGGGGTTATACACTTGAGTCTTTGTTGCTTGCCAACTATAACGTGGCCGATTATAAAGCGCCTACAGAAGCATTGGGGCCTGACCCCACGCTCTGGCCGATCCCGTTACGGAATGAGCGGTGCCGGCTTGACGCCTGGGCCACCCTCAAAGTGTACGAAGCAATCGAGGAGCAGGCGCGAGGCCCTGAGGCGATTACGCACGCCATTTCAATGACGCTGTATCGAATGCGGCATACAGGCATTTACGTCAGCATGCCTCGATATCGAACCATGAAGACTGAAGTCTATGCCGAAGAATCCGCAGCCAGGGAAAAACTGGCAGCAATGGCGCGTAAGCATGGCATGAAAGACTTTACTGCGAAGGATGCCGAGATCCGGGAGCTGGTGTATAACAAGCTCGGCCTTGAAGTGGAAACCTACACTAAAGGAGGTCTTGCGAGTGCTTCCGTCAAAGCCTTGAAGGAATATAAAACTCAGTATCCAGAAATCCAAGCCATCCTTGATCTGAGTAAAGCCGACAAACTCAAGACGACGTACTGTGATGGCCTTGAAGCCAAGTTTCAGCGGCAGCCCGATGGTCGGTACTGGATCCCTGTCTATGTGAATGCTCTTGCTGCAAAGACGGGACGACGAAACTCAGCCGGTCCCAATTTTCAGAATCAACCCAAGCGTGTCCGTGGGATTTTTGTGTCCAGGTTTAAGGGCGGGAGTATAAGCGATAACGATTATTCAAAATTAGAACCAATTGCTGGGGGATGGGTCACAGGTGAACACCGACTAACCGAGTATTTTACCAAGTATCCTAATGGGTATATTAAGATTGGGCAAGACTTCTTCAAGAAAACCGTGGAGAAGGATACCAAAGAATACACCATGATGAAAAGTCTGGTGCTCGCAATTTTGTACAATAAGAAGAAGTGGTCGTTGGCTGATGATATATGGGCTCAAGGTGTGAAACTGGATAGTAATTATGAAAAACATATCGAAGAAGCCGGCAAGCTCCTTGAGCGGTTCTTGTCCGAACTGTTTCCTGGCGTGAGACAGTATCATCGACGACAAGAAGAACAGGTCTTACGTTATGGATACGTGGATAATGCTGTTGGGCAACGACGACGGCTACCATTACCGCCTGAGCCTATGCGAAGCGATAAGTTCGCCTATAAAATTTACATGCGGTTTAAAGCGCATGTGATCAACCAAAGTATCAATTACCCGATCCAAAGTTTGGCATCCTATGTAACCGGGAGTGCACTGATTGATCTTGAACGAGCCTTGCTGAGTCAATACAAGTATAGCTATGTTGATTACCACACGGCCCTGATGCAAAAGAAGTGGCCCCAGATGCCGTTACTATGTATAGAAGTCCACGACGATCTTGTTTTGGATATTCCAAAAGGTATGGAACAAAAAACCAAGGAGGTGACGCACGATATTATGCAGGGTGTGCCGACGTTGCGCAAGTTGCTGCCGGCCTTTGACACACCACTAAGTGTCGAGACAAAGATTGGACCATATTGGGGGGTAACGTAATGAATCGATATCGTGTGGTAGACAAGGGAACTGAAGAAGTTGTGGCTGTTGGGTTTCATTCACGGCAAGAAGCCCGTGCAGAAAAGACCAAGCGTGAAGCCGCAAGGCAAGTAGAAACAGGGTCTACTAATCGTCGGAGCGCGTTTTATGTTGAGACGAGCGACGAGCATCTTGAAGGACCGGGAATTTATTTACATTAAAGCAGGTCCAAGAATAATGTGATGTAATGGCCGCTTTATAACAAGGAGGATACAAACATGGCAAGACGTAGTGGCGGGAATGACAAATATTTGCGCTTGACGGGGTTGTGGGGTAGTAAGTCGAATGACATGCTGTTTACTGGGAGGGCCAAGACGGAGCAAATTGAAGCCTTGCTTAAGCAATGTGAAGAAGCCTTGGACGCTGATGCCCCGCTGGTGTTTAGTCTGTGGGAGAACGACAAGAAGAAGAGCCATAAAGATCCTGAATTCAGCATTCAGAGTTTTGTGGGTGATGCAGAAGAGAAGCCACGGTCCTCCCGGTCGAGCCGCTCAAGTCGGTCAAGCCGGGACGAAGAGCCGAGGGAGCGTGGGCGGGACAGGAAGCGTGATAACGACGGCGACAAGGATGAGAAAGATAACGAGGAGGATGCTCCGGAGGAGCAAGACGCACCAGAGGATGAACCTGAAGAGAAACCACGACGACGGACATCGGGCAAGAAAGAAGAGCCAGCTCCTACCAAGAAGAAGCGAGCAGACTGGTAGTACTTCGGCTGATGGTGTAAAGAAACACACCCTCGACGGCGAGGGAGAAGCATAGCTCTGTCTGATAGACGGCACGTTGCCGGAACACAGGTGAAATCCAGCGGTCGTACCGCTCAGCCGACCAATTGTTGTGTATATTGGAGACTAAAGCCGATGTTGAAATTACCCGTGTTAGAAATCATGCGCCACGAAGACGCAGAAGATGGTATGGTCGAGAAGACCAAGGTATGGCTCGAACATGAAGGCAAAGAACGAGATCCTCGCATTCATGCGAGTGATCTGCTAGATCCTCGTAAGGCGTATTGGAATAGACAAAAGAAAGAGCCGATGACACCGGCCATGTGCGGGAATTTCATGGTGGGGAAAGTGCTCCATGCGTTCTTTGCAACCCTGATGAATAACAAGAAAGGTATGGACCTGACCGATACCGACGTTGGTGGGACGTTTGATAAGGAACTGGGGATTAGTTATTCCAATGACCACCAGGAGGGTAATATCCCCTACGAGTACAAGACCAGCCGAGCACTGAACGAACAAACAAATAGAGACCTCAGCAGCTACTTGGAACAATTGTGCATCTACATGGCTGCGAAGAAATCACTTGTTGGCCGGCTGGTCGTGCTTCGACTCATGGGGAAAAATAAAGAGAAAGGGTATGGCACGCATCCGCAATATCGTGCCTATGAAATAACATGGACGAAGAATTCTTTACAGGACTACCGGGATCAGATCAAAGCCACCGCAAAGTTATTGATGAATGCTCTGAAGAAGAAGAAGCCGAAGACCTTACCGCTTTGTCGAGAGTGGAAATGTGGGGAGCATAATTGCGGGCATTTCTCTGTGTGTCAACCTGAAGGAAGATTTGGAGTGAAAAAATGGATGAAGTAACATTTGATCACATGAATACGGAAGCCTACGAAGATCATGTGGATCGGTTGACCACACCGCTGATCACGTTGAGCAGCAACTTCGGTGATAACGTTGAGTTGCTCGCATACTCGAATGCCTTTGGCGGTGAAGCAGGCGAATTACAAAACATTGTCAAGAAGATCGTAAAGAAAAATATAATCTTTGATATGGAGTCAGATCTGCATGAACAGTTTAAACTCGAAGCAGGAGATGTTTTGTGGTACCTTACGAAAGTCGTTATGTTGATGGGCTACTCTCTCGAAGAAGTCATGCAAGCGAACATCGAAAAGCTTGATGCTAGAAAGCTGGAAAATGACGCGCAAAAGCAAGCGAGATCCTTCACAGTCCATTCGTCTCCCTTTGAACTCTAAGTTGGAACAAGCGGTTCTCTGTGGAATGATTGACGGAGACTTGAACCTCGATAAAGTCACGCTCGAAGAGTTGTCGAAGGAAGGTCAGTATGTCTATAAAGCCTTACACGAGTTTCGTAAAGATAATCGAAAAGAGGAAGTATCTTTTAAAGCCATCTATTTCCACGCTACTGAGTTACTTGGAGCAGAGCCCGACGAATTCCGTGATTTTCTTAAAAGTGTTGAGCGAGCTGGAGTTCCGCAGATTGAAGTCGTCTTGGATTCCTTGTCACGAAAACAGATTATCAACGATCTTGTTAATGAAGCTAGCTCACAAATTGCTTCAGGGGGATATTCCTTACTTAGTCTTAAAGGATTGCTTGCCCAGCATGGGCATGACAAGAACACCTTAGTTCCCCTAGGAGATGACATGGGAGATGTCTCCCCTCCTGAAGGGTTAGTGCTACCTGGTCTCGAAAGCTTTAACAAGGAAGTGGGTGGGTTGTTTGGATTGTGGGTGATCTCAGGGATGCCGGCTGCTGGGAAAAGCACGCTGGCGCTCATGATTGCCCTCACTACAGCTGCTCTTTATATGCCGGTCTTGTATTATGATTTTGAGCAAGGAAAATCGGTTATCAGGTGGCATGCCCATCAAGGATTACAAGGCAATGAAAAGCGTATACGTCAAGCTACCTCACGATTATACATACGTCATAACATTTCGATGCTGGAGCGTGATTTGGAGATGGTCAACGAACCTTGTCTCGTTGTCGTTGATTCAATACAAAAAGTGGCCAAAGGGATTACGTACCGAAGAGAGAGTTTGGAGACTTGGGTACACAAGCTGGAAGGCTTAAAACAATTTGGGCATCATGTCTTGCTGATCTCAGAAAAGAATCGAGCCCATTATGATGAAGCCAGTATGTCAGGATACAAAGAATCAGGTGAGATTGAGTATGCCGCTGATGCGGCCTTTGATTTGTTGCTTCCTTCTGAAGACAACTCAAGCGTGGTAGATGTCCATGTCGTCAAGAACCGGCATCACAAATTCCACGGGCATCTTACCACACTTGACCGTGTGCATGATTTCTGGTTTCACGATCGGTGTCAGAAACCCAAGGAGATAGACTGATGCCAAAACTGACCAAAAAGGAAGTCTTGACAACAAGAGACAAGTATCTCCGGGCGAAGTATGGCATTACAGAAGCTATCTATTTTGAAATGGTCAAGCATGGAGATGGAGGGTGCTGGATCTGTCAACGCAAGCCATTACCGGGCAAAGCCTTGAATGTAGACCACCAACATTTGCTCAAAGCTGAAAAGAAAGCCGGGATCAAATTTGGCAAGGTGAGAGGATTGTTGTGCTTTTTTTGTAACCGCTACCTTGTTGGTAGGCGGAAGTCAGAGCATGCGTATATGTTTGAAAATGCGGCTAAGTACTTACGCTCTGAAAAAGATTGGAGAACAATGTGCCTTATAAAAACATGAGTGACAAGCGCCGCCATGATAAAGAGTATGCTCAAAAGCGCAAAGAACAAGCTGGTGTCGAAGCTCCGTTTCAACGCCCGATGAGTGTGATCAAGGTTAAGGCATCCAAGGCTGGTCTAAAGATTGCCGTGATCCCGGATTGCCAAGTCAAGCCCGGAGTCAATACGGATCATCTGGAATGGTGTGGGAAATACCTGGCGATTAAGCAGCCTGACGTGATTATTCAGATTGGAGACTTTGCGGATTTGTCTTCGCTCAGTTCGCACGAGACTCCTGGTAGTCAGCGTATGGAGGGGAAGCGATATAAAAAAGACATTGAGAGTGTCCACCGAGCGATGGAGCGATTCCTACAGCCTCTTCAGTCTACACCAGGCTATAAGCCAAACCTGCTGTTGACGTTAGGAAACCACGAAGACCGTATTACGAGAGCTGTGACAAAAGATCCCAAGCTTGAAGGATTGATGTCGCTGGATGATCTTGCATACAGGGAGTCTGGATGGGAAGTCTTTCCCTTTCTTCAGCCGATCTCCGTAGGTGGAATTGCCTTCTCTCATTATTTTCCGAGTGGGGTGATGGGCAGGCCGATCACCACAGCTAGAGCTTTGTTGACAAAGCTGCATATGTCAGCTTATGCTGGGCATCAACAAGGGCGAGATATTGCCTATGCCAAGCGTGCGGATGGCAAAGACATGACAGCGATCCTCAGCGGAAGTTTCTATACCCATGCCGAAGCCTATTTGAATCCGTTTACGAATGATCACTGGAGAGGGTTTTTCATGCTTCATCAAGTTAAGGATGGGGAGTATGACGAAATGGCAGTGAGTATTGAGTATCTCAAGCGGCGGTTTACATAGGAGGCCAGTTTATGAGCGACAGCCCAGAAATACAGGAACTCACTATGTTACGGCAACAACTTGCCGCCATGACGGCGGAGCGGGATGAGTGGCAGAAAAAAGCCAATTGGAAGCATGTTCACGATGATAGTTTAGAGATTGAGTTACAACAGCAGTTCGCCGCCTCCCAGGCCCGCTGCATGCAGTTGGAGGAGGGGGTCAAGTTAATTGCTTTGCACATCGAGGCCACACAACTTTGCGAGATAAACCCATACGACATATTGAAAACATGCAAGGAGCTTCTCACCCCCACTGAAAGGCCGCCAGCATGACGGACGTTACTGTACAAGCTTGCAAGTTATACAGAGTGTTGCACATGCAATCCCCAAACATTGTCGCGTTATCTGATGACGGGTTATTGCGTATTGTCGGAGATGAGATAACTTGTATTAAAGCTGCACTCTCTGCTCGTGAAAGAGTTACACGTCAACAGTCTATTAGTGCAGTGCAAGCATTGACCGGGAAAGATTGTGGAAACTGGAATAGAGCGATCGTATATGCTGTCGAAGCAATTACATCATTACAAAAGGAGTCCAATGGCAAAGAAAGTCAATAAATTTACGACCAAGGATCTCGATAAACTGTATGAGATTTATGACAAGGCGAGAGCTGACGCACAAGAAGCTGAAGCTGTTAAAAAGGAAGCGGCTGATGCCATCCGAGAGAAGCTTGGTGCGACTGAAGAGGCGAGTACGCCGAACTACGTGGTGACTTACAAGTATGACAAGGATAAGGAAGTCGAGACGTTTGACAAAGACGCATTCGAGACGAAAGATCCCAAGAAGTTTGCTCTCTATAAGCAGTACTTAGCTGATGCAGAGTCTCTTGCAAAGAAGTACATCAAGACAACGACGGTGAAAGGCACGCGCAAACTTGTGGTGACACGACAAGAATCGGAGGACTAGTGAATAGCCCCATGACATTAACAGACATTCCTCCGTATGCCCCACAGGGATTTCCACTCACAATCTTCCGTGCTCGGTACGCCTTTACACAAGATGAGACATGGGAGGACGCCTGCCAACGTGTGGCACATCAAGTTGCAATAGCAGAGACTCCCGACAAATATAAACAATACGCAGATAAGTTTACTGAAATACTGGTGAAAAACGTCTTTGTTCCTGGAGGACGAATCTGGTATAACGCGGGAAGGGCGAACCCACAGCTTTTAAATTGCTTTGTCTTAAACCCACAAAAGGATAGTAAGGAAGGGTGGGCACAGTCGGCATACAATATGATTGTGACGAGTATGACGGGTGGGGGGTGCGGGGATGACTTTTCAGACGTGCGGCCACGGGGCGCGAGTATTGCGGGTCAGCGTGGCTGCTCACCTGGGGCGATTGAACTCATGCGGCTCGTTGATGCATGTGCACAGCCTGTGCGCAACGGTGGTCAGCGCCGCGTCGCCTTAATGTTTTCACTGGACTTGACCCATCCTGATATCGAAGAGTTTTTAAACGCGAAGCTTGTCAAAGGAGAACTCACGCACGCCAATATCAGCGTTAGGAGTCACCAAACCAAAGCCTTTGTCCAGGCCGTGCAACAAGATCTTGCGCTTGAACTCCATTGGAAAGGCAAATATAAAAGGCAGGTGAAAGCTCGCGATTTGTGGAAGACGATTGTGGATAACGCCTACAAAAGTGCAGAGCCTGGGTTTTTGAATTGGGAGCTCGTCGAAGCTGAGAACAACATCTATTACATTGAACCACTGGTGACCACCAACCCATGCGGGGAGTTGGCGCTGTCAAGTATGGAACCGTGCTGCCTTGGGCATCTTGTGCTGAGTCGGTTTGTCCAAGATGGGGAAATGAATTACCCTTTGTTAGGAAACGTAATTCGTATTGCCGTACGGTTCCTTGATAACGTGTTAATGGTCAACCATTTTCCTCTTGACGCCATGCGCCTGAAATCAAACAACCTTCGGCGTATTGGCCTGGGGACCACTGCCCTAGCTGATACACTCGCGCTGTTAGGGTATCGGTATGGCTCTGTTGAAGGGATTGCTTGTATTGACAAGCTTTATCGTTTTATCTCAAAAGCGGCCTACGAAGCCTCCATCATGCTTGCCATTGAAAAAGGGGCATTCCCACTCTGCCAACCCAGCGAGCATATCGAATCAGGGTTTATCAAGCGGATGCCGACGAAGACTCGCTCGTTGATTCTTGAGCATGGGATTAGAAATTGTGCGCTCTTAACGCAAGCCCCAACCGGGACGGTGAGCATTCTCAGCGGGAATTGCAGTGCGGGGATTGAACCGATGTTTGCTCCTGCGTATGAGCGACGGTATTGGGATAAAGATGTGCGGAAAACAGAGTTGGTATTTCATCCGTTATTCGCGCACTATATGCGCGAAGGGAAGTCTGTCACGCATTTTGTTGGAGCGCATGAATTGTCAGCGCGGGAACACCTTGAGGTACAAAAAACAGTGCAGAAGCATACGGATAATGCTGTGAGTAAAACGATTAACATTTCTGCAACGTATGACAGTCATGAGATGGCGTCGCTGTGGCTCGAATATCTCCCCTTTGTCAAAGGGACGACCTTTTACCGAGAGCAGTCGCGTGGGTTTATGAATGCTGAAGGTGTTGAGGAAGAACCCCCGTTGCTGGCTATTCCTCTTGTTGAAGCCATATCGCGCTACAACGTAAGCCACCCTGTGGGTGTACCAGAGAAGGTACATTGTCAGTCAGGGTTATGTGATATTTTTGTTGAGAAGGATGTACAAGGATTATGAAACGAATAAACGAAACTCAAAGTGTGTCAGCTGCACTGTACATGAGTGACACATTAATCGAGTCATGCGTGTTGATATCACATTACCAGGGGGTTGTGGTGGAAGTCGCCAATGAGCGCGACAGTACCAACGCGTTGTTTGAAGGCACCTTGGTCTACTTCCCTGGAGTCACATTGAAAGAATTAAAGGAGGTCGTATGAAGAAAGTGGGTAGGATTGTTGAGCGGCACAATCTGAAGCAGGAGAATCGGGCACTGAAGAACGTACTTCAGCGAGTTGACGTTGTGGTCAGAGCCCAACGTATACTCGAAGATGCTTACCAGCGTGGCCTACAAGCTGGTCGTGAGTCTGTACTGGCTGAGCAAGCCGAAGCCCTCGTGGCTACAGAACAACTGTCAGAAGGAGCCAATCCATGATTGCGCAGAGTGCTAATGTTGATGATGTGAAGTTGAGAAGGGACGCCGAGTGTCCCAACGGAATACGTATCTGGCATCATGCCAATATAGAACAGAATGTGACAATAGGGGACGACACCGTTGTCGGATCAAATGTGTTTATAGGGAAAGGTGCACGTATAGGCATCGGGGTCCATATTCAACACGGCGCATTTATTTGTCGAAGGGCATTTATCGGAAACAAGGTGTTTATCGGGCCAGGTGCCAAGCTTCTTGATGATACCTATCCGAAAGCAGGAGAACCCTATATACCGACTCCTCCGTTTTTGCGGAATAATTGCTCGATTGGAGCCGGAGCGATCATTATGCCTGGTGTAAGCGTCGGCGTAGGGGCCACGGTAGGAGCTGGAGCGGTTGTGACGCAAGACGTACGCGCGTATTCAACTGTGTCTGGCGTTCCTGCGTCACTTCATGTTGACAAGGTGAATAAAGAAAATGACAGCGATAACGATCAAGACGACAAGAGCATTGTCATTCATGTACATGGGGGCTCGGTTTCAGTGAAAGTACGTAAAGAGGAGCGTGACGGTCGCGACGAGAAAGACTCCACTGATTTTTAACAAGAGTCCCCAGTAGGTACTGTGTTTATCAACGGTCTTTGCCACCACATCATCTTTTTGAATATGATCGGCAATGGCCTGTAAGATTGCGGCGTCTGCGACATCGGACTTGTTAAACCGTTCCATGATGAGCTCAAAGGTGTGATCTTCTTGGGCGGCTTTCCGTTGGCGGACTGGTTTGTGTGGTTTTCTGGTAGCCATTAAATTATGCCTTTTAAAGATAAGAAAAAGAGAGCAGTGTATGTGCTTGCGTATTCACGGAGACCTGCTCAGCGTGCATACCAAAAACTATACCGTGACAAATACCCACAAACAAACTTGAAGCGTGAGAGCATGTTGCGAACGCGCTACAAGATGAGCGTTGCAGATTATGATAGAATGCTAAAAAAGCAACAAGGTAAATGTGGAGCTTGTAAAACAAAGTTTCCTACACACAAAGCTAGGTGGTTTGATGTTGACCATAACCATGTTACAGGAAAGGCCAGAGGCCTTTTGTGTAGAAAATGTAATTTATCATTGCACATCCTTGAAAATAAACCTTATAAACTTAAGCTCGAAACGTATCTTGCAAAACATGCTTAAGGATTATCTTTGCCGCCATTGTGCCCTTTATCATATTCTATATGAAAATGGGGAACGTTGTTGCTATCATACTCAAGGAGTACATCAAATGCAGAGCCCAGAGCAGCTTTCATTGTTTCCAGAAGTGGCGCAAGCTTGCCCTTCGGGATGTCACGAGCCCGGAGGTCAGCCGCGTATCCACGATAATGCAATGAACCAATCTTGTGAGTACCATCTTTCAGAGCTGTTACGACGAGCACTGCTTCAGCTACATGAAACACCACAGCAGACGTTAGGAGTCCGTCTAACAATTCAGCTTTTATACAGGTTAAGTCTACACCGTCTTTAATGTGGAGGAGTGACATGAGACCTCATTTGCTTAATGCACTATTGATCGTGGGAGCGGTCATTACTGTAGGGGCTATTGTATCAGTAAGTACATGGCTCCGGCAGGGGAAGCCTGTAGTGTCTGCCTATGCTCCGGCGTTCAGAACGAATGATTGCTTTGTCAGGAACGGGATACGAGAAACGTGGGAACCCCAAGCTGACGGCAAGATCATCATGGTGGGTGTCCTGAAATATCTCCTGATGGATCAGAGTGAAGCCGATCGTGTGGCCGGCGGAACCAAGGTGGGGTATTACCAGAGTATAGAGACCTTTGATGCCGGACACCGAAAGGTGCTCTGCCCGGCCAGTTGGCTTACTCATCGGAGGACACCATGACGAATCTAGAGACCGCGCTTACTATGTTGCTTGCCATCCCGGTAGCGATTGTCTTCCTCTTTGGGGTGGTAATTATTGTATGGCTCATTAAAGCATGCGGGAGATAACAATGAAACAGGTGCCCTACCTCCGGTTACTCCCATGCTTTCACTTCTGGCTTGCAGTACATTACGGAAGTCAGATTACAGCCATCTGCAAGAAATGTAACAGAACCGATACGTTTACACCGGAAGATTTTGAAGAATGGGGGGCACAAGGACAGGCCTTGCATAAACCTGTCCGTGTGTAGTTGGCTATTATTTTCGAGATCGACGAATAAAGAAATCCACCCAATCAATGCAACAGTGTTGCAACTCATGCTCAAAATCTGCCCGGCGCTGCTTCAGTGAACGAGACTTGCGCAGTTGGATCACATGATCGTCGTGAAAATACTGCGCAAGGACTTCGTTCCCCATTTCTTCTCGTGCTTTATCATTATCCAGGATTTCCACTCTGACACGAAACCCGCCCACAAGCGTAAACACTCCTCCATGCCGAATCAATTCTGTGGATTTTCGTGGTGTCATGGTTCCTTTTGTTTGCGTCTTTTGCGTTTATTCCGTTATTGTTCCAGCGGTATACTACGCTGCTGTGTGTCTCCCATGCCTGATACTCCAGCCACAATCCCTGCACTGGCCCCTGCCGTTATCTGCCCTAGCATCCGATGGAGTTCGAGGGCATCAATGTGTCCTCGACCTTCTTTTGCAAGATGCTTCACCGCTTTTCTTCCAGGTTCGCTTGTGACGGCCTTACGTAGAATTTCTTCCAGCGTGGCTCCCACCACCGCCCCAACAGGTCCACCCGCCATCCAGCCGGCCATACCCCCAGCCCCGTATCGCTTGGCAAGATTCAAGGCATCAGCACTTTGACTCGGAGGACGAGAAATATAGCCAAGGCTCGACACCGAATCGCGAATCGACTCAATCTCGGTTGGTGAAAACGCCCGCTTCAGATCCTTGTCGTTATCCAACAGATTCTTGAAGGCTTTCTGATCGAACAACACGAGATTGGGATCACCAGTCGTCGGCTTTACCACTCGTCCAGCTCCAGATCCTGGCGTAAACATCGTGACGAGTTTTTCATCAAGATGATGCTTGCGGTTTGTCGCAATAAATGTCTTGAAGGCGTCCAGACCTTGTTTGGCTTTACTCGCTGTCGCCGCGGTGAGCTTTGGATCATTGGCTGCGGCTTCGATATCATCAATAATCTTGCCAGCTGCTGCACCCCAAACTTCGTTTGGAGCCCCACCTTTAATGCTGTTGAACCCTTGTTCAAGCGTCATCAAATCCTTAAAACTCACACTCCCTTTTTGAATATCAGGGTTTTTTCCTAAGACATTATTGAGTGCCTTTAGGTAGGTATCTTTCCCAGGTACCCCCTGTAGGGCTTGTCGAGCTGCGTCGGCTGTCTCTTGGTTAAAGATTGCTCTCGTGTTCGGAGCAGCCAATTTGAAATCAGGGGCACTCGACAACATCGAGCGTGTAAAGGCTACATGCTCTTTCGTGACGCGCATGGACCCTAGCTTAGTAGCCAGAGCTTCACCAGCCAGCTCATTGAGGCCGGCACCTGCGCCAGGAATCACCCGTTTGAGTGCAGCAATACTGACCGGACCAGCTTTGGCGACTGCTGGACCAAGGAGGGGGGCTCCAGCGGCTAGGGCAAAATCGGCGCTGTCCATCGGCTCAGTGACCCCCAGTAAGGAGTTCGCAGCTTCCCCTAGTACTGAC
>ERZ1292623.2821-Hain-H51-01um-R1-2821-length-15231-cov-8_pt1 | contig 15231 bp, 19 predicted proteins | sample MGYA00564398_ERZ1292623 | MGnify/ENA primary metagenome ERZ1292623 (study PRJEB36523, sample SAMEA6512633) | groundwater metagenome | collected 2019-01-07 | study: AquaDiva: Metagenomics assemblies of 32 groundwater samples
AATTTCGTTACTGCTTTCATTAGTTTGACTACTTAAATATAGAAAAGGTTTCAGAGAAATTCACAAACAATTATTCTAATTTCTTCCACGATGTTCCGTTTGGGGAGTCCTCAATTACGATATTTATTGATTGAAGTTTATTTCGCACCAAATCCGATAGCGCAAAATTTTTCGATGTGCGGGCTTCGTTGCGAAGCGCGATTAAAATTTCAATTAGTTCTTTCTCTTTTGATTCATCGCTCGATTCGGCTTTGTTTATTGGATAAATTCCGAGAATTTTATCGGCAAATTTTTTAAATAAAGTTGAAATTTTATGAAGCGACTCGATTGAAAATCCAGCAACAAATCCTTCGTTGATATTTTTTACAACATCAAATAAAACTGCAATGGCTTGAGGTGTGTTGAAATCATCATTCATTGCTTCAGTAAAATTTTTAACAAATTCAGTCTCGTCAAAATTTTGTTTTCCGTTTTCGCTAACTAAAATCTTCTGCTCAACTTTTTTAATTGTGGATTGTAATTTTTGTAATCCCTTTTTTGATGCTTCGAGAGCTTCTTCGCTAAAATCAAGCGGACTTCGGTAATGACTTTGCAAAATAAAAAATCTAATTACAACCGGATCGAATTTTTTAAAAGCATCTTTTAGGGTTGTAAAATTACCAAGCGACTTTCCCATTTTCTTTCCATCAACGGTAACCATATTGTTGTGCATCCAATATTTTACAAATGGTTTATTTGTAACCGACTCGCTTTGAGCAATTTCGCATTCGTGATGCGGAAATTGATTTTCATTTCCACCGCCATGAATATCAAACGACTCGCCCAAATATTTCATCGACATTGCGCTACACTCCAAATGCCAACCTGGGAAACCAATTCCCCACGGACTTTGCCATTTTAAAATATGAGAAGCATCGGCTTTTTTCCAAAGCGCAAAATCGTTTGGATTTTTTTTCTCGCTTCGTGATGAAACTCTTGTTCCACTAACTGCATCATCAGTTGAACGATTGGAAAGTTTCCCGTAATCTTTAAAACTTGAAACATCAAAATAAACCGAGCCGTTGACTTCGTACGCATTTTTATTTTTAATTAATTTTTCGACCAACTCAATTTGTTCGGGAATGTGCCCAGTGGCTCGTGGCGAAATATCCGCACGCAAAACATTCAGCGCATCCATATCATCAAAAAAACTTTTTGTGTAAAATTCCGCAATCGCCATCGGATGTTTTTTTTCAAACTTACTTTGCTTCTCTAATTTATCTTCACCCTCGTCGCTATCGCCAACCAAATGTCCGACATCAGTTATGTTTTGCACATAAGTAACATCAAAATTTAAATGGCGCAAAAATCGCACGACGACATCAAACGAAATATAACTTTTTGCGTGACCAATGTGCGCGTGAGAGTAAACGGTTGGACCGCAAACATAAATTTTTGCTTTTCCTTTTTCAAGCGGAAGGAAATTTTCTTTTTGCTTTGAAAGCGTGTTGTAAATTTTTAGTGGCATTTGTGTAAAGGTAATAATTTAAATGTTAAATCACACTTGCGAAATCATCTCTTTCGCGCTTTTAAGGCTTGATTCGGTGATTTTTTCTCCACTTAAAAGTTTTGCGATTTCGCTAATGCGTTCATCTTGATTTAATTTTTTAAGTTGAGTTGTTGTTCTGTTTTTTGTTTCGATTTTTTCCACAGCAAAATGATTTTGCGCGAGTGCGGCAATTTGCGCTAAATGTGTGATTGAAATAATTTGATGTGTCTTCGAAAGTTTTTGTAATTTTTTCCCAACTGCAAAACCAATTCTTCCACTTACTCCAGTATCAATTTCATCAAAAATTAAAGTTGAAACTTTATCTGCGTTTGCCAGTGCAGATTTTAGCGAAAGCATAATCCTCGAAACTTCTCCGCCAGAGGCAACTTCGGTTAATTTTTTTGGTTTCTCGCCAATATTTGCTGAAAGAAAAAATTGCACAGCGTCAATTCCATTTTGCGTGAGCTCGATTTTTTTTGAATTTATTTTTACAAATTGTTCGCTTGATGAATTATTTTCTAATTCGATATTTAAAATTTCAACTTTAAATTTTCCATTCGCGATTCCGAGTTCGACAAGAGATTTTTCGACATCTTTTTCTAAATTAAGTGCAATAGTTTTTCTTTGCGCTGAAATTTCTTTTGCAAGTTTTGCAAGCGATTCTCTTTTTTCAATAATTTGTAAATCGAGTTTTGAAAGTTCTGCTTCAAAATTTTCCGAAAGCAATAATTCGTTTTGCAATTTTTCTTTAAAAGCTAAAACAGTTTCGATTGAGCCACCAAATTTTTTCTTGAGCATCATCAATGCTCCAAGTTTTTGGCGAATTTCTTCAAGTCTTTCATCTGAAAAATTTATTTCGCCACGATATTTATCAACCGTGTGCGCAAGTTCTTTTGTAATTGCTTCGGCGCTTATAATTTCATCAATCGAATTTTTAAAACTCTCATCGATTTTACTTAACTCTTCAAATTTTCTTTTAACATTCGAAAGAATCGAAAGCGCGGAGTTATCGCTATCGTAAAGTTTTAAATATATTTCCTCTGCCAAGGAATGAATTTTTTCCGCGTGGTCGCCAATCTTTTTTTCCTGTTCAAGCTTCTCTTCTTCGTCAATCGAAGGATTAACTTCTAAAATTTCTTTCAACTGAAATTGGTAAAGTTCTTTTTTTTCTTTTAACTCATTCTCTTTTCTTTTTAATTCATCTCTGCTAATAATCAAACTTGAAAATTCCGTAAAATTATTTTTAAAATTTTGCAAGCGAATTTCGTTTCCAGCAAAATCATCTAAAAAATTAATGTGCGTTTCTTCTCTTAAAATTGACTGGTGGTCGTGCTGTCCGTGCAAATCAACAAGCAAATCGCCTAATGATTTCAGCGTATTTAACGAAACTGGTGAATCGTTTATAAAACTTCTCGATGAACCTTTTGTAGAAATTTCGCGGCGTAAAATTAAATCTTCAAGAATTTCAATTTCGTTTAATTTTAAAAAACTTTGAATTAATTTATTATTTTTGATTTCAAAAATTGCTTCAACTATTGCGCGCTCTTCGCCAGTTCGAATCGCATCAGCGCTTGCTCGCTCGCCAAGAACTAATCCGAATGCTTCAATTAAAATTGATTTTCCCGCGCCCGTTTCTCCGGTAATAATATTTAAACCAGAAAAAAATTCCGTTTCGAGCGAATCGATTAAAGCGTAGTTTTTAATTTTTAAATACTTTAGCATTATTTTAAAAGTAGCCGATTTTTTTCTTTAATTCAAGATTTAAAAAAGAAAACGCCACAAATGTGGCGTTTAAAAATTATCGGGTTTCAATAATTTATTTATCTTTTAACTGTAGTTTTTTGATGAACTTTCTTTGCTCCAAGTTCTCTCAAGAAGTAAAGTTTCGATCTGCGTGCTTTTCCTTTTGTAATAAATTCAATTTTTGCAATTCGTGGTGAGTGAAGTGGAAAAATTCTTTCAACTCCAACTCCTTCAGTCATTTTTCTCACAGTAAAAGTTGCGCCAAGTCCTTCTCCGCGTCTTCTAATTACATGTCCTTGAAAAAGCTGAATTCTTTCTTTCTCTCCTTCGATAACGCGTACATGCACGCTAACGATATCACCCGATGAAAATGCGGGAATATCTTTTTTCTGATATTGCGATTCTACTGATTGTATGATGTTCATATTAACTCCTTTTGTTTTCTGTTAAATTATTATTTTAATAAATCTTTTCTTAATCTCTCTGTTTTTTTTTGGCGCATTTGGTCTCGCCATTTTTTTATTTCTTTGTGATTGCCAGATAATAATATTTCAGGCACTTTCATTTTTCTAAATTCTTCCGGACGCGTGTACTGAGGAGCGTCCAACAATCCATCTTGAAACGAATCACTAAGCGATGACTCAGCATCTCCAATTGCTCCGGGAATTAATCTTACAATCGCATCAACTACAACAAGCGCTGGCAATTCACCACCAGTTAAAACATAATCTCCAATCGAAATTTCTTTTGTAACTAATTCTTCTCTAACTCGCTCATCAATTCCTTTGTAGTGCCCAGCAATAAAAATTAAATTTTTTTTTAACGAAAAATCGTTTGCTGTTTTTTGATTAAACAAATCTCCATCGGCACTTAAAAAAACTACTTCATCATATTTTCTTTCCGACTGAAGTTTTTCAACACATTCAAAAATCGGTTCGCATTTTAAAATCATTCCCGCGCCGCCACCATAAGGCGAGTCATCGATAATTTTATGTTTGTCGTGGGCGAAACTTCTCAAATCGTGAACAAAAATTTCGACCAATCCATCAGTTTGAGCGCGCTTTAAAATGCTTTCATTTAAAGGGCTATTCAATAATTTCGGGACTGCAGAAATTATATCAATTCTCATTTTCTGCTTCAATCAAACATTCCTTCCGGCGGAGAAACAAAAATTATTTTTTTTTCTAAATCAATTTTTTTTATGATTTCCTTTATTGCCGGAAGCAAAACTACGCCACTTTGGGTTTCAACATTGTAAATATCTTGCGCAGGATATTTTTCGATTTCTAAAAGAACGCCGAGTTTTTTCTCGGTTAAAAAATCTACAACTTCGCAACCAATTAAATCATCGATAAAATAATTTCCACGCTTTGGTTTGATTCTCTCATCTTGCGAAACGAAAATATATTTTCCGATAAAACTTATTGCAACATCTCTATCACTAATTTCTTTAAACTTAAAAACTGCAATTCCACTTATTTCTTTTACACTTTCAACTTCAAATTCTGTTACTTCATTTTCTGTCAAGCCAATTAAATATTTTTTGATTTTTTGCGCATCTTTAACCGACCGCTCGTAAAGCCGAACTTTTACTTCTCCGCAAACTCCTCTTGGAGAAGTTATATTTCCTATCGCAACAAGTTCGTTGCTTTTTTTATTTTGCACTTTTAATCAAGTATTTCTAATCTGACTCTTTTTCCGCTCTTTGCCGCAATTGCACTAAGAATAGTTCTGAGTGATTGAGCGGTTCGTCCTTGCTTGCCAATTAATTTTCCAACTTCGCGTTTATCTACTTTAATTTTAAAAACAATTCTACCTTCAACCTCTTCTTCTGTTACCACGACAGTACTCGGATCATCAACAAGTTGTTTTGCAATTGTCTCGATGAATTCTTTCATGCGATTCTCCTTCTTGTTTTGTTTTCAAAAACTACAAACGAGAACTCTTTTGTTAAAACTAAAAAATTATTACGCTACTGCTGGTGCAACTACTGCCGTAGCTGATTTCTTTTTAGCTTTTCGTCTTTCTTTTTTTTCTACGGCTTTTTTTGCTTTGAGCTCTTGTTGCATTTGCCATTTTTCCATTAAGGAATTGGTAAGCGCATCATCTTTTTTCTGTTTCTTCAAAGCCCAACGCATCCACAAACCATTTTTCTGTAAAAGATTTTTTACAGTGTCTGTAGGTTGTGCGCCAACGCCGAGCCAATAAAATACTCGTGCATCTTTAAATGTTGAAATCTGCGCTGCGTTCGGACTGTATTGACCAACTACTTCAAGATTTCGTCCATCTCTTTTTGCGCGCGAGTCGGCTGCAACGATTTTATAAATTGGTTGTTTCTTTTTTCCAAATCTTTGTAATCTAATTTTTACTGCCACAATTCACTGCTCCTTTTTTGTCTAATTTACGAAAATTATAAAACTTGTCCAAATCTTGAACTTATTGCTTTTTGCATCGAAACACCTTTGCTCATCATTTTCATCATTTTTTTCATTTCAAAAAATTGCTTTAAAATCTGATTTACTTCCTGCAAACTTCTTCCACTTCCATCTGCAATTCTTTTTCTTCGAGAGCCATTGATAATCAAAGGTTTTTCTCTCTCTTCTTTTGTCATCGATAAAATTATTGCTTCCATATATTTCATCGATTCGTCATCAATCTCGCCCATTTTTCTAAATTTTGAAGCGCCCGGAATCATTCCAGCAATTTGCGAAAGTGATCCCATTTTTTTTATTTGTTGAAGTTGATCGAAAAAATCTTGAAGAGTGAATTCATTCTTTTGGATTTTTTTTGCTAACTTCTCCGCTTCGTTTTTATCAAAACTTTCCTGCGCTTTTTCGACAAGCGAAACAACATCTCCCATTCCGAGAATTCTCGAAGCCATTCTTTCGGGATGAAATTGTTCGAGCGCATCAATTTTTTCTCCGACACCAATAAATTTAATTGGTTTTTTTACAACAGTTTTAATTGAAAGCGCTGCGCCACCTCTTGCATCGCCATCAAGTTTTGTTAGAACAACTCCATCAAAATTTAATTGCTCGTTAAAAACTTTTGCAGTGTTCACTGCATCTTGACCAGTCATCGAGTCAACTACAAAAAGTATTTCACTCGGATTTGTTATTCGTTTGATTTCCGCGATTTCATCCATCATCACTTCATCAACATGCAACCTACCAGCTGTGTCAATTATAATTGTATCGAAAATATTTTCGATTGCAAACGCCAACCCTTTTTTTACAATCGTTAAAACTTTTTCATTTCTGATTGCAAAAACCGGAACATCAATAATTTTTCCGAGCATCTCGAGTTGATCGATTGCCGCCGGGCGATAAACATCAGCCGCAATTAAAATTGGATTTCGTCCTTTTGATTTTAATTGTTTTGCTAATTTTGCGCTGAAAGTTGTTTTACCCGAACCTTGCAAACCAGAAATTAAAATTACCGATTCTCTTTTTGAAGAAAAATTAATTTCAGATTTCGCTCCTCCCATAATTGAAGTAAGTTCATCATGAATTAATTTCACCATCAACTGTCCCGGTGAAACAGAATTCAAAACATTTTGACCAAGCGCTTTAACTTTTACATTTTCAATGAACGACTCGACAACATCATAATTTACATCTGCTTCAAGTAAAACTTTTCTAATTTCAAGAAGTGTTTCGGAAACATTTTTTTCGGTAATTCTGGCTTCGCCCCGAATTTTTTTTAGCGCAGATTCAAATTTCTGTGAAAGTGATTCAAACATATTTTAATTTCGAAAAAATTAACTTGCTTTTTTCAAAGCATTTGCACCGCTAATAATTTCAATCAACTCTTTTGTAATTGATGCTTGTCGCGCTTTATTGTACGAAAGTTGCAACGAACGAATCATCTCTTTTGCATTTGTTGTGGCGTTTTCCATCGCAACCATTCTGGCGCCTTGTTCGGCGGCGTTTGAATCAAGCAAAATTTTCCAAATTTGAAAATCCAAATGTTTCGGAACGAGTGCTGAAATTATTTCGCTCGAAGTTGGCTCATAAATATAGTCTGTTTCGCCATGTAAAGATTGGGAATTATCAGTAACGACTGGTAAAAAATTTTCGAGTTTTACTTGTTGCTGTGATTGAGTTTTAAATTGATTGTAAATGACTTCAACTTTATCAATTTCGCCAGCCAAAAAACCTTGCATAATTTCGCCGACTATATTTTTTGCATTTTGAAATTGCAAGTCAGCATAAATTCCAACATGGCGATAAAGGACATCATAATTTCTTTTACTAAAATATTCGTAACTTTTTTTGCCAACGCAAATAAGTTTAACTTTCCCTTGCGCATTCAATTCAGAATAATTTTTATTTATATGTTGAACAGCCGCTCGTGCAACATTCGCATTAAATCCTCCGCACAAACCTCTATCGGCACTAACAACAATTATGCCAACAGTTTTTATTTCGCGTGGAGCTAAAAGTGGAAATTGAGTTGTGTCAGTTTGCGTTGCTAAATGATGAAGCATCTCTTCCATTTTTTTTGCGTAAGGACGAGCTTGCATAATTTTATCTTGGGCACGACGCAACTTTGCCGCGGCAACCATCTTCATTGCTTTAGTAATTTTCTGCGTATTTTTTACAGAACCGATTCTGCGTTGAATATCTCTTAATGTTGCCATTTATTTTTATGCCGCTTTAAAGGTTTCCAAAAAATCTTCTGTAATTGTTTTAATTCGTTTGATGATTTCATCTGTAATATCTTTTTTCTCTGCAATCTCTTTTAAGATTTCTTTGTGTCGCAAATCCATCAACGAAAGAAATTCTTTTTCAAATTGTTGAACTCTTTTAATTGGAAGTTCATCTAAAAATCCATTTGTACCGAGATAAATTAAAACAATTTGTTTTTCAACTGATAATGGTTCGTATTGACCTTGCTTTAATAATTCAACAAGTCTTGCGCCACGGCGTAATTGTTGTTGAGTTGCTTTATCTAAATCTGAACCAAATTTTGCGAATGCTTCAAGTTCGCGATATTGAGCAAGTTCCAATCTTAAACGACCAGCAACTCGCTTCATTCCTTTTACTTGCGCATTTCCACCAACACGAGAAACAGAAATTCCAACATTGATTGCAGGACGAACTCCAGCATTAAATAAGTTTGGTTCCAAATAAATCTGTCCATCTGTAATTGAAATTACATTTGTTGGAATGTAAGCCGAGACATCGCCAGCTTGTGTTTCAATAATTGGAAGCGCAGTTAAACTTCCGCCGCCTAAATCTTCGCTTAATTTTGATGAGCGTTCCAAAAGTCGTGAGTGAAGATAAAATACATCGCCAGGAAATGCTTCGCGTCCCGGTGGTCTTCTCAATAAAAGTGAAACTTGTCTGTAAGCCGCTGCATGTTTTGATAAATCATCATAAACAATCAAAGCATCTCTTCCACTATCGCGGAAAAATTCGCCAAGAGTTGCACCAGAATATGGCGCAATAAATTGTAACGGCGCTGGGTCGTTTGCTGTCGAAAGTACAATTGTTGTGTAAGCCATCGCGCCTTCTTCTTCCAACTTTGCTTTTACTTGCGCAATTGTTGATGCTTTTTGGCTAATCGCAACATAAATACAATAAACAGGTTTTACGCCTTGAGCTTTCGCCTCTTCGGTGTGTGTAAATTTTTGATTGATAATTGTATCCAGAGCAACTGCAGTTTTACCAGTTTGACGATCGCCAATAATTAATTCCCGTTGTCCTCTACCAATTGGAATCATTCCATCAACTGCTTTGAGACCGGTTTGAAGTGGTTGTTTTACAGGTTGGCGATTAATAACACCGAGCGCTTTTCTTTCGATTGGTAAATATTTTTCTGTTTTGATTGCGCCTCGTCCATCAAGTGGTTGCCCAAGTGGATTTATAACGCGTCCCAACATTGCCTCACCGATTGGCATCGATGCAACTCGTTTTGTTCTTTTTACAATGTCGCCTTCTTTAATTAAAGTGTCGTCGCCAAAAAGAATACAGCCAACATTGTCTTCTTCAAGATTTAAAACCATTCCGAAAACATTATTTGGGAATTCAATTAATTCACTCGCCATAACTTTTGTAAGTCCATAGACGCGAGCAACACCATCTCCAACTTGGAGAACAGTGCCGACTTCGTAAATATCAGTTTCTTGTTCAAAGCCCGCGAGTTGTTTTCTTAATATCGCGGAGATTTCATCTGGTCGAACTTCTGCCATTTTCTTTTCCTTAAATTTTTAATTGCTACTTAACTCTGCGTTACGAAAATGCTCGCGCAGCTTTTTTAATTTATTACTGATACTTGTATCAAAAACTTTGTCACCAATTTTTACGATGAAACCACCTTTAAGTTTTTCATCAATAATAAAAATTGGAACGATTTTTTTATTTGTCATTTTTTCCAAAGATGAAATTAAATTTTTAGATTGCTCGGGAGTAATCTCCGTTGCAGTTTTAATTTCAACTCTCTTGATTCCATTTACTTCATCGCGCAAAATAAAATATTCCAATAAAATATCTTCTAAAATATCTATTCGTTTGCTCTGAATGATTCCAGTTAAATATTCCATCACATTTTTTTCTATTTTTGATGAGAAAAGTTCTTCGAGTGCATTTTTCTTTTTTTCCTGTTTTACAATTGGACTTTTCAAAAACATTTTCAGTTCGCGACTTGATGAAACCACATCGCGAACCAATTCTAAATTTTGTGAAACAATCTCCGGATTTTTCTGCTCTTTTGTTAGCGACTCCAACGCAATTGCATATCTTTGAGCAACACGACTATTTGCCATTATTAATTCCTTGGGAGTTGCTCTAAAGTTTTATCGAGATATTTTTTTTGAGCTTCTTTATCGAGTACTTGCCCGAGAATTTTTTCGGTTGCAAAAATCGCCAAATCTGCGACCTCATTTTTTAAAGAGTTCAAAGCTAATTCTTTTTCTCTGGAAATTTCTTCTTTTGCTTGATTCATCATCAAGTTTGCACTTTCGCGCGCTTTATCAACGATGTCGTTTTTCATTTTTTCTGCAAGCTCGCGCCCTTCTTTTAAAATTTGCGAAGTAGTTTCGTTGGCTTTATCAAACGCTTTTTTATTTTCTGCAATAAGTCTTTCGGCTTCTTTGCGAGCATTTTCTGCTTGCGATAAAGCTTCTCTAATTCCGTTTTCGCGTTCTTCAAGCGCGCCAACAAGTGGCTTCCATGCAACTTTTGCAAGAATAAAAATAAGTAAAGCAAAAGTAATAATTGTCCAGATTATTAAACCTGGGTTTAATTCTAACATAATTTTTTCCTAAAAAATTACTTGGTTGCTAAAACGATGCAAATCGCAAGTGCGAAAAATGTTGCACCTTCAATTAATGCAGCTGAAATTAACATTGATGTACGAACTTGTCCTGCAACTTCTGGTTGACGACCGCTTGCTTCCATTGTTGCGGCGGCTAATTTTCCAATTCCGAGTGCTGCGCCAAAAACTGTTAATCCTGCGCCAAGACCTGCTGCTAAATATGCATAACCGAGTGCTTCCATTTTGTATCTCCTTTTGATTTTTGTTTGTTTGAATTATTTTTTTGTTAATAAATTTTTTTAATGTGAATGTGCTTCGCTTTCTTCGTGATGTTCGGATTGCATTCCGAGTCCCATAAAAAGTGAAGTGAGCATCGCAAAAACATAAGCTTGTAAAAATGCTACGAAAAGTTCAAGAAAATTTATTCCCAAAACAAAAAGCGCTGGGATTGGCGCAATCACCCAAGATTTGAAAATAAAAATTAATCCGATAAGCGAAACAATTACAATATGTCCACCAGTCATATTTGCAAAAAGACGAATGCAAAGTGCAAATGGTTTTGTAAATAATCCTAAAACTTCAATCGGAACCATAATTGGCCAAAGTGCCCAATGCACGCCGCCGGTTAAATGCGCTAAATAATGTTTGATGCCTTGCGCTTTAATCGACGAAATTTGAATCATAAAAAAAGCAATAATTGCCAAGCCCGCGGTAACGCTTACATTGCCAGTTGCCGATGCGCCGTATGGAATTAGCCCGAGCAAATTCATCAATAAAATGTAAAAGAAAACTGTTAAAATAAACGAAAGATATTTTAATCCGCCTTTGCCCATATTTGGGATTACAACTTCGTCGCGAATAAATTGAACAAAAATTTCAATAAGATTTCCAAATCCGCTTGGCACTTTTGATTTTGAATTTTTCTTTGCGGCAACTCGAAGCGCAACAATTAAAATTAATGCGGCGATCCATAAAAACACAACATGTTTTGTAATCGAAAAATCAATTTCCATTCCGAAAATATTTACAGGCGCAAAATGTGGTAACTCAAAATGACCAAATGGTGTTTCGAGTTCGTGTGAATCCTGCACATGCTCGAGTAAGTGAGTAAATAAATTTCCCGAGTCATGCGACTCTGCGGCTTTATGCAAAGTGTCGGCAACTTGCGAGGCGCTGTGTTCAGTTTGAGTTGAAGCTAAAGTTTCTTCGATTGTCATAAAAAATTATTGCTTTAATTTCTTTTGTAAATAAAAAATTTCAAAAAATAAATAGACTGAGTAAAAAACAAAAAGTGAAAGTAAGGTTTCAATTTTTGGATAATTAAAAAACGAAATCATAAAAAATACTGCGAGCAACATTAAAGCAAGTCTTGCGCCCATCATTCCGAAAGTAATCATCAAAAAAGTATTTTGCGATTTTTTAAAAGCATACTCGATTGCTAAAAAACCACTTATGGAATTTAAAAAACAAATTATCGCGCCAAATAAAATTGAATTTGTTGCGTTTGGAAAAACTATCGCACCAAAAATAACTCCGCCAATCAAAATCAAAAAAGAATTCCTGATATAAGATTGTTTAAAAAATTCCATATTAATTATTTTTGCTTTCATTTTCTTTTTCTGAAATCTTAATTGCATTGCGTACAAATTTTAAAATTGAACCAATGCTCCCGATAAAAATACAAACTATCATTCCCCACGGCGTTGTTCCAAACGAATTATCAATCCATCTGCCAATAAAAAAGAAAGCAACAACAATCATTGCAAGTTGAATGCCTTCGGTTAAAAAAGGACCGACAGAGCGAAAAGTTGATTGAAATTTTTCCACAAAAATTAATTTTTTGTTTGAAAATCGTAGTTCGAAATGCGACTTTCGGACATTGAAACTCTACCATTAAAAGTCGCCCCTTCATCAACAATTAATTTATTGGCTTTAACATCGCCATGAACAACCGATTTACTTTCTAATAAAATTTTTTCTGATGCAAAAATATTTCCTCTCACTTTTCCGCCAACTATAATATTTTTTGCAGTAATATTTCCTTCTACCTCGCCAACTGCGCCAATTGCAATATTTTCCGATGCGTTGATGTCTCCAATTATTTTTCCGTCAATTCGCAAACTTCCCTGCGCTTTAATTTTTCCTTCAACCGAAGTATGCGCGGCAATAATATTTAATTCTTTTATAATATTTTTATCTATCATTTTATTTAAAGTATTTTTTCATCAATAATTAAATTTTTTGGATCTACTGCAACGCCATCTTTCCAAATTTCAAAATGCAAATGTACTCCAACGCTTGTGTTACCAGAGTCGCCAAGTAATGCAATTGCTTCGCCTCGTTTTACATTTTGATTTAAATTTTTTAAAAGTGATTGATTATGTTTGTACACACTTACATATCCATCACCATGATTTATTATAATAGTGTTACCATATTCAAAAGTCCAACCGACAAACATTACTTTTCCATCAGCAACCGAAGAAATTATTGCTCCTCTTCTTCCAGAAAAATCTATTCCGAAATGTTGCGCGCCAGAATTAAAATCTCTTGTAACTAATCCACCAAGTGGTAAACTAAAAGGTAGTTTTGGATAAAGAAAATTTGAAGTAGAAAAATTTAATTGTTCTTTTACATCTTCAACTAAACTTGCAGATTGTTTTTCTTCTACTTCTAATCCTGAATTTTGATTTTCCAAATCTGGAATATTTGAAATAAAATTTTTTCTTGTTGAGTCTTCACCGAGCGCTTGGCGCAATTTCAAATTATATTCTTGTACATAAATAAATTCGCTTGAAATTTTCTCAAGTCTTTGCTCTAAATTTATCAACTCGTTGCCATATTTTTTTTCTAACAATGCGTTTGGCACTGGGAAAAATACTCCGAGCGGCGTGTAAGCAAAAATTGCAATTGTCAATGAACCAATAAAAACAAAAACAGCAATTATACTTAAAGTAATTGAGGTTGGAGTAAAAGATTTAGAATACGATTTAGCTCCATCACTTTCGGAAACTAATAATATTGTAAACCGCTTTTGTTTCGAAATATGATGTCTTTCTTTCACTGCAATCTTTTCAATTGTTTTCGTAAAACGGAAGAGAATATATCGACTAAATGCTAAAAAGTCAACGAGCAGATTTCATTCGAAAACAAATCATTAAAAGATTTTTAATTTTTAAAAAAAATACTTGACATTCTCATAAAGATTTTGCTAATTAGCCATGTAAATAAGTAAGAAATTAGGAGGATTTATTTCTTTGTTAGTGTTAAATAGAAAATCATTTCCAAGCGAGGTGAAAACTTCGCCTCTCTCTTCTATAACTTCTGCAAAAAATGATACACTAAAAACAACCGCAATTAAAATAAAGCTATTAGATCAAGTTAGAATTACTCTTCGAACAAACCACTATAGCAAAAAGACTGAAGAGTGTTACATCTCGTGGATAAAACGATTTATTCTTTTCAACAACAAGAAACACCCTAATGAGATGGGAAGAGAGGAAATACAAAAATTTGTTAATTATTTAGCAGTTGAAAAATATGTTTCATCGTCAACTCAGAACCAGGCACTGCAAGGAATACTTTATCTTTATAAAAAAGTATTAAATAAAGATGTGGGCTGGATAGAGGATTTAAAAGGAATAAAACGAATAAAACATTTGCCAATTGTCTTTTCTAAAAAGGAAACGGCAAAAATATTCGAACATCTTAGCGGTGTATCTAAGTTAATTGTTTCGTTACTCTATGGCGGCGGTTTACGGTTAAACGAAGCGTTACATTTGCGGATAAAAGATATAGATTTTGATTACCATCAAATTGTTGTACGGGATGGGAAAGGAGAAAAAGACAGGCATACCATTTTACCGACTTCGATAATTTCAGAATTAAAAAACCATTTGAACGAAGTTTACAAGCAGCATAAAACTGACTTATTAAAAAACAAAGGCGAAACAATTCTGCCTTATGCTTTAGTAAGAAAATATCCAAATGCAGGAAAAGAATTTGGCTGGCAATATGCATTTCCTGCTGATAAATTTATCAAAGAAAAAGAAACTGGATTAATTTTTAGATACCATATTCACGAAAGCACGATACAAAGAGCAGTAAAAGAAGCAATCAATAAATCCGGTGTAATCAAACAAGGGAGTCCACACACTTTTAGACACAGTTTTGCAACGCACCTTTTGGAAAATGGATATGATATTAGAACAATACAAGAATTGTTAGGTCATAGTTCTGTAAAGACCACGATGATTTACACTCATGTTTTAAACAAAGGAATTGGAGTAAAGAGTCCGTTAGACTGAATAACCGATGGAATGATATCATGCAAAGGCTATTTTTAAATAGTGAAATAATACATGTAAAACGAAACAATTGGAACATAGATATGCACTGCATAGTTTATCCCTTTTTTATGGGACATATCTATGTTCCCAAACGACTAATTCAATGCAGTATAACTAATAGTTGGGCGTAATAAGAAGGAGCATGTATGTACAAAGACGATATTCTTAATCTAATTGAACAATCTCCACTGGAGATTGACACTGAAATACAAATGAGCGGACGCCCGCCGACGATGGCGAGCTCTGAATTTCTTACAAACAAAGAGCAGGGCGACTGGGCAGAAAAAATTGTCTTTAAGGCAATCAATGAATACTCAGATGATTATTTTGCTGTTGAATATGGACGTTCTG
>ERZ1292623.1849-Hain-H51-01um-R1-1849-length-19718-cov-34_pt1 | contig 15227 bp, 13 predicted proteins | sample MGYA00564398_ERZ1292623 | MGnify/ENA primary metagenome ERZ1292623 (study PRJEB36523, sample SAMEA6512633) | groundwater metagenome | collected 2019-01-07 | study: AquaDiva: Metagenomics assemblies of 32 groundwater samples
ATAGAATATTGTGCTAGAGATTTACGAGGGATAAACCTCTAAGGTGACAGTATCACATTGACAAAAGGTTTTTAAACTAACTTTTGTGCATTGAAATATGAATATAAAGATTTTAAGAGAAGAGAAGAATGAAATTGAATTGGAGTTGAATAATGTCACTATTGCAGAAATATTAAGGGTCTATTTAAATGAGCAAGGGATAGAATTTGCCGCCTGGAAGAGAGAGCATCCAAGCAAGCCAGTGACATTTTTGATAAAAAGTTCTGGAAAAACTATTGCGAAGGCTGTTGCTGAAGCTATTGCACAGATAAATAAGGACTGCGATTCCCTGCTTAAGGGTATAAAGAAGTAGTTATCTTTATTAAGATCAAATGATAAAATATTATAAGGAGGTAAAAAATGGGCTGTAATTGTAAAGTAACCGAAGCAGTTATTGCGATAGTTATAATAGTCTTTGCACTTTGGTCAGGTCTTTCTTGGGCTAAGTGGATAGTTGTTATTGCTGCTGTGTTGTTGCTCATCCATTCTTGCGCGTGCAAGAGCTGTGCTACAAGCATGAATGGGATGGCTTCTTCAAAGAAAAAGAGGAAGTAAATAAGCTATTATTTTTTGTTTAGTTATTTTTATATAGGTTGAGTAAGCCAGTTATGTATGGTTAAGATATCTGCTGGCAGTTATGATCTTAATAAATGGCTTTTTGGAGGGTATGAGAGAGATATAGTAACTGTCCTTTATGGAGATTCTGGAACTGGAAAAACAAACTTCTGCCTGCTTGCTGCAGTGTCACAGGCAAAAAAAGGAAATAAGGTTATATTTGTAGATACTGAAGGCGGATTTAGTGTTGAAAGAGTTAAACAAATAGCTGGGGAAGATTATGATATTGTTTTAAAGAATATAGTTTTGCTGAATCCTGTGAATTTTGAAGAACAGAAAAAATCTTTTGACAAATTACAAGAATATCTAAAGAAAGAAGTGAGTTTGATAATGGTTGATGGGATGACTATGTTGTATAGAATGGCATTTGCTGAGGCCAGAGAGAAAAATGAAGAAGAGCTAAAAAAAATAAATGTTGAATTGGTTAAGCAAATGCGGACGCTTGCTGAGATAGCAAGGAAAAGACAGATACCAGTTATTCTTACGAATCAAGTTTACAGCTGGGATGATGAGAAGAAGATGGTGGGGGGAGACATTTTAAGATATTGGAGTAAGTGCCATATAGAGCTGACAAATGATGCAGGAAAGAGGGTGGCATATTTGAGAAAACATAGAAGTTTGAAAGAATCAAGCTTAGATTTTCAGATATATGAGAAAGGGGTTAGGAAGAAGGGTTGGATTTAACTTTTTCGTTTATTTTTTTAATTAGATTATGAATGTTTTGCTCTGATTTTTCGTACATAATCTTTCCAATTATAAGTGTGCCGAATGTAATAATTAGGACTCCTGCTATAATTTTTGTTTCAGGAATTGAATGATAGACTACCAAATCTCTGAATAGGTCTATGAAATAATATAGGGGATTGATGTTATTTATCAGTGCTACGCTTGGTTGAGAGTTCATCCTATAGAAGATAGGGGTTATGAACCAGAGAGCCCTAGAGATAATTTGCCAGACGTAAGATGTATCTCTTATGTATAAATTGGAGATGAAAAATATAATTGCAATATAGTAGACAAATATTGAAAATATTACTAAGAGTGGGACGTAGAAAATTAGAGGAGAAAGGTCGCCTGTCACGAAAAGCATTATTGCTGCAAATACAATTATTTCGCCTAAATGAAGAAATAGGTGCTTCAATATTATGCTTCTTATCATTATGTCATAATTTGTCTTAGGGTTTTTGTCAAGCAAGTCTTTTCTTCTGTCAAGAGAAATAGATTCTCTGACTATGTTCTGGAAGAGTCTGAGAAGCATGAGCCCCATAAGAAGATATAGCGGGTAATATAGAATGTTTCTTCCAATTCTGCCTTGAAAGACAAAGAGCATAGCTAAAAAGATAACCAAAGGTTCTATGATGTACCAAATAAGCCCAAGTTTGCTCTCTTTCATTTTGTAGTCGAGACTTTTTTTAGCAACTTTTAAGCTGGATTTAAGATTTTCAAGGAAGCCCATGTTTTATTTAAGATAGTATGTTTAAATATCTTCTTTTGATTAAGGATGAATATTTGGCAAAGGATTTATTAACCTTAGTTTGGAGTAAAGCAAGGGAGACATCTTTTTTATTATAATACCTATCTGGCCTGCTTGTCTATCCAAAAAATAATAAATAATAGGTTGAGTATTTATTTTTTTAATCATTACAAGACGTTTTCTAATAGAAAGGTATATATGATAATAATATGTTTTTATTACGCTCCACCTATCTGCAGGTTTATGAAGTTTGTCGATGTCTAGTTTGTTGAATTTTTTTAGATTATTTTTCCATTGTTTGTGATGGAGGCTTTTGGGCTTCCAGGGTTTAATTTCCGGGGAACCTACAAAGTGAAGATTAATTCCTTTTATTTTTCCTATTTTTAAACCCATATCTTCTATTGCGGAAGGAATGTGCATGTTGTATGGCTTAGGTAAATAATGGGTGATTTTTTGGAAATATAGTCCTAGGACGCCTTCTTCTGTTTTTATTACTGAGCCATATTTTTTCTGAAATGCTATAATATCTTTAAATGTATTTTTATTAATTATATTTGTACTTAATGCTATTACCCCTGCATTGAACCCTCTCTTTTCCAAATCGTAGTTTGAAGCGATTTCTTTCTGTAGATTTCTTTCATTTTTTTCAACTCTACCCACAAGTTTCACCATCTTATGATTTAAGTTTCTGTCTTGGTAGCTTGATACTACATTAAAATCATGCACTTTTGAAAGTTTGTCGAGATCGGCCTTTACTAATATATCGCTGTCTAGGAAAAGAACATTTTTCCATCTTTTCATATTTTCTTTGAATATATAAAGCTTTGAACTTACTATATTTGGATGAGGACTTTTTAGACCGAATAAAGGTTTGCAGTTTTTTATGTAGATTCCTTTCTTTCTGAATTCTTCAAGTTCTTTTTCAGGTATTTTATATGAAAGAAGCAGGTAATCTCCTTTCCAACCTCCACTAAAATGTGCCCCTGCAAAGAGCTGTTTAGCCTGGTCTATGTTTTTAATGTCTGCGAGAGTTACAAGAACAGAATCTCTGTAATATTTTTTGGAGAGTATCTCTGTCCCGTTTATTTTGCCAAATATCTTTTCTGATAATTTTATAAGTTTTACATCTTTTACTGCTTCTCTAAATACTTCATGATGTTTATATGTTTTCCATCTTTGCAGAACCTTCATTTTTTCTGTATGGTTATTAAATTTAAGACCATCAAAGGAACTTCCATTTCCTATATTGGGAACTTGTTTAAAATTCTTATCTGTAAATTCCAAGCCAAGAGATTTAGATATTTTTTTTCTGTATGTTTTGCTTGAATACCAAAGATTGTAATTTATCACAAATTTATTTTTTAAGTAGTTTGTTTTGCCAATAAATTCTTTAGCGTAACTTTTCCAGAGACTTGAGATTTTTCTTGCATCTTTTTTTGTTCTTAAGGGAATTTTGTTTTGGGTAGTGTATTCTCTTTTTAGTCTGCTTGCAAAGAGATTATATGGGTCTCTAAGTATGAGAAGGTCAAACTTTTTCTTTGAAGAACCTATCCAAGAGTCACGATTTTTCTCAAATTTTTTAGTGGCTATTTCAGAAATCTTTTCGTCCTCATAATTATAAACTATACATTGTTTTTTTTCATGCAAACCGGACTTCTCTTTTTCAATATTTAAAGCAGAAGTATTGCTTCCTTGTTTTATACTATGTGAAAGAAAAGGATTTTTGTTTGGAGAAACATGGTTTAAGATGCATATTTTTCCTTTGAAATGGCCTAAGAGCCAGTTGATTATTGGGTGATTGCCTGTTCTCTGCATTCCAATTACTCTGAATTCATATTCATTGATGTAATTTCCCCTTTTTTCTTTAATTTTCATGTTGCTTTTTTATTTCTTCTTTTATCTTTTCGATAAATCTTTTAGTGTCAAATTTTTTTGCTTGTTTGAGGCAGGCATTTTTGTATTTTTCAGGTTTTTTACCTATTGTTTTTATTGCATTTATTAGTTTTTCGGTGTTTATATCATTTATTAAAAGCCCTGTTTTACCGTTGATTATGGTCTCTTTGTAGCCTCCTTCGTTTGGTGCTATTACTGGCTTTCCTGATGCCATTGCTTCTACAGGAGTCATTCCGTAATCCTCTTTATAAGATGTTGTGATAAAACCCTTGCACTCTGAATATAGTTTAATTAATTTTTTCTGGTCTATCCAGTGGAGAATTTCTACATTGTTTGGTTTTATTCTTTTTATGTAATTCGCGTATGATTTGAAATGTTTTGAGCCTTCATAACTTCCAACTATTACCAACTTTTCTTCTGGCATCTCTCTAAATGCTTTTACCTGCATATCGACCTTTTTATGGGAGATTAGTCTGTTTACCGACAACCAGTAATTCTTATTCTTTTTATATTTGTATTTTGTTGTTTCAGTTGGAGGATAAATTACTGTAGAATCTCTAGAGAGGTATTTTTTTACTCTGTTTTGCACATTTTTTGATATTGCTACTATTTTATTTATATTTTTTATGTCTTTTTTATTTATTGCCCTTCTTATTCTGACCCAGAGGTCAAAAAGTAGTCTGCCTCTCCAAGGTACAGTATTTTCTCTGGTATATCTATAAAGGTCGTATATTTCTCTTGTTGGGGAATAAACATACCATATGTTTGGTTTATTGTGGAGTGCTCCGGAGAGGGCCCAGTCGCCAGCGATTATGTAAAAATCATATTTTTTCTTTAGGTTCAATTTTCTGAACTTCCAGTATGCAAATTCTTGTCTGAAGGGGGCATTTATTGGTATTTTTCCTATTGAATATATTTTTATATCATCAAAGCCCATTTTTTTTATCTTTTCTTTGTCAATATTTGTAGTGTAAATATCTGCTTTTAATTCTCTTGCCAAGATTAAGTCAACATATTCTGCTCCGCCTATGTTGTCCATAAAATTGTGGAAGATGGCTATTCTCATTTTAATTTTTATCATATTTTAGTTTAAAAAAGTATATATACTGCGTTTTAAGGTTTGTTCTTAGAGTAAAATGGCAATTTTATGTAAAAAGTGCAGAGAAAAAGGATTAGAGTTTACTGCTCCGGAGGATCTAGATGTACTTGTTTGCTCTTATGGGGGTGTTGGGACAACTCTTTTCATAGACTTTATCTCAAAGTATAAAAGGGTAAATTGCGTTGATGATTGTGATAGGTATAAGCATTTAATAAATCCTCCAAATGTTCAAAAAAAATGTTTTAAGGCAATATACCTTTTTGGGGATCCTATAGCTTCTTTAATCTCTTTGTTTAGGAGAAATTATCAGAATGCGCATGCTGAGAAAATTATGGATATTGAAGATTGGGATAAAATAGCGAGCTTAGAGAATATAGATAAATATGCATCAGAAGAGTATGATTTGTTTAAATTTAAAAGACATTTTGATTTGTGGAAGAATTCTAAGACCGATTATCCTGTACTTTTTGTAAAGTTTGAAGATTTGTGGAAGAATATGGGAAAAATACTTGATTTTTTGGAAATTCCTAAATCTGCTTTGCAGGATTTTCCAAAGCAGAGAGAAAGAGAGTCCAAATTGAGTAGCTTAGATAAAAAAACAGCGGAAAGTTTAAAGAGAATTTATGGCAAATTTGCTGAACAAATAAAAAGAGAAAAATCTCTTTTCTTTAATAAATATAAGAAAAAAAATGAGATTATAGGGAAGAAAAAAGTGAATCTTTTAATTCAGTATTATAAGGATGATATGCCAGAAAGACAAAAAGAATTAGAAGAGTGCATAAAAAGAAACATAAATGATAATGGTATAGACAGAATATTCATGTTTTTTCCTAAAGAGGTAAATGCGAGCCATATTAAAAGTAAAAAGGTGAAGAAAATTTTTCTTAGAAAACAGTTAACATATTGGGATTGCTTTAATTTTGCAAATTCGAGACTTTCTGGAGATATATGTGTAATTGCCAATACCGATATTTATTTTGATGAAAGCTTGGCTATAGTGAGCAGAGCCAATTTTAGAAATCTTCTTATTGCTTTAACAAGGCATGACATAATGCCTGATGGAAGTGCTGGATTAATGAAAAATCCTGTTAAAAGAGATAAAGAATATAAGAAAATAGATCCTGCACATTCCCAAGATGTTTGGATATTCAGGCCGCCAATTGTGAAGTCAGAATCTAATTTTATAATGGGCAGGGCAGGATGCGAGAGGGCGCTTGCGCGGGAACTTTTGAATAAAAAAATAAATGTAATCAACCCAAGTTTGATAATAAAAACCTATCATCTTCATTTAACTCAGAAGAGAAATCCAGAGTTTAATGAGTCTTATATAAAAAGAGAAATTGTGTCTCCTTTGCCTCCCTCAAATGTTATTCCATTAGATTATTATCCTGAATTAAAAGAGGTATCCAACATTAAAGAAATGGTAGAATTTATTAAAAAGATGAAAATTAGTTTAAGTGTATAGTAAGTTTTATATATGCTATTATTACCCAATTTTTATGATAGATCAAATGTCTAGAGAAACGAAGTATCTTCTTTTAGGGGCCGTGCTTTCTTTAGTAGTCATTATTGCGACTTTAATTATTTATATGAAATTTGGGTTGGTGGCTATACTAATTATGATTATGGCGATTATGCTTGGAGCTATATTGCTCTGGGCTGTTTTTTACATAAGGTTGCAACACAATATAGATTCTAAATATGTTAAAATACAAAGAGAAATTAAAGCACAAATCTATGAAGGGATGGGGGATGGTGGGGAGATGCAAAAAAGATTTGTGCTTGTTCTTGATAAGCTAGTTGAAATCTTGAATAAACCTAAAAGTAAAAAAAGAATAAAAAATTAATCTTTGTGTTTAATTCCTAGAATTGAAAGCATAAACGATGAAAAGAAAGTTTGGAGGCCTAAGATTATTAATGTTAAAGCAAGAACGGAGCTTTTTACTTCATTTAATTCTCCGAAACCTGAAGAGACCCATTTTATAAGGGTTGAGATAAATATTGCAAGACCTATTATAATAAGAAACAAAGAAGGTAGGGCAACTTTTTCTATAGTAATTGATTTGTGTAGCGATTCTATTAATTTACTTCTTTCTCCTAAGTGAACCAAGGCATAGGACTTTGCGAATAGAGCAAATATCATTAATTGATAGCCTATAATTAAAATAAGGGAAGAAGCGAATATAGGGTGAACATAAAATTGGCGTCCTAGTATAAGAGGATTAGTTGAATAGAAAATTATTAGAGTGAGAAGACCCAATATGGAAAGTATTGCTCCAGGGAGAAGGAATAGGAAAAGAGGAGAGTAAAGAAGCATAAATCTTAAATGTCTCCAGCCGTCTGCGAATGATTTTAATTTTGATTCGCCTATTCTTCTGCTATAGTTTATTGGTAATTCTTTAATTTTCAATTTATGTTTTATCGCCTGGATTATCATTTCTGATGCGAATTCCATGCCTGTTGTTCTTAAATTTAGTTTTTCTAAGGAAGACTTTTTGACTGCACGCATACCGCAGTGAACATCATTGATTTTTGCCCTGAATAGGAATCTTAGAATGAATGAAAGTATTGGATTTCCAAGATATTTATGATGAAGGGGCATGGAGTTTTTTTCCATACTGCCTTTGAATCTATCTCCTATAACAAAATCGTTGCCCTTTTTTAATTCCTTTAAAAATCTTGGAATTTCTGAAAAGTCGTATGTGCCATCTGCATCAGCCATAAAGATGTATTTGCCTAACGCATGAGGAAAGGCAGAAAGGTATGCGTTTCCATAACCTTCTTTATCATGCTTGATTAACTTAACTTTTAATTTTTTAGCTATTTCTGGAGAGGAATCTGAAGAAGAATCTGAGACAATTATTTCTGCTGAAATGTAGTTATCTTTTAAAACTTTTTTTATTTTTTTTATGCATGATGCTATGGCTTTCTCTTCGTTTCTTACAGGCAGGATTATTGATAGTTCAGGCTTCATTTTTATAAATAAAATAACTATTTCTTGTTTGTATCAATGGCCATCCGCAATTCAAAGGTTCTTTTGACAAAATTAATGATGCGTTGTTTTTATTTAAAATCTCCTGTTGAATATTGCAGTCAGAAGTTGTGTAAAATTTATTTACGTCATCTCTGTTTCCGTAAAAGAAAAGGGAAGCTACAGGGTCATGATTGGAAATTGCATACATTGCAGAGCCGAGTGAGGGGAATGCCATCACGGTTGATTTGTTGAATTGTTTAAGATAAGATAATACTTCGTAATCTTCTCCATCTATAAGCTGGTAAAGGCCTATTTGTTCTGGCACTGAATTGTAAGATATAAATGTAAGAATAAAAGTTATTATTGAGATAATAATTATTAAAATCTTTTTAGTTCTTTCAGTTATTGAATAAGGAGAATTTATTTTTGAGATTATATAATTTAATCCGAATGCGCTTAGAAAGGGGAGGGAAATAGCAAAATAGTAAGCATTTCTTTGATATGGAGATAAATAGGAGACATCAAATATTCTGAAGAATATTATAGAAAGCAGAAGAATTACAGGCCAGATAAGATAAAGTAGATATTCTTTTCTTTGTTCTTTATTTTTACAAATTATACAAAAACCGAAAATTGCAAGGAAATACCCTATTGCACTATAAACTTCAAGAGGAGAATTAGAGAGCTCAAGAACGCCCCATCCTTTTTTGAATTGAAGATCTGAAAATAAAGTTGAAATTGATTCAATTAGGGGCAGGTGAGAGACAGATGAATAAAAAATTAATCCAGCTAAGGGGACTAATAAGAACAGGGAGAAGAACTTCCACTCTGTTTTTATAAATTTTATATTAAATAGAGAGTAGATTATTAGAATTGGAAATGCGAATAATACTGCGACTGCGTGGATCGGGAGGAGAATAAGCATTATTAATAGGGAATAAATAATGTATTTCTTGCTTTGATTTTTAATACCAAAATCAAAAAAGTACATATAAAGAAAGATAAATGGGAGTGAGAAAGTTAAAGGTGTGAAAAACCATAATCCAAGAAGGTTGACATTGCTTTTTAGGGAGGCAAAGAAAATTATTGAAATTATTGCAATAAGATAGTTATTTGTTTTTTTGTAAATTACGTAGAATAGTACTAATGAAGTAAGGGTGGCCCAGGAAGCAGCAAAAAACTTATATGCTAATACAATGTTCATAAATTTTGAAAGGAAGAGTAAAATAAGCTGAAATCCTATCCTGTATGAAAATTGACTGGAGGAATATTCTCCATTGTCCATTTTTTCTGCTTCTGCAATATGGTGCCATTCATCTATGTGTAAGGGGTATGGATAGGAGTAGTGCGGGGTGTAGACTATAAGCGCTGTAGCAAGTATTATTAAAATAAGAATGATTTTCTGGTTTTTATTCATTAAGCTGATATTGATTTATTGTTATTAAAGGTTATTGAATTTGATTTTCATTTTAACAGTTCAATAAGGTTGTTTCTATATTGGACAGGCGAAGAAAGAAAATGAATAAAAGTGTTTTTTAATCCGTTTTTTTCTAAGTATTTTCTTGCTGAAGGGACTAGCCTGTAATATGCGAATGTGTTGTCTGCAAGATGGGGAGTTGCTTTTATATTCTGCAATGTTTTTTTATAGCCTTGTATTTTTTCTTTTTCTCCAAGTTCAATTAGAAGATGTTCAGATGCAGATACTGAAAATGCCTCCAATGCTTCTTGCATAGCTGGAGAGTCCTCTTTTTTTGGAAAATGTGCGCGGATACCTGCCCTATATATTGAAGTGTTGAGATTTTCTGCCATAGGAGAAATTAATGAGTCATGACCTGCCATTGAACAGAATATATAGAAATCTTCTGGGTTTTCTCCTGAGAAGAACTGGGTAAATCCTCCTGCGAGATGCACCGCAGTTGGAATTGTAAAACTTTCTTTTCTATTTTTAACGTTGAAACCCTTTGCTAAAGTTAATTCTATTCTGCTATGTCCGAGAATTCTTCTTCCATGGTATTCTGCTGAAAAATTTTCGCCTTTTTTCAATTCCTGCCAAGGAGATTTTGGCATATATGGAACAATAGGTTTTACAGCTGGATGATTTCTCATGAATTCATCTACTAATGTGCAGTATTCAAGAGAGGAACTATGGAATTCTGCCTCATCTACTATGCCTGCAGTTCTTTGATAAAAGAATACTTCTGCTTCATCCCAGCCTAGATTTTCAAGTCTTTTTTGTATTTCATCCTTCATGCTTTTAGGTCTCTTCTCTTGAGATTCTATTATATCTTTTTTTGATACATCTAGTTCATCTGCTTTTAGAATTGATGTGGGACCTATTTGTATGGGGTTAATTTTAGCGAAGTCTGTTCTTTCTGGATTTTCAGTAAGCTGTTTTAAAAGTGCGTCTTCAGGTCTATAGAAAATCCACTTGTTTGCTTCTTGGAGAGGTTTATCTGCCAATATTGAAGTACTTACTATTAGAGGAAGAGTGCTTATGAATTGTCTTCTTGAAATTATCATGAGAAATTAATCAATATATGGTTTTTAAATCTGTGTAGTTTGTGACATCGATGGGCAAAATTGAAGTTTTCATCACTTTTTTCCTGTGAAATAGCAAATAATTAAATGTTTTTTTCAGAAAATTAAAAAAAACATTTAAATACTAATGCTAAATAGATTAGATGTATATGGAAAAGAGGAAGGGATTGCTTATCATTGTTTTTGTTCTTGTAGGTTTAATGTTAATCGTGCCGTTTGCTTCAGCTTTTTCTTTTGGTGATTGGTTCAAAAAAGTTTTTAGAGGAGAGAAAGAAGCGCAGTTGAGTCCTGCTGAAAACACATTTGATTCTGGGAATGCTTTGTATAACGAGCTGATTTCATATTATAATTTTGAGGGAAATGTGAATGATGTTAAGAATGTGAATAATGGAAATGCTTATACAGGAACACAGCCAGGCATTAGTTATGTGGATGATTCTGGAAGCAAAGCGGGAAGTTTTAATGGAAATTCGAGAGTAGATGTTGGAACTAGAATTGCAACTGCTCCTGCTTTTTCCCTTTCTACATGGATAAAATTTAATAATATTCAGAGTAATCCAGTTATTTACGGAGAAAGTCAAAGTAGTGGACTTATTTTTGCCTTTGGAATAAATAATGGGAAGATAGGGATGTGGAACTGGAGAAATGATAGGGCTGGAAATTGGGCAGGAGGCACTTCAAGTACTTCTTTGGTTAATGAGCAATGGTATCATGTTGCCGTAACATTTAGTAGTTCGAATGAAATGAAGATTTATATTAATGGGAATTTAGATTCTACAACTGCAATTCCAAATGGTCCAAGTTATGGAGTAAGTGTTAATTATGCGGGAATAGGCATGCAAAAACAGGGAAGTTCATTTGTTACTACAAATGCTCTTAACGGGAAACTTGATGATGTTATGATATTTAATAGAGTATTAAGTGCTGATGAAGTTGTACAGGTTAATAATAGCGGGAGATTGACTAGTTCTGGGGGAGGTGGAGAAGTTTTTGGCTCTTTTGAGGCTAACTTTTTAGAATCTGGAACAACAAATGAAATTGAGCCGGTCGTATTGAATAGTATTAAAAATTCTTCTGGTTTTGAGTTTAAAGGAACGGCAAATTGTGCATTTATTGGAGGAGTTAATTCTAATCCAAGAATTTCGTATGTACTTAGGTGTTCTGGATTGAAGCTAGGGGTATATACTATGAATGTAAGTACACAGAGTTATCAAGACAAAATATTTTCACTTACTATTGATGTTACTCAGAAAATTTATACTTCTATTGGAATGGTTAAGGTGAGTGCTACGCCAACTTGCACTGACAGCGACGCTAATTCTTTGATTCCAGATGGAAGAAATTATTATGTTAAAGGGAATGCAACACTTGGAACTGGCTCTTTAGTTGGTGATGGATGTATTGTGAGTAATGGAGAGAATAATGGCTATCTTAGAGAAATTACATGCGATTCTAATAGTCCTAGCGGATTTACAATGAACGATTATAATTGTCCTAATGGGTGTAATAATGCGAGATGCGACCCAACATATCATCCGGCAGATATAAATAAAGATTTGAAGATTTCGGCAGGCGAGGTTACTGCTTATGGAAATAATTTGTATAAAGATTCTGCTGGTGAGATTTGGAGGGGTGGAGAATCTTATAGATGGGATGAAAGTGCTAAAATGTGGGTTCCTTTAAGATTTACAAAAGATTTTACATATTATGATAAGAAGGGAGGAAATGATTTCCATCGTTATGTAACTTTAAGAGATAGTGTTTATGGCGACTTTTACAATTTGAGCTTTGATATTAAACAAAATGCACAAAATAATAGAAATGAAACAGATATAGGAAGCAATGTTTGGAATGAGCCCGTTACTGGAATAACTATTGCGACTAATAAAGCTACTGGAGATTTGGTTTATATTGGAAATGTAACATTAAAGATAATTGATGTGCGCAAGAATGCTACTGATTCATGGGTTGTTGTAGGATTAGAGGAAAGAGTCTTGTTTAACTTGGTTTCTATTTCGGGCGGGGGAGGGAATACCCAATTAGCATGCCAGAGATTAGTTGCATTTAAAGGTGTATTGCCGAGTGCTTTGAGAGATTATAATCTTGTAGGTCAGGAAACTGATGAAATAGTTACGGGGCTCAATAGTTACATAAATATATATCGAAATAAGAATGACGCAAATGATGTTGTTGCAACTGGGATAATTGTTTTGGATGATTCTTCTTCAAGTATAAAAGACCACTATTTATTTACTGAAGAGATAAGAGGAGATAACTTCTGGGAGCTTGGAAGAGGAGATAGGGACTACTATCCTAGCGGGGGAAATTATCAATATTATATTTTTGGAGAAGATGGTAGAGTTTATCATCTTTGGTATAATAAAAATGTAATTGTTTATCTTGCTAAAATAGATGATAGTGAAAGTAGGAGAAGTATTAATGAAATAAAAGATATAGTTGAGAGTCTTAGAGATAATAATCCTAAAAGTGTTATAGATTATAGTTTGAGAACAAGAGAATTTTTGAATTTGACTAAAAATTATATGGTTGCTTGTCCTTCTCAAGTTAGTGAGACATGTGAGCCAAACTGGCTTAAGAAGACAGAACCTGCAATATGTCCTGAATATGGAAGACAGAAAATTATTTATGAAGACTCTCGAAGATGTGATGTAGGAAAGAATAAGGAATATGAGCAGACATGTGAGCCAGGAATGTGTTCTGGATGTTTAATTCCTAATTTATTAAAGTCGAGCTTTGAAGGAACAGATAATTTGGGAGCTAAACAATGTATACCATATGGGACAAGACTTGCTCAACAGAAAGATACGGACAATAATGTTTTGATTGGTGAGGGGTATAGAGAAGAGCCGGAAAATGCGTATACGATTACAATTCTTGATGCACAGACAGCCACATTTAAAGTTGAAAGTTTAGTTCGTGCTAGTGATGGTTCTATAGAATCGAGGAAGACCATTTTTGATAAATATTTGTATATTGGGAAAACATATGAAGTTGATTTTGAAAGTTATACCGTTTCATTCAAGGTTAGAAAGATTGTGCCTTCAAGTGAGAGTGAGCCAGTTGCATATGTAGAATTGAGTGTATTGGAAGCGTTTGATGCTTTCTGCAATTACAATGGAAATGTATTAGAGCAGAAAGGAGATGATGCATCCTGCCAGAATAATTATGAGTGTTCAAGCAATGAATGTAGGGCAGGGCAGTGCGTGAATAGTTATGTTCAGGGAGCGAGCAGTGCAAATATATTAGTTAAGATATTGTGCTTCTTGTCTAATCCTATAAGTGATGTAGAATATAATCAGTGTTTGAGTGAATATAGTGGTGGGGGTTCTGGTGGTTCAGGTGGGTCTGGAGGCGGTGGTTCTGGCGGAGGAGGCGGAGGAGGCGGTGGGGGAGGAAATATAGGAGGCCCTAGCTTATTTAGCTTGGTTGAAGATGGAGATTTCAGTGTTAAAATTAATGTGCCTATGGTTAGCGGAGATGCGAGTTTTAATGTTCTCTATGGAGATGGAAATCAATTTATGGGCTTAGGAAAGGATGTTGATGAAAGATTAGCAGGAAGTAATGAGAATACTTTGCGATTTGAAGATAAGAAAAATAATGCTGATTATCATAAATATGTTGTTGTTTCAGATGAGGTTAGCAGAGAAAGTTATTTGTTAAGTTTTAAACCTCGTCAAGATACATCTAATAATAGAAATGAGACTGATATCAAGAACGAAGTTACAGGAGAAACTATAACTCCAGATAAGATTGCAGGAGATGAAGTTACGATTGGCAATATTAATTTTAAGATACTCAATATTGGTGTAAATATAACAGATGAATTGGTTTTGATTGAAGCGAGAGGGGGAACTGTTTTTAATACTATTTATGATACGAACGGCAATAGTCTCAATTATGTTGATGAAATAGAAAATAAATTGGGCGGTAATGCAAATGGCGAATTGGATGTTAATATTTTAAATTCTTCTGAAGCACAGGCACAAACTTGGAGGATAAGGTGGGATCAGAACAGAGAAATATCTGTTGGTTGTACTTTTGGGTGTAGCAGTAGCGGTTCTGGAGGCGGTGGGTCGGCTTAAGGAGAGGTTGTAATGGGGAATAAGTTTATAGTTTTGTTTTTTCTTTTAGGGATTGTTAGTTTGGGAGTTTTTGTAAGTGCTGTTTATGATGAAACTGATAATATTGATGGTGTTAGCGGTTTAGATGATGTTAATAGAATTGGTAACGATTTTAATGGTTTTAATAATATTAACAGCGTGGAAGGAATTGTTAATACGCAGAGAATGATAAGAGATGCAGAAGGAAATGTTCTTTCTACGAATATTATTGGAGAAGAGGGAGTGATTAATAATGTTGATAGAATTGGTGGAATTGATGAGCAGATTATAGGCAGGGACGAATATTATGGATATATAGTTGAGTTTGAAGAAAAGCCTGTAAAGGTGAAAGAGACAGAATTGAAAAAAGAATTGAAGAGAAATAGTGTAAGACCTGCATTTACTAAGACATTAGTAAGAGCATTTGGAGGAGTTACTAGTGAAAATCAATTAACTAGTAAAGTTGCACAGCAA
>ERZ1292623.2822-Hain-H51-01um-R1-2822-length-15224-cov-6_pt1 | contig 15224 bp, 17 predicted proteins | sample MGYA00564398_ERZ1292623 | MGnify/ENA primary metagenome ERZ1292623 (study PRJEB36523, sample SAMEA6512633) | groundwater metagenome | collected 2019-01-07 | study: AquaDiva: Metagenomics assemblies of 32 groundwater samples
AAAATCTCACGCAACCCCTTTGGTATCGTCATCTGCCCTTTACGGGTAATGGTTGCTTGGTAAGTCATAAACCATAATAATACCTTGAGATAAGTAATACCGCAAGTATAACCCGTGTCCGTGTGCTGTCAAGACGATTCAGGCCACGCAAACATTAACTATATTCTCTGCTTCTATCACCCCGCCGTTCTCGTCATACCGCATCTTCAGAAACACCGTGCCGTCTTTTGGATCTAAAATATGACGGATGATCGCGCGAATTGATGGAATCAATTTTTGCTGCGGGATGTCTTTTTCATCAATAAGAATCAATTCGCCTTCCTCGGTCTGGACGATTTCCCCGGAATCATAGTCGGCGGAGAAATAAAAACCGAGCCAATTTTCATCCATGCTACCTTGCACCGGCCCGATTTCAAACGTCACGGCTTCTAGACGCATATTTTTTACGGCAATGCCCGCTTCCTCTTTCACTTCGCGAAGTGCTGCGGTAAAAGGATCCTCATCTGGATCTATTTTCCCGCCGACCGTATGGAAATACCCGGGCGAAAATCGTTTTTTCTCCGAACGTTTGAGCATGAGCCACTTGCCGTCTTTGCGGATAAAAACGTTCGCGCACATAACCAACTGATGAGTATGGGGATTGGTGTTGATGGGCATCATTAATGGATATTCAATAGGTTTTGGACGTTCTGCGCTCTAGGCGAAAAACGAGCAATACTTTTTTTGCGGTTTTTATCCGATAGAAAATACGATAAGCGCCTATCCGGCGCCGCCATGCATGTTCTTCGCCTTTCATTTTCTTGATGTCGCCGAAGTAAGGATTGACGGGCAGGAGCCTGATAACCGCGAGCAACGCCTCCGCATCACGCCGGGAGATCTTCCGGAGCGCCTTGAAAACACCGAGGTCAATCTGTAAATCCCAGTTTTCGGACGAGTTCATGATAGGACAGCGTCTTCCCGCGCTTGAGATTCTCTTCGGCTTTTATCAGCGCTTTCTTTTGGACCGCGGTGGGAATAAATTCATCTACTTTCATTTCTGTCATGGCTTCGTATTCCTTGCGCGGGACCGCAACGAGATCGTCGTATCGTACTGATTCTTTTGGGATAGTAATGGTAGGCATACAAGTGATGTCTTAAGAACTAATCCTCAAATTGCACTGCGACCGCTTCTTGGATATTACCCATAAGCTCGTCTAATGTGGCGCCCTGCGTCACCACCGGCAAATCAATACCCTCGGCCACATACTGCCGTTCTCCTTTGAAAACATGAAATTGAATGATGCGCTTCATATGGAAAACATACCACGCTTTTGCTTATGACGCAAGATGCTGATGCCTGCCGTATGCAGGCCGTTCATGGTATCGCATTGAAAAATCTTGAAACTCGCCGTACCTCATCTTATCCAACGCAAGCGGCACCAGCCAAGTCAGATTGTTGATGATGTTTCCGGGCAATGCGGCCGGATCAAACCATTCCACTTTTTCCTCATCCGGGCTCTTGGCATCATCCATACATCCGCGATAAACTGTCGCGAACACATATACGCGCCACATATCAGATCCCATTTCTCCGAGATAAATCCATTTATCCGCGGCGGTTGCCAATCCGGCTTCTTCTCTGACTTCGCGGACAATACATTCAAGCGGACTCTCTCCCTCTTCTATCTTTCCGCCTATACCGTTTATTTTCCCGGCTTGCCACTCAGGCTTTGTTTTATGAATAAGAAGCACTCGATTAAACTCCGGGGTAAAGATAAATCCGAGGGTATAATTTTTCATCTCACGAGCCGTTCTTGAAGAAATAACGACAAATCTTTGCTTGCAACCCGCTCCTGCCGGGCGGTATCCCTATCTCGCACAGTAACCGTATCATCCTCCAGCGTCTGGAAATCAATCGTGATACAGAATGGCGTGCCGATTTCGTCCTGCGCATAGTAGCGCTTGCCGATGTTGCCGCGGTCATCCCAGGCGATAGGTTGTAGGTTGTAGGTTGTAGGTTGTAGGTTCTTATAAATCTGTCTTGCCTTCTCTACAAGCTGCGGTTTGTTGGCAAGGAGCGGAAACACCGCGGCTTTGTAGGGCGCGAGGCGCGGATGGAGTTTTAGAATCGTCCGGTCTCCTTCCTCGTGATACGCGTCAATCAGGAAAAAGAGTAGCGCCCTATCCACCCCGCCGGAGGTCTCAATCACCCACGGCGTGTAGCGCGTCTTCGTCTCCTCGTCAAAATAGGTGAGGTCTGCGCCGGAAAACTTGGCGTGACGCGACAGATCCCAATCCCCGCGATGATGAATACCTTCCATTTCTTTCCATCCGCCAAAGGGCGCATCGTATTCAATGTCGCAGGCGGCTTTGGCATAGTGCGCCAGTTCTCCTGCGGCGTGATCGCGGAACCGCGCATTTTTGAGCCCAAGTTTCCGGTACCATTCCATTCGCTCATTCTTCCAATAAGCAAAACTCTCAGCCGCAACTTTCTCGTCCGGCTTGAGATAGTATTGCAACTCCATCTGTTCAAACTCGCGCGAGCGGAAGATAAAATTGCCGGGCGTAATCTCGTTGCGAAACGCCTTGCCGATCTGTGCCACGCCAAACGGGATTTTCACGCGCGAGGAATCCAGAACATTTTTGAAATTGACGTGCACCCCCTGCGTAATCTCGCCGCGCAGATACACCGAGTCCTTTTGGCCCTCCACGGCGCCGAGTTTGGCTTCCACAAGGAGGTTGAACTGCCGCGGCTCGGTCCAGGAGACCGATTCGTTCTTCTTTGTATGCGCCGCAGCATGCGTTTCTATTTCTTTCGGATGATCCGCGCGGAGGCGCTCGTGGCATGTCTTGCACTCCACCAACGGATCGCTGAATGCCTCGGTATGCCCCGACGCCTCCCATACTTTGGGATTCATCAGAATCGCGGCATCCATCCCCACCACGTCATCGCGCTCATACACCATCGCGCGCCACCATTCGCGCTTGATGTTATTTTTCATCTCCACCCCCAGCGGCCCGTAGTCCCACGTGCCCGCAAGCCCGCCGTAGATCTCCGAGCCGGGAAAAATAAACCCCCGCCGTTTGGCAAGCGAGACGACTTTTTCCATCTGGCTTTTGCTATCGGTCATACCTCGTCAAAAAAACATTACCATGCCAAAAAAATCACCGTACCACGGTCCGCTCCGCTCCCGTGACGAGCGGGTCCTCGGACAACTGCGTGTCCACGCCCCGCATCTCTATTTTTATCTCTTCATCGGTAAACATATCGCGCCCGGAAAAATGCGCATCGCCGACCAGCGCCGGGGAGGTACCCACGTCCACTTCGGAAGGTATCAGCGATACCTGGAAGGCGCCGATGCGCCCGGGAGTCAAAACACCGGTGCCGGGCAGGATCCTCCCGATCCGCCACCGCACCTCTCCGGAGGGCGCGTCAAAACGGATGTCCGCGTCCCGCGGAGACACCACGCCTTCCCATCGCACGTTGGGCGGCAGAGACGCGCGAAGTTCTGCGCCCTCAATCTCATTGGTAAAATTTCTTGCCTCCCAGACGATGGTATACGTCGTCTTCTCACCGACTTTTGGCGGCAAGGGACCGGTGTTTGGGATGGGAGACGTGCGAAACACGCTGCGGCCGGAGACAAGCACCACGGTGGATACCTTGAAAACAACCGAATCGTCCGGGCTCAAGACGCTCCCTTCCAACTCGGAGGGAGTGCTCGCGGTTTCAATGTGAGTCGTAAGGCCGACGGTCAGATTTTTGTCCGCGGCGCTCCGTACCATCGGTCGCGGCCGCGCGCGCGCGGAGAGATGCACGACGCCTTCCGCTCCGGGCAACACCTCGCGCAGTATGTCGGTCCCTCCCGGACCCCAGACAATACGTTTTTCTGCGCCGTCAAACACGCCGCCGTCTCCGATGGAGAGCGTGGAAAAATCCACGACGTCGCCCGCCAGCGCCGCGCGAACGGTGATATTTTTCACCGGCACGCCGGACCGGTTGCGATAGCGGACGGCCAGCGACAGGAGCGCCCCGGGCTTGACGATCCCTTCGCGCGCGCCTTCAATGGTGCCTTCCAGCAAAAAAGGGGACGCGGCAAGAGTTATCTCGCGGCTGGATTCCAGCCACGGCTTCCATTCTTTGGTTCGCTCGTCATAGGTACCCAGCCCCGCCCGCAGCGACTGCATATCACCCCCCGCATTCCCGAAGACGGCTTTCAGTAGAACTCGCTGTTCCGCTCCGGGGGAGAGCGTCCCCACGCGCCAGAGCGCCTCGGTGCTGCTGGCCGCCGGCACTGTTTCTTTGACCGTAAAGCCCGGCGGATAGTCAAGACGGAGCCACAGGTCATCAAGCGGCAGTCGCGCATGCGAACTGTAGCGGACCGCCACCGGAACTTCCAGTCCCGGGGAAACGTGCGCGGGGATATCCCAGGCGATCGCAAGCGGTACCCGCGCGATGCGCACATTTTTTTCCGCCGCGGAAGAAAAACGCGCGCGGAGCGCGCCGGGACGGTATGCGAGCGACGCCCCTATCACTTTTTCATCCCCCTCGCGTCCGAAAAACTGCGCCGTAAATTCTATACGCTGTTCCTCGCCCGGCTCCAGGGTCCCGATGCGCCGCACGAGACGCGAAGATACCGGCACGAATTGCCCGGAGCCGTCCTGCACCAGGACATCGGACGGGAACGTCATCATGAGATCCGCCTCATACAGCGGCTCGGATGAGACGTTGCGCACTATCACTGGAATTCCCGCGCGCTCCCCGGCCTCCACATCGTCGCGACCTTCGATCACGACCGCGGCCTCCCGTCGGTCGCTGCCCAAATAGAGAAAAGCAAAAATGCCGGCGCCCGCGACAAAGAGGACGCCCGCGAGGATAGCAATCGCCGTCATCTTGGAAAAGGGCATTCGGGACAGCATCCCCGGCCGCGGATTCTCCGCGTCCCACGACGTCCGGAGCGCGTGCCCCACAGACGGAAAAACCGGATGCCGAGGCACTCGGCTCGCGCCAGCCGCGGCCTCTTTTCCGTATAATTCTTCCTCCAACTCCTCTAACTTCCCCATTCTCTCTATACTATCTCCTCTTTGCCGGACGCGCCATACCCCAGACGCTCCTGCAGACGACTATGGAAGTCCGCCAAAAAATCCGCCGATCGCTCCTCGGAAAAGTCCTCGCGGTCAAGAGCCGTAAACGCCTCGGAGAGCAGATGCCACACCCCGTCGTCTCGCTGTCCGGGGAAACACTCCGCGTCTACGGCTCCCGCGACTGCGGCGGCAAGCGAGAGCGTCGTCTCATGGGAGCGGAGCCGCTCCCCAAATCTCACGAGGGACGCGGCAATCAGTTTTTCTCCGCCTCTGCCCACGACAAACCGAATGCGCGAGCGCGACAGCAGTTCCAGGTGCCCCCGGAGTTTCGCCTCCTCTTTGCGAACCCCCTGGGCCAGCGCCCGTATCATGCCGTAGTCCTCCGTATAGATGCGGTAGAGCGTGTCCGCCTCCCCCACGGCCAATTTTTTCAACACAATCCCCTCGGTCGCGTACATATCATGCCATTTCAATCTTGATGTCTTGCCCTTCTAACGGGATGGTACGAATAAGACGCGGTCGGAAATCGACGCCAGGGGCAACGGTGTGGGTTTTTGTTTCCCTTTGTATTTCTGACGTTTTGCGTTTTATTATCTCTTCGGCCATTGGAGAGGTAAAAAATATGCGTATCCGAACAGGTTTTTGTGGCGTCAGCATCAATTCGCGGCGCATCTCCTGAATGGTGCGGATGATCTCGCGCGCCATCCCCTCCTCTTTCAATTCCGATGTTATCTCCGTATCTAGTCGCATCTCCTTGCCGAATGAAATCTCTTTCACATTCACCTCGTCTTTGATCAAATCCAGCAAATCCTTTTTCTTCCGCAATTCGTCATTCGTAATCCGCAATTCGCGCAACGGCTGTCTCACTTTGATCCCTGCCTCGGCCCGCAACTTCAGCGCTTCAGCCACAACCGCGCGCGCAGCTTCCATATCGCTCAATAATTTTGAGCTTTGAGCTTTGAGCTTTGAGCTTCCGCTTGTGACCACAGGCCACGACAGCAGATGCACACTCTGTTCTTTCAGCCTTCCTTTCTTTTTCAATCCCTGAAATATCGCCTCGCTCAAAAACGGCACAAAGGGCGCGGAAAGGGTAGCCAGCCGCAGGAGCACAAAACCCGTCACCGATGCCGCAGTATCAAACTCTTGTCTGCTCTCCGGATGCTGGAGCCGGCGGCGCGAGCGGCGCAGATACCACTGGGAAAAATCCGCAATCACAAATTCCTCAATCGCCCGCCCCGCAGCCGTGATGTCGTATCGCTCCAGCGCCGCCGTCGCCTCCGCAGTCAATTGCTCCAGCCGAACAAGAACCCATCCATCAAGAATGGTTTGTGCTTCAGAACTTATGCTTTGTGTTTTGTTTGTAATTTGTATTTTGTGCTTTGTGCTTTCTCCCACATAGGTGTCAAAGAGGACAAAAGAGTTCCAAAATGTCTGGATGAATCCGCGGTATTTGTTGACGAGGTCGCGCTCGTCAAATCGCTTCTCGTCGCCCGGCTGATTGATGGTGTACATGTACCAGCGGAGCGCGTCAATACCGTACTTGGGGATGAGTGTCCACGGATCCACGACATTGCCTTTGGACTTGGACATCTTCTGTCCGTTTTTGTCCAACAGAATACCCAGCGAGATGACGTTGCGGTAGGGCGCGCCTTTACCGAGCAATGTCGCAATGACGAGGAGCGTATAAAACCACCCACGCGTCTGATCCACGCCCTCGGAAATATAATCCGCCGGGTACAAAAATTTAGAGGAAGTCGGGCTTACCGCGGGAAGCCCCACTTCCCTTGCCTGCGATGCAAAGGGCATGGCCCCGGAATCAAACCAGACATCCGCAACCTCCGGTACGCGGCGCATGACGCCGTCGCACCTTTTGGCCGCGCACGGAAAAGTGATTTCATCCACATACGGCCGGTGGAGATCCACTTCCCCTTTTTCATCACGCGGCAGAGCGCCCGCACGCTTTTTCAATTCATCGCGCGAGCCGATCACCGCAGTCCCGCCACACTTCCCACATTTCCATATCGGCAAGGGCGTGCCCCAGTACCGCTCGCGCGAAAACGCCCAGTCGCGCACGTCGCGCAAAAACTCTCCAAACCTGCCGCGCCCGACGTGCTCCGGTATCCAATTTATTTTTTCATTGTTTGCAAGCAACTGCTTCTTGACCGCGGTGGTCCGCACCCACCATGCTTTGCGGGCGTAATACAAGAGCGGCGTATCACACCGCCAGCAAAATGGGTAGTCGTGAGTATACGGCTCCTCGGCGAAAAGAAGGTTTTTCTGTTTGAGTGCTTGAATAATTTTTTCCTCCGTCTTGGGGTCTTTCACATACAGCCCCGCGAGCCCGTCGCCAAGGGACGCAATAAAGCGCCCGCGCTCATCCACCGTATGAAATGGCGGAAGCCCGACTTTCTTGCCGAGATTATAGTCATCCTCGCCGTACATCACCGCAGTATGCACCACGCCCGTGCCGTCTTCGGCAGATACAAAATCAGCCGAGTAAATTTTGTATGAGGTGTTGGAGTTTTCAAATTTTGGTATCCTAAAGAGTGGCTGATAACGACTCATAGAAAGAAGATCGCTCCCTTTAAAATTCCTAAATTTGGTGTCGTAAAGAGCCGTACCTCTAAAAACTCTTCCTCCGTTTCTCTCCAAAGGTATCCTCGCCGACCACGCTTCCGCCACAATGTAATATTCATGATCTAGGATATTCAATTCGGATATACGGCCCGCCCCTGTCACTCTTTTCATTACTATGTACTCTGTGTTCAAATTCACTGCCAATCCGACATTCCCCGGCAGAGTCCACGGCGTGGTGGTCCACGCCAAAATATATGTCTTGTCGTCCGTGGTGAAATTGCCGATTTTTTGATTAGATTCCAATTTGAATTTCACATACACCGAGCGGTCCGTCGTCTCTTTATACCCCTGCGCCAGTTCGTGGGACGAGAGGCCCGTGGCGCAGCGCGTGCACCACGGCACCACCTTGAAGTCCTCCTGCAAAAATCGCTTTTTCCAGAATTGCTGAATGATCCGCCAGAGCGACTCAATATATGAGGTCTCGTAGGTGATGTAGGGGTCTTTGAGGTCAATCCAAAATCCCATCCGCTTTGTCAGCCGCTCCCACTCCTCTTTATATTTCCACACCGACTCTTCTGCTTTGCCGTTGAATGCCGCGATGCCGTACTTCTCTATATCCTGTTTGTTTTTGAGGCCAAGTTCCTTCTCCACCTGTATCTCCACCGGTAGGCCGTGGGTGTCCCAGCCCGCGCGGCGCGGCGCATAAAACCCCCGCATGGTCTTGTAGCGCGGGATGACGTCTTTGAACGCGCGCCCCTCCACGTGGTGAATCCCCGGCATGCCGTTTGCCGTGGGCGGGCCTTCATAAAACACGAAGGTCTTCTTGCCTTTGTTCTTTTTGAGGGATTTCTCAAAAATCCGGTTCTTCTCCCAGAACTTCAGGATCTCCTCCTCCCGCTCGGGAATCGTCTTCTTTTTTTCTCCTTCAAACATAGCGCAATGCACGATTACATCTTCTCCGGACTGCTGATAGCCATGAGCGTGAGGGTATTTTTGAGTGTAATCTGCACTGCGCGAACCAGAGCGAGACGCGCCGCGGTCATATCCGCACCGTCGGTGATGACGCGATGTTTTTCATAGAAGTGATGAAACGCGCGGGCAAGGTCCAACGCGTAGTGAGGGATGCGCTGGACGTGAAAATCAGCTGCGGTGTCTTCCACGACCTCCGGAAAACGAAGCATATATTTTATCAGTATCTTCTCCTCTTCTGCGACAAGCAAATCAAGAGGTTGGCGACTGGAGGCGGGTGGTTGGAGGCCGCGATTTTCCGCTTCGCGGAAAATCGGCGGCGCACCGCGCGTGCGCGTACTGCACATAATACACGGGATTCTGCTGCGACTGCTCTCGCGCGAGCGCTATGTCAAAATCAATATGACTCGCGGGCGCCTGCATCAAGAGAAAAAAGTTGAAACTGTCCGGCCCCACCTCGTCCAGCACTTCTTGTGCCGTGATGTATGTCCCGGCGCGCTTGGACATTGTTACGACCTCCGCCCCGCGCTTCACCCGGACGTATTGGTACAGTACCACGGTGAAACGCGCCGGATCAAAGCCGTATATTTTGGTCAACGCCTGGAGTTTTGGCACATGACCGTGGTGGTTGCTGCCGAAAACATTGACGACCAGATCGTACCCGGACGTAAACTTCTTTTTGTGGTACGCGATGTCGGACGCAAAGTAGGCGGGCTGACCCGTGGAGCGGATCACCACCGACTCGCGGTCTTCCAAAAATTCATCCGCGGGCGCAAACCACCAGGCGCCCTCGCGCTCTTTGATGACGCCTTTTTGTTTCAATTCCTCCACGGCCGCCGCGGTCTTGCCGGACGCCAAAAGTTCGCTTTCCTTCACGATGCGGTCAAACGAAATGCCAAGCCGTGCCGCGAGCGCTATGTTCTCCCGAAAAACATAATCCAACCCGAACGCCGTGAGCCGTGCCTGATCCAGCGAGCGCCCCTCGGTACGCAGCGCCCTGTCCGCCACCTCACGCAGATACTCTCCTTGGTACCCGCCCTCGGGAAACTCACCTTCTTCTCCGAGCGCCTTGCTATACCAATACCAGAGCGTGGCTCCCATTTTCTCCACTTGGGTACCCGCGTCATTGTGGAGATACTCGCGTAAAACCTCGTACCCCGTCTTTTCCAGCACCCGTGCCACGGTCTCTCCGATGGGCCCGCCCCGCGCGTTGCCGATATGAATGGGGCCTGTGGGGTTGGCGGACACATACTCCACGCGCGCTTTTTTGCCTTTGCCGAAATCCACCGCGCCGAATGCTTCCCCTTCGGCAAGGATCGTCTTGAGCCCGTCATGCAAAACCTCGGGCTTCAGATAAAAATTGATAAATCCGGGGGCTGCGACTTCCACACTCCACTGCTCCGTATCCAGACGCGCCGCGAGTTCCCGCGCAATCTCCATTGGATTTTTTTGCGCCGCTTTGGCCAGCGCCATAGCCACATTGGTCGCATAGTCCCCGTGCGCCGGATTCTCCGGAGGTGCTACGGAAAAATCGGGCACCGTGATAGCGCCGTAGTGTTCACGGATTGCAGTGCTGATCGCCAGCCGTATCTTCTCCCGCATCATGCGCCAACTCTACCAAAAATCAGCCGATAAAAAAAGCCCCGCGGTAACCGCAGGGCTCTACGATATATTACGATATATACGGATGCCGCTTTTTCATTTATTCCGTCTCATACGGTCGCCGGAAGCGCGGCTTCCTTATTCCCGGGCACACATCCCTGTGGATACGGCGCGCTAATGCAAGCGCAAATGCGGCATGATCCTCGCGCGCGCATGTTCTAATCTCCACGCTTCCGCAGGCGCATACCGCTATAAAAAGCGCCTCCTCAATGCCGCATTCCCCGCGGCGCAAACACCCCGAAGGATGTCCGTATATGTCAGGGGTCTTCGCCAAAATCCGAACTTCAGGGATTTGATCCTCCATCTGCCGATCTCCTCATCATAGATGTAAATGTGCTATGATAGATGTATTATACAATGTCTGATTTATCTGTCAATCGCCGCGCATACTTTGACTACGAAATCCTCGCGACTTACGAGGCGGGTATTGAACTGCGCGGGTTTGAGGTGAAGGCGGTGAAGGCCGGACGGATAAATCTTGCCGGCGCATACGCGCTCATCCGGAGCAATGAAGCGTGGCTCATCAACGCGACTATCCCTCCGTATCAGGCCGCCAACACGCCCGCGGACTACGACCCCACCCGTTCGCGCCGGCTCCTGCTTCATAAGAACGAGATAAAGGAACTCATCGGTTCTTCGGCCCAGAAAGGATTGACAATCGTGCCGCTCAAAGTGTACAATAAACGCGGTCGGCTGAAGCTTCTGCTGGGGCTGGCGCGGCACAAAAAAGCCGCGGACAAGCGCGAGGCCATCAAAAAACGCGAGGCCGCGCGCGAGATCCGGCGGGAGTTGAAACCGCAGTAAACGGGCTATGGGGATGACTGGCTTCGATGGAGGATGACGTACATTAAAATCGGGTTGAGCTGCAGTTCGCTCACAAAACCGCTGCAAACCAATAAGTGCAAACTTAGTGAAAGCAGGCGATGCTCTTGCCGCTATTTTCAGCGGCAGGACCCTTGCTCCCGCATACGCGTAAATCACGCGCATGCCATCGGCCTCTCCTCGTCCGCGGGAGAGATCGCCGGTGTCATACCGCGGACTCGGCGATCCTGACGCGCGATATGGATCGCGACGCTATCGCGCAACCGCTTTTCGTCTCGCACGAAATACGCCCGTAAAAAGTTTTAGGCGCCGACTCTTTCAGACGGGGGTTCGATTCCCCCCATCTCCACCGTCCAAAATAAAATCCGTATCGCAATATGCGATTTTGTTTTGGACTATGATACGAGGGAATCGAACGCGAGACCAAAAGCAAATGTCTTTGCTTTTGGGCGAAGCCGGATTTTGCCGAGGGGGCAAAATCGATTCCCCCCATCTCCACCCTTCGAAACTTTTCAACTTTAAACATTTAAACTTCCGCCAACATCCAACGACGCTACCGCATCAATCAGTGGATCCGCGCAACCCCCATCCGCGTCATCGGCCCGGACGGGAAGAACTTGGGCGTCATGGAGACCCCGGAGGCGCAGCACCTCGCCCGCGAGCAGGGGCTGGATCTGATTGAAATATCCGGCACGGCCGTGCCGCCGGTCTGCAAGATCACCGAGTTCGGCAAGTTCAAATACGCCAACGAGAAGTTCCAGCGCGAGCACGGGAAAAAGCAGCGAGACGTGGAGATCAAGGGCATCCGCATCGGATTTACCACCGGCCGCCACGACCTGGAGATGCGCGCGAAGCAAGTGATAAAATTTCTGGAGGACGGCGACAAGGTGCGCATTGACATGCGCCTCCGGGGACGCGAGAAAGCGCACGGAGCGCTCGCACTCCGGAAGTTCAATGAGTTTCTTGAGATGATTCCGGCCGCATTCAAACTGGAAGCGCCGCCCAGGCGCTTCCCCCAGGGATTTATCGCGGTAGCCGTAAAGAAATAACGATGCGTATCGCGTAGCCCATAGCGCATAGCCCGACAATAACAAGAGAGGATTGGGCTACGCGTTACGGGTTATGCGTTATGCATCACCGATGATTATGCGCAAGGCGGTAATGAAAAGAATAAAAATGACGAAGACCGGCAAAGTGCTCTACCGCCACGCCGGACAGAATCATTTCAACGCCAAAGAGTCGCGGCGCGGACAATTGCGCCGGCGCGCCATGACTGGATTTTCCCCGGCCATGGCGAGAAAGATAAAAAGATACCTATAACACGAGTCTGCTGAATAATGAGGTCGTTCGGCGCCCCAAACTAAGTTTTTTGCCGTCAGAACTTAGTTTGGGGCGCCGATATATCCGCTCCGGAGATAATTTTCAGCAAACTCTCATACCTTCCTATGACGCGAGTAAAACGCGGCGTGATTGCCCATAAGCGCCGAGAGAAAACACTCAAATACGCAAAGGGATTCAAGTGGGGACGCAAATCCAAAGAGCGACTCGCGCGCGAGGCGCTGTTGCATGCGTGGTCGCACGCATACGTAGGACGCAAGCACAAAAAGCAGGATTTTCGGGCGCTGTGGACTATGCGGATCAACGCCGCGACCAGAACGCATGGCCTGTCATACAGCAGATTCATCTCCGGCCTCAAGAAGCGCGGTGTGGTACTTGACCGCAAGATTCTTTCCGAAGTGGTACAGCATCACCCGGCGGTATTCAAAAAGATCGCGGAGATGGCAAGATAAGATAGTCACGCAACCAAGATATATCACCGATGACGCGTACGGAGAAATTGTTCCGCCTCCCGTAATACTTCTTTCATCTGCGGCAAGGTGATGCGCTCCTGCGCCTCGCCGTACGGCAGCCATGCGTGGCGGTCATGCTCCCATGACAGAACAATTTTGGACCCTTTCGTCTCTCCCAAAAACAGGGCGACGAACTTGAGCGCGCGTCTCCCGCCGATCCAAGTGAAATACCGCGCCGTATGTTTGAAGCCGTCCATCACGCGCAGGTCGCCGACACCCGTCTCCTCCCGGCACTCGCGCCGCGCCGCGTCCATCCCGGTCTCGCCTTTCTCCAGAGTACCCTTTGGAAAATCCCAAAACTCCTTCACCACTTTTCCTTTGGAAACGGTGGATTCGCTCCGCGACGCGCGCAACACCAGGTATCGCCTGCCGCGCGGCGTATTCCGGAATACCACAAATCCCGCTGACCGCAGCACCGGCATATTATTTCAGCATACTCAACATTTTATCAACCGGCCAGGCGTTCACCACGTCTTTTTTCTCCGCCCAGCCGCGGCGGGCCGTGGCAATACCATACTCCAGCAGTTTGAAATGTGCCGCCGCGTGCGCGTCAGAATCAATGGAGAGCCGGACATCCGCTGCCACGGCTTTCCGGATATACGCGTCCCGGATGTCCAGCCGGTCCGGATAGGCGTTGACCTCCAGCACGGTGCCGGTGCTCTTGGCGGCGGCAATCACCGCGTCAATGTCCAGATCAATGGACGCCCGCTTGGCGATGATGCGGCCGGTGAGGTGAAAAATAATATCAACGTGCGGATTCTCCATGGCGCGGATGATACGCGCGGTCTGTTCCTGCCGGGAGAGCGTGAAGTGGCTATGGACTGCGGCGCCGACCACATCCAACCGGGCAAGCATCGCGTCGTCAATATCCAGCGATCCGTTCTTGCCGATGTTCACCTCGGCGCCCTTGAGTATTTTAAACTTTAGACTTTTAAACTTTTTGTTGAGCAGGTCGATCTCCCGCATCTGCCGCATCAGTTTTTTCTCATCGGCGCCTCCGGTCATGGCGAGCCCTTTGGTGTGATCGGTAATTGCGATGTACTCCAGTCCGGCGTCGCGCGCCGCCTGCGCCATTTTCTCAATGGAATCCTCGCCGTCGGTCCAGTCGGTCTGCACCTGCAGGTCGCCCTTGAGGTCGCGGTACCCGATGAGCGCGGGAAGCTTATTCTTCCGCGCTTGCCCGCCACGATTTTGCGCCGCAAAATCGTGGCGGGCCGCTTCTATCTCACCCGTATCCTCGCGCAATTCCGGCTCAATATATCGGAGGCCGAGTTTTTTGTAAATCTCTCCTTCTGTACGGCCGGCGATACATGCGCCGAAGTCGGACTTCCCGCCTTCGCGCGGCTGAAGCCCGCTACGGCGAGGCGAAAGCCCGGGGGAAGTCCGACTTCGGGCAAAAAGTCCATATTCGTTCAATTTCCATCCTTTTTTCACCGCGATCTCGCGCAATGCCACGTTGTGCTCCTTGGACCCCGTGAAATAGTTGAGCGCCGCACCCCATGACTGAGGCGCCACCACTCGGAGATCCGCGTCCATGCCGTTTTTCAGCCGCACGCGGGTCTGCGTTTCTCCGGTGCCGTAGACGCGCGCCACGTCGGGCAACGCCAGAAATCGCTCCGTTACTTTTTGGGGATCTGCGGAGGCCGCCAAAACATCAATATCCCCGATCGTCTCTTTCCATCGCCGGAGGGAACCCGCCACTGCCGCGTCCTCCACTTCTGGAAACGCGCGGATCACGGCCTCCAGCCGCCGCGCGTCTGACAGTGCTACTCCCAACGTACGGCGCCCCGCGGTGCCGCGAAGAAACGCGATACCCCTGAGGATTTTCTGCTCCGATTTTTCTCCGAAGCGCGGGAGGCGCCGGATCTTGCCCGCTCTGGCGGCTCTCTCCAGATCGGCGAGAGTCCGCACGCGGAGCTTTTCCCACAACACCTTCACCATCATGGGCCCCACGCCCTCCACGGACATAAGTTCCGTGACATGGACCGGGACTCTCTTGCGCAGCCGTTCGTACTCTTGCAGCTTCCCCTTCTCAAGCAACTCCTCAATGTGCGCGGCAATCCCGCGCCCCACGCCCGGAATCTCCTCCAGCGCCTTGCCGCCGCCGCGCCGATAGATTTCCTGCACTTCCTCGCCCAACGCCTCCACGCCCGTGGCGGCTTTCTCGTAGGCGCGCGGCTTGAACGCCACCCCCTGCATCTCCAGGAGTGCCGCCATCTCCTCCAAAATTTTCGTGATCTCTTGATTTGACATTAAGATTCCATCGCGCTATCTTATGTAAAA
>ERZ1292623.2823-Hain-H51-01um-R1-2823-length-15224-cov-5_pt1 | contig 15224 bp, 19 predicted proteins | sample MGYA00564398_ERZ1292623 | MGnify/ENA primary metagenome ERZ1292623 (study PRJEB36523, sample SAMEA6512633) | groundwater metagenome | collected 2019-01-07 | study: AquaDiva: Metagenomics assemblies of 32 groundwater samples
TTTCCCGTTGCCGTAGTTACTCTGGCACAGGCTTCGGTTTCCCCAACCCCGTTAAAAGAAGATACCCGATAGGCATAGGCAGTTGATCCCGTTGTCCCCGTTGGGGTTACTGTTAATCCTGTCAAACTTGCCAAATCGGTGTATGTGGTTATTGTAGAACCATCATAGTAAGTTAAAGCATCGGTTCCATTATGAATAAAAACTTTATTGGCGGCCTGAACAAATCTGGTCTTAATATTGGTATAAACTTGTTCTGATACATTTGTCCAAACCGCCCCATTCAAATATTGAAGCCGGGCATTGGCAATTCTAATAAACTTCCTTGTGGCATCTGTCTTTTTATAAAAAGAAAAAGCTCCAAAAACCTTAGTAGCACTTCCTTGATCAAATACTTTTGTACTCCCATACCTCCGAGTAACACCATCTACCACCAACATTACATTATCCGCCAGAATTAAATTCTTATCATTTATTAAAGTTTTATCTTGTATAGAATTTAACCCCTTGGGAAACCCAATATAATATTTTGAACTTTCCGGTTCATCGGGAAGATTGCTTATAAAGCCACTCATATTTATATATTTTATGGAGCTAGGAACTTTCGTCTAAAATTTTCCTTTTTTAAGTCCATAAGTCTAGTCTCAAACTCAGTAAAGGCATCGGCTGACTTTCCCCGCTTGTGAGCATAAGACCAATACCTACCTTCTGCATAAGCCGCCAGCATGTCGATAAATTCGTCAGGGACGGTAATTCCGGAAGTTGTCGCGGTTGGTTCGGTCGGTAAAGAATAATACCAAATATCAATATTGTTTCTAGTTGCAGTAATAGTTCCGGTGGCCGGAGAAGAAGCAGGAGCTGCCGTTACTTCATAAGTAAAGGTCGTACTCGTTGGGACTGAAGTAATTTCAAAGGTTCCGTTATATGTAGAGGGAGTAGCCCCGGCAATTACAAAGAATTGGCCGATTTCCATTGAATGTGCCGCCGCCGTGGTTCCAGTACAAGTAGTACCCGAAGAAGTAAGGCTGGTAAGAGTCTTGGCCGTAGAAGCGGCGGTAGGAATAGGAATTAAATAATAATAAGTCCCTATTTTGTAAAATCCCCTGGCCAAAAAAGACGGTAAGATAGGAACGGGTGATTGGGGTAATTCATAAATAGGGTAAATATCCTCTAGGTCATTTTCCGTATATCGATAATCATCTACTTTTATCTGAATAAATTTACGAAAATCGGAAGGAACGGAGTATCTTTGCTTTTCGGCTTCGGTTGCACCTGAACCCTTTTTGGCCATAAACCAAAACAATTCCTCTCCGGCACAAACTTTATTTATAGCTGTTTTAAACCAATTTAATCTTCTTGCCAGTTCACCACTATCCGTTGGTGCGGAACTTTCACCCAAACGGTATGCAAGGTCAAGGTGGAGATCTGAAATAGCTTTAGCCATGACTTGATAATACTAACTTTTGTATCAAGTTATAACCAATTGTTTACAAATTATTCCACAATTGGTTCTGCGTTAAGCCCTCTTCTTGTGTGGGGTAAATGTTTTCTCTTGTGTCCGGCTAAAGCAAGTTTGTATTCGCTAAAAAAATCACAAACATCACAAGTATAGACAGTTTTTTTCCAAGGAGTTGCCTCTTCCAAAAAATCTACTATTTTTTCTTGTTTCGCCGGTTCATCAGCCTGTTTAACCAATTCTGGCTCCATGGGTTCAATAGGGGTTGGTTTTACAGATTCAAATGGCGAAGTCTTTGTTTCCTCGGGAACGAAATCGGCAAATCCGGCTCCCATCGCTCCGGGGTTCTGGCCCTCCGGGACAAAATCATTAAAAGTACCTTTTGTTTCTTTTGGTATATCATGTATCATATATTTTCTATTTTACACCCCCTTCCACAATTTTCAAGATTTCTTGAATACGGTGTTTATAAGTATGGCCCGCCAAAAAAGCCCTATATCCAGCTTTGGCAATAATTTCTCTTTCCTTATCGTGTTCACAATAATATTTAATCAAACGGACCGCTTCTTCCAATGATTCATAGGCAACAAAATGTTTACCGGCCATCAATCCTCTTTCTTCCACACTTTTTAATTCGGGTATTTTGTTAGTCAACAACAACGATCCGGTAGACAGAGTTTCAAAGAAACGCATGTTCAAATCGTTTCCTACCGAAATATTAAATACCACCTTGGCCTGACACATCTTTTTGGCCGCATCTTCAAACATATTTATCCCCGGATTACTTGAATCTCGGGTTCCAAAATAGAAGTTAGGAATATTCTTGAAAATATAATCCAAAACATCAATACGGTTAATATTTATTCCATTTCCGGCATGATAATCCTGTAGGTGTCCAATAAAGACGACATCCCATTTTTTCATAATAGAAAAATGTGGATAGGCTTTTGGTTCGGCTGCATGTGGTAAATAAAATACATTTTTAATTCCTGCCTTTTTAAATTCAGGTAAATACCATTTTTGGTTCAGAAATACATAATCAAATTGTTTAGCTTTATCCAACCTATATCCTGTTTTGTCCAAATGATAATCAGACACTACATATATCTTCTTGCCTCCGTCTTCAGGAATCCGCCAAGCCTTGTCTGTGGGCAAACCATCTTCTCCCCAATCTACCCAGAAATGATAGTCAAACTTACCATACCGGGAAATATCTCCCTCCGGTACCAAATGATTTGTTTCCAATTTTAGTTGTTTACCCAAAACATTATAATAATACAAAGGAGGGCCATCGTTTCTACCAAAGGCTGTTGAATAAAATATACTTGACCGTTTTTTGATCATATCTTTCCTTTCTTCTTCTTATTTTCTCTGGCTATCCAAGCGTAAAACTGTCGGAAAGTCATTAACTTACCAAACTTACCAGTTTTCCAATTAAGTATACGAACTCTTGCTGTTTCTTCGTTGATAAAACCTATCTTGTTGGTCGGCATATCTTCTCTTTCAACAATTGGAATACCCCTATACATCAGTCTCGTAAAACCATAATCTTCTTTCAAATGTAAAAAAACAAATAATTTATGTATGAAATTTTTCATATCTTTCCTTTCGCCATAAAATCATCCATCCAAATAGCAAAGTCTTTAATTGCTTTGCTTTCGCTTTTTTTAGTTATAATAAAACTACAATATTTATCTGCAAGAAATTTAACAACATTTCTAGCTTCAGCAAGTTTTTGTCGTTCCAATTTAGCAGCTTTTTCACTCATAGTTTTTGTAATACACTTGTAAAACTAATCTGATTTTCGGAATCCCACATATCCAATATCTTAATTCCTCCGACCGCTTTTGCAAAGACGGTAAACGATTCGGGAACCCAAGCGTGATAATGTTGCGGATTCATAGGGATAGATTCTATCAACCTTTCGTTGGGAATACAGATAACCAATCTGCCCCCAACCCTTAATGGTTTCAACCAATGTCTTACCGCACTAATGGGGTCAACCATGTGTTCGAGGACATGTCTAGCGACAACCACATCCACCGAATTATCCTCAATTGGCAACGGCATTGAAACATCTGCCGTAATATCGGCAACAGAAAAACCATCTCCGCCGATTTGCTCAATAATCTTATCTTTTTCGACAATATCCACCCCAATACTTCCGGAATAAGTTTTCAAATTTCCACAACCAAGATCAATAACTTTTAATCCTTTTACTTTGACATTTTTTCTTATCAAAATACCCTCCGAGTCTTTTTTGAAATTATATTTTATTGAAGAAACTTTTGACATTCCGGCAAGAGTTTCCCACCATTTTCTCAAACCATGTTTTTTGATCAAAGCCAAGTTGGTATTTTCTGTCATTTTGTTTGAATACCATCCTCCCTCTACATTGTAGTTTCCATGTAGCCTGATTCCGGTTTGCGCCCCATAATGAAAAACAAAAACATTTCTGTCAACGATTAACTTATATCCGGCGTTCCGGTATCGAATAGACCAATCCAAATCATCACCCCCGGGTAAGTCGAAATCAAATCCACCAATCTTTTCAAAGAATTCTCTACGGTGCATAACACAAAATCCGATTAAGAAAGTATTAGTATGAACGGTAACTGGTACTTCCGCCAACATATTTTGATTACCCATAACCATATTTGAAGTCGGACCAACTGCCGCAACCAATGGGTCACGAAAATGTTGAATCATTTTATTTAACCACAACTTATCTGAATATGGGATTACCGTATCATCATTCTGAAAAACTACAAATGGAGCTTTAGACATTTCCATTCCTTTTGCAATTGCCCCCTCCCACCCCAAGTTCTTGCCACCGGTTTGAATTACGGTGATAAATTTGTGTTTGGGATCTATCCAATCACAAGAATTAGGATGCCCATTGTTTATAACCCAAAGGTGAGACAAATTTTCTCCCTGTCTTGTTCCCAAAATAGACAAAATACAAGACCGGAGATAACTTGTGTTATCCATAGTCGGAATCAAAATATCCACAAGATATTTACGATTATCAATCATTTAAAACACTCCTTACCTTCATATCGTTTAATCCAATTACAGTTAGCACATAAAAGTTGATATTTTCCAGGATTATTTTTGATGTCTTTATATAAAGCTGATGCACTATGTCCATAACTCGTTCTATCCTTACTTCCTCCACCATTTCTATGGTCCACCTGTAAAGCCTGCCAATTGTCAAATCTACACTTAAAACATTTATTACCAAGAAGATTAAGAATTTCCTTTCTACGCTTAATATTATTTTCTCTACGTTTAGAGCGATTTTCTTCAAGATTTGAATAATATCGTTTTCGAGCGGATTCGTTAACACGCTTTCTGTTTTTTGTATTCCAATCTCTTTGATAAAAAACAACTTGTTCTTTATTTTTAGCCCTCCATTGTACGTAATATTCTTTAGTATGTTGCATAATGTTATTATATTACAACGAATACTTGTATTGCAATAACATATTATGTCTATTAAATATTTATTTTGCATGGGATATTGATTTGTGGGATATTTCCCCGGAGACTAACTGTTCTTCAATCCGTTTTTCTAATGGACTATATTTAGGATTGGGTTTTATTCCCAAATCATGTTTATTGTCCTTAATCCATTTTTCATAATATGTTTCGTCAATTATCTGAGGTTTTGCCAAATGACCTAGTTTAATACGGGTATCCATAAATATACGAGCTTTGGCTTCCTTTCGGGCCTTAACACAAAACCAAATATCCTCACCGGTATTAGTTGTACTCATAAAATAGGGGTCTTTCATCTTTCTCACCATGTCCATACGAATACAAACCGCCCCAAAACCAACAGCGTCCGCTTCTACTAAACAATCCTTGGGATAATATTTGTCAAAGGTATTTATATAATATGGCAAATGTCTTTCTCCGTCATATCCCTCTATGACATTGTATGAGACTGCGTAATGGGGAGGATTACGCATAAAAGCAAGAGGAGCTACCACATCAATCTCGGAGTGCTTCTGCATGTCCTCCAAGAGCATCAGGGCCATATCTAAGGGAAGTATCATATCATCGTCATACATAATAATAAAATCCATCCCTGCGACCAAAGACTCACGCACTAATTTCTCTCTGGCCATTTGAGTCAAAAGCCGGCCAGCCGTATACCAATAAAACTCGTACCTAACTTTGTTATACTTTACTCCACCAAAAGGAACCAATTTAGACTCTATTTCCTTTGAGGCTAATTTAAATTTGGAGGGAGTAAGATATTTCTTTAGAATTTCACGAATAGTTACAATTTCGTTTTGGTATTTTAGGGTTTGTTGAGCGACACCCAATCGGAAAGAATGAAGAAGATGATTGTCATACGCTTCCGGTAAGGTATGACCCTCAGTCGGAATACTCATTGATACTTTTATGACTTTCTCTGTTGTAACAGATGTGTTGTGCATAATTTACTAATAATTAGATTATATCACACTTCTACAAATAAAAAGCCGCAGGTTATAATCCCACGGCTTTTTAAAAACACCAGAACCTATACCATTTTGATTAAACCTGAAGCGTACGCAGAAGCGGAAACCGCTGCCGGTACATTAGAGGCAATCAACCATTTAAAACCTGAATTGGCATAAGTTGGAGCTGCTGAGAAAAATCCCGATGGAGACGGAACCAAGGGATCAAGAGCATTGATCGTCAATGATGTTCCGACATGAGACAAAAGAATGGAATCTACCCATCCACTTATTTGTACTCTTCCATAATCGTTATTTGGAATGTCAGCAACAGCTACGCCCAAAAAACCAGCATGGTCAGCGGCGGCATTAGAAATAACCGCGCTCACACCATCGTTAGAAGTGTTGGCCAAAGAAACCGGAAGTCCGGTCGTAATGGTTGCTCCTTCAACGTTAAGGACAGTACGGAAAACATTTTCTGCTCCCGTACGGTTTAGTTTTGAAAATTGCATATTATATATTCACCTCCCTCATTTTTGGGTTCATTTAGCCCTTTCTTCACTTGACATCCCGATGTAACATCGGGACCGTTTTGTTGAGAGTTAAAAAACTTTTAAATAATTAACTATAAATTGTCAATTTGGCCGGTGGTATTTGTAAGAGGTATGTGTTCGTCTTACATTGCCACTCACCTTACGGCCATCAGGTTCAAAAAAATCAAGAATCTTATGACTTACCGGTCCCCTTTGAAAAGGACTTTCTGCGGTCACAAGTTAAGTTACCCATGAATAGGATTTGAGCCACTTTTGCATCTTGGTTTTCTGGCTTCACAAAATCAGTCACTTCAAAATTAGCGTCACGATGGACAACCAATTTCATGTGGCCAAGATTTAAGAAGTAGATTACGCCTGAATTACAAAGCTCGTCCCAAACAACGGGAACTCCCTTGAACTCTAATGTTTGGAATCCACCATCTGCCAATTTCTTGCTTCCTTCAGACAAAGTCTGGACGGTTGCAGTCAAAAGGGATTCGTAAGTCTCAAAAATAGCTTGAGTTGTTACGATCAGATCCGGATGGTCTTTACCCCCCAACGAGGGAGTATTGAACAAGTTTCTCATCTCGGCCAAAGTTATAGCGTTGGAGGAAGAATCAACCGTTGATCTCCACCAATCATAAGTTCCGGAAGCAATACCTCCGTATGTGCCAGAGTTAAGAACCATAGCGGCTAAACCAGTAAGGTTTTTGCTGCCATTTCCAGTTCCATCAGAGAAGATACCCGTAGATAATGCCTCAACCATAGACATTCTGGCTTGCTTAGTTCTTGCATCCAAAAGGTCAATAATCTTGGTTTTACTACCAGCGTTTTTGCGCTCTTCCTCTCCTGAAATAGTGATAGAGGCTGAATACTGTTTCCAGTTAAATTCGGCCGCATCAATACCAGCCTGGGGAGTTGTGTCTAGGGAATCATATCCACTATAAGACTTTGCGGTATCATTCTTGGCATACATGATTGGCTGAACGATTCTTTCACCACCACTTTCTTCTTTTATACCGTCTTTATTTTTAAGACTGTAAAACAAAGCGTTGGACGAATGAATCTGGTCAACTAATGTAGACCGATAGTTCTTTAGAGTTGTTGAGAGCAAAGCTCCCAAATTTACATCTGCCATATTTAAAAATATTCACCTCCTTCAAAATTTAATTTTGAGGAGATTATCTTTAAATAATTAGGCTCTCCTCGGCCATTTTTGCCGCTTCCTGCATTGTCTGGGCTTTACCTTGGGAAACTCCCACCGATGTTCCGCCCGGAGGTACTACTAATCTTTTATTCTGAACTTGCTTATTTAATTCCGTCCGATGGTCGGTACGAATTTTCTCTATATAGCGTTTATGGCTATCAAGAGCATCTTTTGTCGCCTGAGTTGCTGACTTTCTTCCTTGAACAAAGTCTACATCTTGGGCAACCTGTCCGGCAATCAAACTAGCAAATTCTTGGTCATTAGCAAGCCGGGGATCAAGGTTGGACGCTGATTCGACATCACGGTTGTCCTCAATTTCCTTGAGAACACTTTTTTTAACCCATTCAGCATATTCCATTGGATCTTGGGGATAGGGTTGAGTCTCCTCGACCCCGTCTTCAGACTCCGCTTGATCTTCAAAAACTTGCTTATACAAAGTCGAATTTGGATCAGATAATACCTTGTCAATGTACGGCTTATACCTTTTATATTCTTCTACCAAGTTTCTGTCAGACGATATCTCCTGAGTTTTGCGGGTATAGTCTGCCTGACGCAAATAACCAGCTTTCAAAGCCTCTTTTTGTTTAGGGTCAATCCCCTGAAGTGATTCCAATATAGACAATGGGTCTGATTGTGAAGATTCGGAAGTTTTTTGAGCTCCCTCATTATCGACAACACCAGTTTTATCTGGCAACCCATCCCCTGTAGATGGAGTCCCTTCCACGATTGTTTGCCCCGCAATTTCGTTTTCGGCTTCGGCTGCTATAGCCTGCATGTCTGACATAATGAGTTCCTTTGCACTATTTCCTCACTTAAATTGTGAGATAGGTTTAGATTGCTCAACCTTTGATTACAGTATAAACAGATTTTAATCAATTTATAACCTAAGAGGTATTTTGAGGTGGTTCCAACTTAAAAATATGTCCATCTTTTACAATTTCCATACCCCAAACAAGTTTGTGTCCCTGTCCACAATCACCACATTGTATATTCCCCAAAGAATCTAGCACTTCCCATTTTCCGGCATGCCTACAAGTGTCCCAGCGTGAGGTTTGTTTTAATTCGTGTACTCGTAAGGAAGATTCACCGGTAACCGTGTCCTCATATTCATCCCATAAGGGATTTCCCGGTTTGGTTGTATTACCGAGATATTTCAATCCCTTACGATAATCTCTGATACTTGGCATTATGTTCTCCTTGTTTTACGCATCTTCATTTTTGGAAACACGTCAAGTGGGGGCATCTTTTCACCCATACTTTTTTGTAGCCAATGATCAGTCGATCTTTGAAAGTTTGTACCCTCATAACCATATGTACCATGCTCACTTGTTTGCAACGGTGTATTCTCGACCCATTCATTGTTTCTTCTTAACCTTTTTAGTCTGTCTTTGTAATTCATATTATTTTTTCTTCAAATACTTTTTATATTTTCCAGTCGTATAAGATTCCCAAGGCCTCCACCCATCACCAGTTCTCTTTTTAGATTCATCGTAGATCTTTCTCGAAAACTCTATATTGTTTTTTGGACTCTTTAACCACTCTACCTTTTCAACATCATCTTTGCCCGGAATATTCTTTCGATGGGCTGGTAAATAAACCTGTCCGACACCGTAAGCTGGATAACCCTCAAAGTTCTGGAAGTATTTTCCCTTTTGGCTTTCGTGGGTGAATACCGCATTGGCAGTATCAAGATCATCGCCAAAGTATTGTTCTATTAGAGTGTCGACCTCAGATTTTGGTTCTGGAAATGGTTGTCTGGGTCCGGGTTGGTGAATAGGATGTTTGATCTTAGTATCACTTGGATCAATCATCTTTGATTTATCAACCATTGATTCGAGTATTCTTCCAAACAGATTTTCCTTTTTGTCTCTGGGTAGACGTGACTCAGCAACCGTCTGTGTCTTCGGTCTTACTGCACCCAAGAGTTTACCAAACATTGTTTTCATGTTGTTTTTCATGATCCTTGTGGTCCTTTCGCCACACCCTGTTGTTTATAAGCAGCCCCGGCCTGAGCAGACATTTGGTTAGAATCCGATCCGGGCATAGCTTTGTTTATTATTGAAGTAGGGTCGGAGGTAGCAGGTCTACCCTCTTTACCGGCCGGTTGATTTTCTACCCCCAAAACATTTCTCAGACTTAAAACCATTTCCTGAGCGTGTTGTCCGTCCATTACTCCGATCTGAACCAGATATTCAAACATTTTTAATATTTGATCAGGAGTAAAGTCTCCATTTATGAATCTGTCAGGGTCTTTTATCCCAAATCCTATTTTAAATACCTGTTTCAGAACCTCACCTCGATTAACCATCGGATCGTCTTTGATTTCCCGATATAAAGCGATTGATTGAGCCGACTGAGCTTCTTTATTAGAAGTTCCGGATTCGATATCAATATCAATATCATAGTCATTACCCAAGTCTTTTAACTTTTCAATATATCCATTTTGTTGAATTTCTTCGACAGACATATCGGTAATCTTGGCAAAAACTTCAATAGTCCAGTTGTTTGCACACAAGACCAACAAATTCTTAGCCAAATATTTAATAAGCTTGGCAATCTTTTTCCGCTTTCTTTCAATTCTCTTAGAAAAAGATTCCTGAAACATCTTTTGCCCCGTAGCGGTTCCAACCATTGCCTGTTGTCCCCCCCTAGAGATGTCTAATTGGGCCGAAGCCATTTGAAAGTCCTCTTTGCTCATTTGCAAGGCCGTTATTATTGTTTCCGGAATTGGAGGTGGAGTAATATATGCAGGGAGCTGATTTCCGATAAACCGCATTACCACAAAGTCACCCGCCCGTTTCAATGCGTTTTCATCAACTTCAACCCCCTGTGGTAAAGCAATTTTTGTTCCCTGTTTATCCCGCAAGTCCATAATCCGCGACCTGCCCAAGGATATGTCCTGTTCTAATTCCCGTAAAATTTTTGGTTCTCCGAATCTCTGAAACTTAAACGGCAATCCATAATTACCAATCTGAATAAAAGGCTTTTTTTCAATAGCTTCCGGTTCTTTTAATATCTCGGTTGTAGTAAAAACCGTATGATAAACCTTATCCTCCCGCCAAGCACGATCACCCGAAACAGCTTTAGTTAAATTTCCATAGTATCGATATAAATTTGACCGTTCTAAATCGGACATCAAAAACTCTTTTTCATCTTCGGCCTTATTTAAATTTGGATCAATTTCTTTTAAATCCAAGTGAGTATTACCGGACGGTCTTTTACCATAAATTCTCTCAATGGCATCCGGAGTCCGGATCGAACCATAAATGAGATAAGGAATAAGATTTTCTTCATCGTCCATTACAAATTTAGATTCGGGTGAAAACCAGACACTATTATAGTCACAAGTTTCGATATAGGGCAAATCTTTAATTGGTATCCTTACTTTAGCAATAACCGTCTGAACAACCGGAATACCATCTGCTCCTACTAGAGGACTCCCGTCTTCATTCAAAATTGGTTGATCAATCTTTTCCTCAACTTCTTCTGTTTCTAAAGACCAACCATAGTTTACTTCACCCAAACCGGTAATCAAAAAAGCCTGCCCGACAGTTTCAACTTTCTCCTCTAAACCAACTTTTTCCTTAACATGATCCCAAACTATATTAGAAAAATCACTAAAATCCCGGTCTTCCTTTCCCCGTTGTTTCATTATAATCGATGGAACCGTTTCAAAAACGACGGGTAGAGTAGATTCAATAGTAGAAAAGATATAAGGAACCTGAAGATGGTTGTCCAAAGAGTCAATCCGGCCCTCAGTACTTCCCAGTTTCTGATTAAGGGTTTCAACCTGATAATCCTTTTCCCATTTTTTAACATTATCTGTCCATTTTTTACCAAACCTTTTTGCCAAGTTTAACCTAGAATTTAATAACTCCAAAAGAGTATCTCCCTGTTTCCCTGAAGACTTTTTATTTTTATTTGCCATATGACTTTATATTAGGTTAATCCTCCTTATATTATAACTTACCAAGTTTTCTTAATTCTTTCAATTTAAAAGTAGATTTGGTTATTCTCTTTGAAACCGCCTCCTGTGAAATACCCAGCATTGTTCCTACATCCTCCTGTGAATAATTGCCTTCATGGATGGCCATCATAATAAATTTATCAGCAACATCGTTGATATTACGGTAAGTAACCAAAATCATTTCCCGTAACAAAATCTTTTCCATTGAACTAAACCCGTCATTGGGTTCGAGCATTGAGGTATTCATTTTATTTTATGAATTAAAGCCAACGAAATAATCTGAACTGCCATATCCGGGGTCTTATCTTCAGAAATATCACAAAGATATTTATGATCAAAATAGACTTCACAAATCTGGGGAGTCCGGCCGGACAATTGATCCCTGATCTCTTTTGATATACTTGGACGGTATTTTCTGGCTTCCCTTATAACCTTAAAGTGTTCCGAATCTCCAAAGTTTTTTCTAATAGTAATTCTCAAACCTCTCTCAAAGTAAGTATCAAGATCAACCGAATCAGAACCGGGATTCTTATTTCGGGCGGTGATTCTTCTCATTCTTGACGACAAATCACCTCGCCCGCCCGTATATTCCGGCCTTGGTTGCGGAACTTCACCTGGTAAATAAATATGTGTCATATATTTCCAACATACTGTTTTGATTTAAATTCATCGTCTCTTTTTTTCATCCAATAGGCAAAAGAAAAAGCGGGAATTCCCCGTACGGGTTTTTTGGAAATTAACGGCTTGGTCATTAGACCATACCGAAGAGCATCTGCCCCATGATCGTCACCCTTACTATTGATGTCTTCCGCGTTGTGTTCATCGTGAATTAAGCCCGGTAAACTTTCAATCAAGTAAGGACAAGTATTAAAGACTTTTAATTTGGAGGGTTTTTCGTCTGTATAGTGAAGATAAGAATGAATGACGCTCCAACCTGACACGCGGGCATTATCGGCTTTCATTACTGACAAGCCATAAGAGTGTAAACGCATAGCAATAGATTCTCCCCGTTCAAACTGATTGATACTCCAAATTGACGGATCGGCGACAGTATAAGAGATATGTTCTTCCGTAGACAATTCCAAAGTCTTTGCCGCCAAAACCGAATCCGGAGTCTGAAGCATTTTTAATTCCCGGTAAACAAAAGCCTGTCCTTCCGGGGAAAAAGTAATCCACAAAACAACCGATGGTTTGGCATATCCCCAATCCAAACACCTGATTCTATTCCAATATTTAGGAATAGTAAATGGTTTACAAACATGAATATCGTACCGCCATTCAGTAAAAAATTGACCCTTGAGAATTGTCCAGTCTCCCTCTAATAAACCCCGTCTGTCAATTTCGTCAAGATTCATTAAACGATTCCGGTATTCGGGATCACCCTCCATTAAATATTTATTATCCTGAAGTTTTGCCGGAATATATTGAGTTGTAAAAGTGGTTCCCGTTTCAGGATTAGTTCTAACCGTTAATTCTCCGGGGATAGCATCATCTATAAATCTGGCTTTTACCCAACCATGCCCGATATTGCCGGGATTTGAAGCTGACTTTATCTGGGCTTTTATTTCCGGCCGGACCGAACGGCACCGGGAAGTTAAATACAAATAAACAAATTTATTGAAATGGGTTAGTTCGTCAAAATACAAACGCTGATATTGGGCAGACTGGAAAGCATAGACATCAGTATCATATTGGCAATAATTAAATTCAAGAATGGATTCATTTTTAAAATACATCCGGTGTTCTTTCTTGTTATAATTGTACCAAGCCGCCGGAATAACATCCAAAGCAGTAAGAATAATTGATTTTTCTAATTCGGGATAAGTCCTTCTGAAAATAGAAACAAAGACTTTTTCATTTTGCATACAGAAAGTAACAGCATCCCAAATAATAGAAAAGCTTTTACCCCCGCCGGCAGCTCCACCGTAAAGCACCTCCTGAGCCTTGGCAAAATGAAACAAGACCTGCTTTTCCTGAGCCTCATACTGAGGCGTATTTTGAATGGATGATTCTTCCATAAAAATTAAGAACTTTCTTCTTCAACTCTGAAAACTCCCTTTTTTTCGTCACTGGTAATCAAGATGTTCGTCTGGTTGCCCGGTTTTGATGATTCCTCCGTTACCCCACCAAGTTTGTTAGCCATCTCTACCGCTTTCAAACGGGCATAATGGTCAGGGAATTCATAAACCTTATTCTTATAAATAGTTTGTTTCTCTGCCGTTAAAGCTTCTTTCATTGTTTGAGCAAGAACGCCATCACCCAAACCGATAGACTCATATAAAACCTTTTTGATCTGGGGATACCGCCGGTACAAAATAGAACCCAAATACTGAGACTTCAATTTATCTTTGATCCGGTAAACTTTAGCATAAGACTCACCTATTTTTCCGCCTGACTTGATATAGGCCAAAAAGAAACGCAATTGCCGGGGGTTAAGTTTGAAGAGTAAACTATATTTTTCTTTGTCCACTGGAACCGGAACCAAACCTGATTTTACAATACTGTTCATTTTCTTTGGCATTGAACTACCCATAGTGGTTCTGATAATAACATAAAAATCCGGTGAATTACAAAATCAGCCTCACACAATAGAAAAGATGATACAGAAATACCTAGTTGACAAACCTGTTTCAAATCTATATATTGACATTTAACTGAACTTAGGATAAACTTCTTGGGAAGAAACTCGCTTGGGGCTATGTGAAAGCAGAAACCCCCAATGTTCCAAGAAGCATTGCCTAAGGCGAGTTTTTTTATGGCAAACATACCAACCAAAAATGAAGTAATCAAATTTCTAAAATCACCGGGCAACAGTGCCTTGTCAGTTTCTTCGATTTTAAAATCCTTCTGGAACCTCCCTATCCTCTCTACTACCCAAAAAGAATCCGACCTATATCAAGCAGCCCTTGAAGTCTTTTCTCCTAACCAAGAAACCAGGACTAACTATACGAGCATGTCCGGGAACTTATGATTCCCAAGGTTAGGTCAGGCCCCGATTGAAATATCGGGGAGTCTTTTACTTATTAAAGATGTCGGTGCCTAAACAAAATACCGGCAGGGGGAATAAGAACAAAAACATATACTGGTTGAGGCGTATGCACCTTCAAGAGGTTGGAGGAAGCCAGAGTTTCGCCCACGACAGTCTCCGTTTCATAAGGACGGGAAAGGACGGTGAAAGTAACCTCTTTTCAAACTTTTTTCGGTTTTAAAATACCTTAATTAGTTTTAAATACCTTAATGGGGGGTAGGGGGGAACTAGCCCCAATCCCAGGATCTACTTCCGAGCATATCTATATTTTGGAGGGGTAACAATAAATTATTTTTTAAAAATTAGCTTGAGGCTAGTTGAATCGGTCAATGGGTCACTACTATATATACTCTGACTGTTTGACCGATCGTTTCTATGGATATGTTTTGATCAAACTTTGTAGTGTGTGTAGTGACAAAGTAGGGTAGTGGGTGTGTAGTGACATATACTACTCCAACCCTAGGTCTGTACCTAATCTTAGTGGAAAGGGTTATACTACAGGCCTAACACTAATTATTGTAGTATATATAATATAGTATATAATCCTAATAAACTTATTTAACAATTAGTCTTAATTAAAAAAAA
>ERZ1292623.767-Hain-H51-01um-R1-767-length-32908-cov-6_pt2 | contig 15224 bp, 13 predicted proteins | sample MGYA00564398_ERZ1292623 | MGnify/ENA primary metagenome ERZ1292623 (study PRJEB36523, sample SAMEA6512633) | groundwater metagenome | collected 2019-01-07 | study: AquaDiva: Metagenomics assemblies of 32 groundwater samples
ACTTCTCGGCTAGCCAATCAGCCGTCCGCTTCACCTCCGCTTCGGAAATGTAGGCGGACTGGAGGCGAAGCGGCTTTGAGCGTTCGCCCGAGAGGTAGAGCATATCGCCGGCCCCGAGGAGCTTCTCGGCGCCAGACTCGTCGATAATGGTGCGCGAATCAATTTGCGAGGCTACTTGTAGCGCCACTCGCGAGGGGATGTTGGCCTTAATGAGACCGGTGATCACTTCCACTGATGGTCGTTGGGTGGAGAGGATGAGGTGGATGCCGACGGCGCGCGACATCTGCGCCAAGCGCACAATCGCCGCCTCGAGCTCTCTAGGGTAGGTCGACATAATGTCGGCCAGTTCGTCGATCACGATCACAATGTAAGGCATGGCCAGGGCCGCCTCGGGGCTTGATTGATGGAAGGATTGGATGTCGCGGACCCGCTCCTTCTCAAGTACTTCATAGCGGCGTTCCATTTCTTTAATCGCCCAGCGGAGACTAGAGATGGCTTTCTTCGGATCGGTGACGACCGGAGTGAGCAGGTGAGGGATTTTACGATATAAGGTAAGTTCCACCCGCTTCGGGTCAATCATAATGAAGCGGAGTTTGGTCGGATGGTTGCGGTAGAGCAGGGAAGTAATGAAGGTGTGGATCACCACCGACTTACCTGAGCCCGTGGTGCCGGCAATGAGGACGTGCGGAGCGCGAGCAATGTTTGAGAAGTGGGGCGCGCCGGCAATGTCGCGCCCGAGGGAGACGAAGAGCGGGAAGGGGGAGCTGGTGAAGGCGGGCGCCCCAACGAGCGAAGCGAGGCCGACGGTGGCGCGAGCGCGATTTGGGATCTCAATGCCGACCAAGGCGAGGCCGGGGATCGGCGCCTCAATGCGGATCGGGTGCGCGGCGAGCGCGAGGGCTAGATCTTTTTGCAAAGCTAGGATGCGAGAAATTTTTACCCCCTCGGCGGGCTTAAGCGCGTAGCGGGTAATCGAGGGACCAATCGAGACCTCGTCCATCTCCACCACAATACCGAAGTTGCCGAGCGTACGTTTAATGATGTTTGCATTCGCTTTAATGTCGCCGGCCACCGGCTTGCCCGAGTCGCGCTCAAGGAGCGAGAGTGGTGGTGACTCGAACTCCGTCTCTGAACGCACCGGCAAACGAAGCACGAAGTCGGCATCATCTCCCTCTTCTTCGGCCCCCTCATTCTCAGTCTCATCTTCCATCTTTGGCAAGGCTTCGATTTCTTCGGCCTCGACAGTGGTGACCGCCGCCTCATCTGGCATAAAGGAGTCGGCCGCAATCACAATCTCCTCGTCCACCTCAATTTCCGATCCGTCCGACCGCCGGCGCCCGAGTGACCAGCCGAAGAGTCGTGGCTCGAGCGTGATTCGAGTGTCGAACATGACGAGGCTCGAGATAACGACCAAACCGACGAAAATAATGAGACTAATGTAATGATCGAAGACGGCGGTGACGGGTCGCGACAGGAGTCGGCCGATGGCGCCACCGGCGCGCTCGCCGAAGATCGATTCGAGCAGACCCAAACCACTCAAGAAGAAGAGCGCTGCGCCGAAGGTCTTGAGGTTAAGCGTCCGCGGCCGGCTAGCTTGGAGGAGGATGCCACCAACGAGGAAGAGCACGAGCGGGAAGAGGAAGAAACCCCAACCGAAGATGTACTTGGCGCTCGAGTAGAGCCAAGCGCCGCCGCGGCCGGCCAGTCCGAGCCAGGCGAGGACGAAGATAAGTCCGAGCACGAAGAAGGTGATGGCAAGTACCCCATGCTTCGTCTCCTTCTGCAGGGCGGGCAAGGTAGGCAAAGCGAATCGCGGGGATTCATCATTCCGCTTCTTCTTCATGGTGTGATTATACCTCGCTATTGGCGCTAATGCCAAAAAAGTCTTAATCTGTTGGACAATTTCCTTGTCTTATATATAATCAGGGAGAAATGTCTGATACTAAGACTTTAAAGGACATTCGCCAGTCTGCGGATGTAAAGGACATAAGAGACAAAAAGACGAGCAAACTAACCTCGGCGGTTTATCTGGTCACTAACTTCCTTTCCGACCATGACCCTATTAAATGGAAGCTAAGGGAGAAGTCGCTCGAACTTCTCCTTCTCTCCTCTAAGACAAGCGTGGTAGGGGAGCAAATTTTGTCTTATATCGATGATCTTATAAGACTCTTGGAAGTGGCTTTGCACGATCGGCAGTCTTCGCCAATGAATCTCAATCTCCTCCGCTCGGAGTACGCTTCGCTTAAGCAATTCTTCCGCAGTCAAGATCAGTTGCTCCTAGAATCAAGCTTCTCGAGCTTGCCACAGACCCAAACTGATCCGGAAGCCAGTCGCGCCAATCAAGTTAATCAAAACAGACCAACCGGGCCCAAGATCCATCGCATCGGCCGGCCGCCGGCCGAAAAAGGGCTAGCTTCCAAATCCGACCGCCAAGCCATAATCCTCAACGTTTTAAAGACGGATTTAGGTCTCTCCATCAAGGATGTGGCCAAGAGCTTACCGGCCTTCAGTAGCAAGACCGTCCAGCGCGAACTTAACCTGATGGTGGATAGCGGGTTGGTGAAGAAGGTGGGCGAACGCCGTTGGAGTCGTTATAGTAAAATCTAAGGTTTAGAGAGAATGGTCAACATTGACCTATCTTAAGGGTTTCGCTATACTCAGTAATCGTCGAGAATTCACCGTTAAATTCTGGATTTCCCTATCAATCTGTGTTATCCACATTGATTTTTGCAGCTACTCGGTGCGGTGTTATAATTGACGCTGATCGGTCTTTGCCAATTTAATATTCCGTCCACTCCTTTCCCTCCTTTTGGCTAAAAGTCCTTTCCGTTCGCCGTCGGCGAATGGGGAAGGAATTTTAGAAAAATTATTAGCAAATTATCAGTAATAAATTAGCAAAATTTATGAGTCTTAGAAAAATTGTTTTCGGTTTTGCTGCGCTGGCTATGATCTTTAGCGTCGCCACTTCGGTGAGCGCTCAAGTCGACCCAGCTCTGTTAAGCCTACTTTCATCGTTGACTCCAGCTCAACTCACTGCTCTTCTCCAAACCGGAGGAGTCAGTGGTTCGACCACTGGCACTTCAGCGTGCAACTTCACTCGCGACCTCACGGTCGGTTCAACGGGTGATGATGTGACTTGCTTACAAAATGCATTAATCACCAAGGGGATGTTGAACATCCCGAGCGCTACTGGCTACTTCGGCAATTTGACGAAGAACGCCGTTGCGTCTTGGCAGGCTTCTGCTGGTGTCACACCGACACTCGGCTACTTCGGTCCTAAGTCCCGCGCGGCCTTCGTTGCGATGGGTGGTGGATCGGTAACGCCTCCTCCGATGACTGGCGCTCTCTGCCCGAACGGCATGACCCTCGCCAGCAACTGTTCAGTGGCTCCAGGTGCGGTCGCTCCGGCTCTTTGCCCGAACGGCATGACCTTGGTTAGTAACTGTACAGTCGCCCCTGGTGGTACTGTCCCTGGCCCAGTGGTCATTGGCGGTGCTAGCGATGGCGTCCTCGTTTCCGGTACGATCTCACTCGAAAGCACTCCTTCCAACGGAACGGATGTGAAGAAGGGTGACGTCAATATGCCGATTGCCAAGTGGAAAATTAAGGTTAGCGGTTCCGATGGCGTCTTAAAGCAGTTCGGTATTCAAACCACCAACCGCTCCTGGCTCTACTGGAGCTCTGCTCGTTTGGTTGATAGCACTGGTGCTGTCATCGCCGAGAAGACCAACTTGTCTGCCTCTGACTTCAGTGAGGTAACGGCTGGTTCCGACTACCGCTTAATCTTCGGTAACTTGAATAAGGGTTTGGCTAAGGGTGTCGACAACTTCGTCACTCTCCAAGTCAGCACTTATTCCAGTACCGACAGAACTGCCGCTTCTGGCTTAGTTGTCTCCCAAGTGTCTAACTCCGTTGTGGTTGGTGACGCTAATGATAACTACACCTACAGCGATGGTGATATTTCTGACCGCACTTGGGACTTCATCGCCGCGACTGCTGGCAATATCGTCCCTTCGATCAGCGTTACTTCACCTTTGACTCGGTCAGTTAAGGTTAGCAACACCGGCACGACTCCGAATGTCGATCTCTTAACCTTCAATATGAAGGCCGAGAATCGCGATGCTAAGGTTGAGTCTTTGACCTTCACCATCAACACTTCGGGTAGCACGGCTGGCGCAACCGCCAATCTTTCTGGAGCCAATGCTCCTTTGGCGACTAGCCTCTTCAACTCGATCGACCTTTATGACGGTTCAACTTTGATTGCTTCCGGTTCTGTCGGTAGTTCCACTACCTTCACGAGCTTGAGCATCAATATTCCCCTAGGCACGACGAAGACTTTGACTCTTAAGGCGGTAGCTGCCGATTCCGACAGCTACGCCCTTGGTGTCTCCGCTTCGACGACCTTGGCGGCTAGCACGAGCGGTATTAGTGGTGTTGATTCTAACTTCGACAGCCTGACGGTTTCAGGTGGTACGGTTACGAGCAACAACACTATCTTCAACACTGCTACGGCCAATGTAGCTAGTATCAGCACAAGCATCCAGCCGATTGAGAACGTGGCTGATCAAGTTGGTGTAACCTTCAAGTTCAGTATCGCGGCTTCTGGTGGTGCAGTCTACGTCAGCAAGACTCCGGCCACGGCTTTGGCGACGACGTCTTCCTTTACTAGTGGTATTGGTACTTCCACTCTCACAGTCGTCTCGGCTAGCGGTAGCACCAACAGCGATGCCAGTACCTACTGGACAATCGATGATGGTATTACTCGTGAGTTCACTTACACTGGTGCTGTGAACAATGACACCTCAACCGGTGCCAAGACCCTTACCTCCGGCGTACAGGAATTCAAGATCACCAACATCTATTGGGATGACGACACGACTGGTTTCCAAGAGTTCAACATCAGTAATGGTCTGGAAAACCTCCGCGTCGTTCCTGTCCTCACGACCTAATCTAGCTAACTTGTGTCCCCCCACGGCTCGCCCTGAGCGTAGTCGAAAGGGATAGCTAGCCCTAACTCTGCCTCGCGGCTTCGCCGCTCGGCCGAACGGGTAAAACAAAAATCCCCCTCCGCAAGGTGGGGGATTTTTGTGTGTCTAATAGTGGTCTTACTTGTTTATCCACCAGTGGCCTATAAAGAAAATTTTAATAGTGTTAAAATAATCCCTGTTTACTAGGGACCGTCTCGGTCTGTAAGTTTGAGGCGGTGGTAAAATTATCAGTAATAAATTAGCAAAATTTATGAGTCTTAGAAAAATTGTTTTCGGTTTTGCTGCGCTGGCTATGATCTTTAGCGTCGCCACTTCGGTGAGCGCTCAAGTCGACCCAGCTCTGTTAAGCCTACTTTCATCGTTGACTCCAGCTCAACTCACTGCTCTTCTCCAAACCGGAGGAGTCAGTGGTTCGACCACTGGCACTTCAGCGTGCAACTTCACTCGCGACCTCACGGTCGGTTCAACGGGTGATGATGTGACTTGCTTACAAAATGCATTAATCACCAAGGGGATGTTGAACATCCCGAGCGCTACTGGCTACTTCGGCAATTTGACGAAGAACGCCGTTGCGTCTTGGCAGGCTTCTGCTGGTGTCACACCGACACTCGGCTACTTCGGTCCTAAGTCCCGCGCGGCCTTCGTTGCGATGGGTGGTGGATCGGTAACGCCTCCTCCGATGACTGGCGCTCTCTGCCCGAACGGCATGACCCTCGCCAGCAACTGTTCAGTGGCTCCAGGTGCGGTCGCTCCGGCTCTTTGCCCGAACGGCATGACCTTGGTTAGTAACTGTACAGTCGCCCCTGGTGGTACTGTCCCTGGCCCAGTGGTCATTGGCGGTGCTAGCGATGGCGTCCTCGTTTCCGGTACGATCTCACTCGAAAGCACTCCTTCCAACGGAACGGATGTGAAGAAGGGTGACGTCAATATGCCGATTGCCAAGTGGAAAATTAAGGTTAGCGGTTCCGATGGCGTCTTAAAGCAGTTCGGTATTCAAACCACCAACCGCTCCTGGCTCTACTGGAGCTCTGCTCGTTTGGTTGATAGCACTGGTGCTGTCATCGCCGAGAAGACCAACTTGTCTGCCTCTGACTTCAGTGAGGTAACGGCTGGTTCCGACTACCGCTTAATCTTCGGTAACTTGAATAAGGGTTTGGCTAAGGGTGTCGACAACTTCGTCACTCTCCAAGTCAGCACTTATTCCAGTACCGACAGAACTGCCGCTTCTGGCTTAGTTGTCTCCCAAGTGTCTAACTCCGTTGTGGTTGGTGACGCTAATGATAACTACACCTACAGCGATGGTGATATTTCTGACCGCACTTGGGACTTCATCGCCGCGACTGCTGGCAATATCGTCCCTTCGATCAGCGTTACTTCACCTTTGACTCGGTCAGTTAAGGTTAGCAACACCGGCACGACTCCGAATGTCGATCTCTTAACCTTCAATATGAAGGCCGAGAATCGCGATGCTAAGGTTGAGTCTTTGACCTTCACCATCAACACTTCGGGTAGCACGGCTGGCGCAACCGCCAATCTTTCTGGAGCCAATGCTCCTTTGGCGACTAGCCTCTTCAACTCGATCGACCTTTATGACGGTTCAACTTTGATTGCTTCCGGTTCTGTCGGTAGTTCCACTACCTTCACGAGCTTGAGCATCAATATTCCCCTAGGCACGACGAAGACTTTGACTCTTAAGGCGGTAGCTGCCGATTCCGACAGCTACGCCCTTGGTGTCTCCGCTTCGACGACCTTGGCGGCTAGCACGAGCGGTATTAGTGGTGTTGATTCTAACTTCGACAGCCTGACGGTTTCAGGTGGTACGGTTACGAGCAACAACACTATCTTCAACACTGCTACGGCCAATGTAGCTAGTATCAGCACAAGCATCCAGCCGATTGAGAACGTGGCTGATCAAGTTGGTGTAACCTTCAAGTTCAGTATCGCGGCTTCTGGTGGTGCAGTCTACGTCAGCAAGACTCCGGCCACGGCTTTGGCGACGACGTCTTCCTTTACTAGTGGTATTGGTACTTCCACTCTCACAGTCGTCTCGGCTAGCGGTAGCACCAACAGCGATGCCAGTACCTACTGGACAATCGATGATGGTATTACTCGAGAGTTTATTTACACGGGTAGTATGAATAATGATGGAATCAATTCTTCATCGACTGCCGCTTCGGTTGGACTAGTCAGCGGCTTCTCGGCTGGTGTAAAGGAATTCAAGATTACCAATCTCTATTGGGATGACGACACGTCTGGTCTTCAGGAATTCAACATTAACAACGGTCTGGAGAACTTAAGAGTTTATCCGTACTTGACTAATTAGTCTAAACTCTGGTTTCAAAAATCCCCGCTCCGCCAACCGGCGGACGGGGGATTTTTGTGTGTCTGAAATATTTTATAAAAAAATTACACCACATCCCAAAACTACAAGGGTGACCCTTCTACTCCGCAAAGGGTCGACCTTTGTACAAAGGGTCGACCCTTTGTTAAAATTTACCAATGGAACGTAAAATAGAATTTTCTATCGATGAGCATTATCATGTTTACAATCGTGGTGTTGATAAACGATTAATTTTCAATAACAACCAAGATTACGAGAGATTCACCACACTACTTTTTGTGGCCAATGGGACCGAGCCGGTAAACTTGCGGGAATCGATAAATAAACCTTGGTCAGAGATAAATCGCGGGGAGGCGTTTGTTGATATTGGTGCTTGGTGCTTAATGCCTAATCATTTCCATTTATTACTTAGAGAAAAAACCGAAAAAGGCATTAGTCGTTTTCTGGCCAAATTATTAACCGCCTACTCGATGTATTTTAATGTTCGTTATCAACGAACTGGCCGCCTGTTTGAAGGTAATTTTCGAGCCACTCATGCTGATAAGGATGAATATCTAAAATATCTTTTCTCTTATATCCACTTAAATCCGGTCAAATTAGTCGAACCGGAATGGAAAGAAAAGGGACTACAGGACGAAAATAGAGCCAAGAATTTCTTATCCCGCCATCGTTTCTCTAGTTATCTAGATTACTTAGGCGAGCCCAGACAAGAATCTCTAATTTTAAATAAAGAGGCGTTTCCCCAATACTTTAACTCCAAACTAGATTTTTCCAGCCAGTTATCTGACTGGTTATCCTACAAAGGGTAGTCCTTTGTACAAAGGGTCGACCTCGGGAAGCTTGGATTTTTGCTATTATTTTTATGATGGAAACAAAAAAAGGTAGTGCGACGGCCGATCTCCTCTGGGTGCTCGCGATTGTGGCGGCCTTGTGGATCTTGTGGTTTGCTACCGGCGGCACTAAGCGCGAGGCCGCCATGGGCGGCCCCTTCATTGAGCCGCCGGCCCCGATTGGCACGGGCGAGATCTACTCGGTTAAAGGTGGCAATAGGGTCACAACGGGTGGCACTGGGAGCAAGCCCCCTGCCAATCCCAATCAATCAAGTTTTGCCGATCAAGTTACTCTTGGCGGTGGCAACGCGCGCTCCGAGAGCACGCCCAACCGTGAGTACATTACGATCACGGCGCGGAGTAATAACAAGTCACCCGTCAACATTACCGGCTGGCGACTCTTCAATAGCGTCGCCCGCCACGGACGCATCAGTATCGTCACTCTCGGCACACCCATTTCGCTCGCTCCGGGCGGAGTAGTAACGATTAACACCGGTTACCCACCCGCGAGCAATCAGTGGACCGCCGGTTCGGCCTTCCAGTTAAATAAATGCAGTGGCTACTTGGCGGAAGATTTCGCCGATTTTCGCATGACGCCGAGCCTCCCGCGCCAATGCCCCAAGCCGGTGAGCGAGCTTGGAGTGATTGATCTACCCGAGGAGTGTTATGACTATGTGAAGCGGATTTCCTCCTGCCACACTCCCGAATTCAAGCGCGATGGTGATGGTTACGAGACGATTGATGGCCGTCGCACTACTCTCTCGAGTCAATGCCGCACCTTCCTAGCCAATCATTATAGTTACAACGCTTGCCTCGCCTGGCATCGCCTCGACGAGGATTTCTTAACTAAGAATTGGCGGATCTTTCTCAATCAAACTTGGGAACTGTGGGCGAAAGATCGCGAGGTGATCAGTTTGTATGATGCGGCCGGCAAATTAGTTGATGAAGTTAAATATTAAATTAAAAATGTTGAAAAAATTAATTCTTCTCCTCTCTCTCGTCCTTCCCCTCACCACTTTCGGTGCGGTGGCGAAACTAGAATTTACCACCTCGCCTCGAGCGGTGGCGCCGAGCACCCTATCGGAAGTCCTAACCGTTCAGACGCAAGATGAGGCGGGGGCGGAATTTAAAATAGAGGAGACGGGTGATCTCGCCTTCACTTCCACTTCGGCCACCGGCGAATTCTTGAACGCAAGCGGCGAGCCGGTCTCAATGGTGATGAGTCGCAACTCGGCCAATCGCAACTTCTACTATCGCGACAGTACGGTCGGTGCCCCAACGATCACCGTCATGCTTACCGCGCGGACGAGTGGTACTAGTTGGACGGCGACGCAAGCGATTATGGTTGGCACGGTCACTACGCCACCGCCAGACGACGACTCGGGTTCGACCACTCCCACCAATAATCAGTCGACGGACACGAGTAGTAGTTCGAGTAACTCTGGTTCCGGGGGCACTCTCTCTGTCCACTCGAGCCAAACTCCCTTAAGTCAGGTGGCCCCCACCTTACCCTTCAAGGTTGGTGCCGGTCGTCCGCGCTTAGGCACGATCCATACGCCGCTTGCCTTCGCCGCCGAAGGCGGCGCAGCAGAGCTCTCCGGCGCTCGCTTCGACTGGTCGTTTAGTGATGGTGCGAGCGCTCGGGGGGCGGATGCTACGCACACCTACAAGTTCCCGGGCGAATACATCGTCATCTTAAATGCGATGAACGAGAAGGGGGAGAAGGCGGTGGCGCGCACTAGTGTCTCCATCTCCGCACCGGCGCTCTCGCTTGGCGCCGTGACATCTGATCGGATTACCTTAATCAACCAATCACCACGCGAGGTTAATTTGGGTGGTTGGCGAGTTAGTCAGGGGAATATAAATTTCATTTTTCCCGACGACACCATTATTGCCGCCAATCGCGAACTTACCATTCCCGCCACCACTCTCGGATTCTTACCGGCCGCTGATCTAACTCTTAATCTCAACTTTCCCGATGGTGCCATGGCGCTAAATTCTGATTTAGCAATTTTAACTCGCAAGCTCACAGCCTTGAAGCAGCAATTAGCGGCCGCCACGGCGGCGCGAGTGCCGCCACCGGCTCGGGTTACCACGCCGCTCGCGCCGGTGGTGGAGAGGCCGCAGGCAACGATCGAGGTGAGTCAAGTGGCGCAGGTGGCGGCAGTAGGTCCGCCAGCTGGCGGATCCCCAGCTTCAGTAGCTGTGTCACCAAATCAAGTGATGGTGGTGCCAAAGTCACAGGGATTATTAACTCGATTAAAACAGTGGCTCACTGATTAAATCAATGGGAAAATATTTTGATAAAACTTTCTGGCGGATGGCGACAGGTTTTGTTGTCATCATTGCCATCGGTCTCGCTGGTATCTACCTCATCGATTATTGGTGGCCTTGATTAATTTCCACCAATCATTTAGGATGTAATTGAAGCCGTAGACAGTGGGCTCCGCCGCGGCGGAATAAGTCCCACCGAGGTCGTACTTCCGGCTTTTTGGCCGTTATTTTTGTGTAAAAATTGCAAACATTATGATTAGTAAAAAAGTAAAAAGTGAAGTAATTAGTGAAGTGAAGAAGGAGGTGGCGCAAGCCGGCTCCGTCGTCTTCGTTAACTTCCACGGTCTCGACGTCGCCAAGACCACCAATCTTCGACGTGAGTTGAAGGAAAAAGGGGTTGGTTACAAAGTGGTGAAGAAGACTTTACTCCGCCGCGCCATTGATGACTCGACTAAGGAGGTCGCCATCGCCGGCGAAATGCCGGAGCTCCCGGGCGAGATCGCCATCGCTTATGGCGTCGACCAGTTCTCTCCAGCTAAGGGGGTCTATGACTTCCAAACGAAAGTGAAGGAGGGGTTGAAGATCATTGGTGGCATCTTCGACCACAAATTCATCTCCGGTGAGGAGATGACGAAGATTGCCATGATCCCGTCGCGCGAAGTGCTCTATGGTCAGCTGGTCGGGATGTTGGCTTTCCCCATGCGAGGGCTCGTGGTAACGCTCGACCAGATTAGTAAGAGTAAAAGTAATTAATTATCAGTCGTTAAGCTTAAAAATATTATGGAAAAGTTCAAAGATTTGATCGAAAAAATTGAGAAGTTGAGCGTCCTTGAGCTAAATGAGCTCGTCAAGGCGCTGGAAGAGAAGTTCGGTGTGTCGGCCGCCGCCATGATGTCTGCGGCTCCGGCCCAAGGTGGTGCCGCCGCGGCGGAGGAGAAGGATTCCTTCAACGTGGAACTCAAAGAAGCTGGTACCCAGAAGATTGCGGTGATTAAAGTGGTGAAGGAGGTGCTGGGCTTGGGCTTGAAGGAAGCGAAGGACTTAGTTGATGCCGCTCCCGCTATGCTTAAGGAAGGGGTAAAGAAGGAAGACGCTGAGAAGATCAAAAAGCAGATTGAAGAAGCTGGCGGTAAGGTGGAATTGAAGTAATCTCGGGCTTTGGTATAATCCAAAGCTATGGATATCTTAGGTAAACTCTTCGGTAGTCCGGATAAGGTTAAGGTCATGCGACTCTTTATCTTAAATCCGGAGCAACCCTTCGCCACGAAGGAGGTGACGAAGCGGAGTAAGATCAATCCAGCCGTCTCGCGGCACGAACTCTCACTTTTGAGCCAAATTGGGTTAATTAAGAAGGTGGCTGGGAAGAAAGCGGGGCATTGGCAGCTTAGCCCCGCTTTTCCCTTTCTTAGCTACCTTAAGGGGCTACTCCAAATCGACTTATTAACTCGCCAACGCGAGATTACCGATCGTTTCGCCAATTGTGGCAAGATAAAACTCTTGGTTATCGCCGGTCTCTTTATCGAGACCGGCGATAGTCGCGCCGACCTGCTCTTGGTCGGCGATCGGCTTAAGCGTGGCGCCATTGAGCGAGCCATTAAGTCGATGGAGGCGGAAGTGGGGCGAGAGCTCATCTACGCCGTTTTCGACACGGCCGACTTCCTCTACCGCCTCAATGCTTACGATAAGTTCATTCGCGACATCCTCGATTACCCCCACGAGCGGATTATCGACCGCCTCGCTCTGCCCAACACCAAGGCCAATAATTGGTTATCCACAACGGTAAAAAGTGCTAACGTAGCCGTGGTATAATTAAGACCGAAGATTAAAAATAAGGTCGAATCTTATTTTATTTAATCGTTTATTATTAATAGCTTTACAATTAAATATTTATGTTACTTAGAACTTGGAATGACGTTTTAACCGAATCCTTCCAGAACTTGTGGGGCGGAGTGATCGGTTTCATCCCTAATCTCTTCGTCGCCATCATTATCTTCGTCCTCGGTTGGGTTGTTGGCATCGTCCTCGGTCAATGGGTGGCTCGCATTATCCGCTCAACGCAAGTTGATAAGGCTTTGAAGAGCATCGGCACGGAAGAGGTCTTGTCCCGAGCTGGTTTCCACCTCGATTCAGGCGCCTTCATTGGTGGCTTGGTTAAGTGGTTCATCATCATTGCGTTCTTGGTTGCTTCCTTCAACGTCCTCGGCTTGAATCAGGTCAATGACTTCTTGGCTGGTGTGCTCAACTTCTTGCCTCGGGTGATTGTCGCGAGTCTCATCCTCATCTTGGCCGCCGCGATTGCCGACATCTTGGCTCGGGTCGTCAGTGGCTCCGTCCGCGCGACGGGAGTCTCTTCAGCTCACCTCTTTGGTAGTATCACCAAGTGGGCGGTTTGGCTCTTCGCCATCTTCGCCGCGATTGATCAGCTTGGCGTCCTCTCCGCCGCGACTAACTCCTTAGTCGCTTCGCTCTTGGGTGGTGTGGTGAATATGCTCACCTTGGCTCTCGGTCTCGCCTTCGGTCTCGGGGGTAAAGAAGCGGCCTCCCGCTACCTCGAGCGCATGCACGAAGACATCAAGAATCACCGCAGCTAATTAGTTAATCAAAACAAAGCCTGTTCCAGAAAACCCTCCCTTTGAACGGAGGGTTTTCTTATGGTAGAATGAAATTATGATCCAAGCCTATTTCGAATCTTATTTAAAGAAAGCTCAATACGAAATGATCGATGGCGGAAAGCGCTTTTATGCCGAAATCAAAGAACTTCGTGGGGTTTGGGCGAGCGGGAAAACCCTAGAAGATTGCCGCCAAAATCTAATTTCCTCACTTGAAGGTTGGTTTATTCTTCGTCTCCGTAAAAATTTATCAGTACCTAATTTTCGTTTACCAAAAACTAAATCTCCTTTGGTGAAGACTAGAGCTAGGGTGTATGCCTAAACTGGCGCCGATCTCGCAGAAGAAGTTCGTCACAAAATTAATCAAACTCGGATTCACTGGACCCTTCCAAGAAGGCCGTCATCCTTACCTAATTCGCGGATCTATCGTTCTCACTATCCCTAATCCTCACGATGGCGACATCAGTGTTGATCTGCTCGTTCGATTACTTCGCCAAGCCGGCATCTCAAGACAGGAGTGGCTAGACGAGGGATAATTTTTTTATCCCCTTGTGGATATGGCGATAGGGAATATAATAATAGACATGAAAATAACTTCATTCTTAAAATATTTTATCTCACTCATTTTTCTAAGTTTAATCTTGTTGGTTATAAACCGTAAATCTAATGATGTTTGGTCTTTAGAAATTATTTTGTTGGTGCCGATACTAATACAATCTCTGTATTGGTCTAAGAAAGAAATTACGGTTGAAAATTCTAAACTCCGATTCTATATACTAAATTTTTTTACGTCCGGTTTAGTAATCACCTTTCTGTTGTATTTAGTTGCTAGTATTTTGGGTTATGTTTTGTCTGGTGGGTTAGGTTTAGCTTTGTTTAGTTTGTATGCCTCGTTACAGTATATTTACATACTTATTGCTGGTACAATAATTCTCTCAATCCATCGCTTCTTCACAAAGAAGAATAGCCAGACATTATCCCCTTGACGGGGTTTCGGGGAGGGTATAGACTGACCCTTGTCCGTATGACTATGAATAATAACCAAACACTAAGGCGGAGGAGATAGCCCGTTGGTTTACCTTTATCTCACTTCCGCCCATGGGGGCGGTTTTTTCGGCCAGAAATGACAGTTTTTTGACAATTAAATTCCATCACAATTACCATTACCATGGGGTCTTTTCAGTAATTGGAGATGGAGGCAATCAAATTAAATTGAAAGTGGTTTTTAAATTTCCCAATGGGAAATTAAGAGCATACGGTGGATTCCTAGATTCCAAAGAGGCGATGAAGGACGCAGCGTGGCGGCGATACGCTCCGGGGAGGTGCCTAGCAACCTTCGATCCGGAGATTTCCGAATGGGGAAACCCAATCCGCTGAAAGCGGATTAGTCCCGATGTTATAGTCGGGATAGCGCACCCAGGGAAGTGAAACATCTCAGTACCTGGAGGAAGAGAAAACAATATTGGGTAGCTTCCAGCTCAAAGCCGTTCGGCTTTTAGCTGAAAGCTATTCAAACATTTCCTTAGTAGCGGCGAGCGAAAAGGAAAGAGCTCAAACCTGATTTGTCGTAAGACAAGTTGGGGGTTGTAAGACAATGATGCCCAGATATTAATTTGGAGAAAAGTTACAAAATGAGTCGTTAATCGAATCGGCTGGAAAGCCGAGTCAAAGAGGGTGATAGCCCCGTAGATGAAAGCGACTCATCTTTTTAATCATTGATCTTGAGTACCTCAGGACACGAGAAGCTTGAGGGAAGCAGGCTGAACTAACAGCCAAAGCTAAATACTCTTGGAGATCGATAGTGAACAAGTACCGTGAGGGAAAGGTGAAAAGCAGCCCGGTGAGGGCGTTGAAATAGACCATGAAACCGTATGCTTACAAGGAGTGGGAGTCCGTCGCAAGACGGATGACCGCGTGCCTATTGAAGAATGAGCCAACGAGTTTATTCGTACTGCTGACTAATCTCGCGAGAGAGGAGTCGTAGGGAAACCGAGTGTGAATAGCGCGTTCGTAGTACGATTAAGACCCGAAGCCAGGTGAGCTTGCCATGGGCAGGATGAACCCCGCCGAAAGGCGGGGGGAGGTCCGAACCGGTTAGCCGTGCAATACTATCGGATGACCTGTGGCAAGGAGTGAAAAGCTAATCGAACTTGGTAATAGCTGGTTCTCTCCGAAATAGCTT
>ERZ1292623.2824-Hain-H51-01um-R1-2824-length-15223-cov-4_pt1 | contig 15223 bp, 18 predicted proteins | sample MGYA00564398_ERZ1292623 | MGnify/ENA primary metagenome ERZ1292623 (study PRJEB36523, sample SAMEA6512633) | groundwater metagenome | collected 2019-01-07 | study: AquaDiva: Metagenomics assemblies of 32 groundwater samples
AGAACGGCAGGCTGGCGGTTGGACGTCTTCACGGGGGCAGACGTGGCGGCGGCGGTCGCACGACGGCGGGTCGGAATCGGCGCTGGTTGGGCATCCAGAAGATAGGAGAAGGACCATGCCACACAGGACAGGTAAAGGGACTTACCCAACGAAGCCTGGGCATCCAGCACGCAGAGGTGGTAAGCTCAGGCCGATGAAGAAACCGAAGAAGGGGTAGTATGGAAACTCTTCTGGCTAGTGTCGGGACCGCCCTGGTTACCCTGGCCGGTGTAACGGCTTGGATGCTACGGCGGCAGAAGAACAGTAACGGTGCCAAGGTTGAACAGCTTCTCATCCAGGCCCTTGCCACTCTCCAGGACATTAGAGAGCTGCAAAAGGATTGGCAGCGAGAGGTTCGGCCTGTAGTCCAGAATCTAGCTGTAATGGCAAAGCAAATATCCGACCTCGGAGATTGGATACGTGGGCATGAGCGCCACCACTCATAAGTGTCCCATCTGTCTCTCCACCCTCCGGCCTATCAAGTGTAAGGAGGTATGCCTGAAATGCGGCTATACCGAAGATTGCAGCGACTCCTGACTGATGGTCCGGTACCTTAGCTGTGCGTACCCTCCACGCTGATCTTACCACTGCTCAGCAGAGTGCTACCCGCACTCCCTATATGCGGCTGGAGTTTCGCTCCCGTAACCGAATAACTACCCGCACCTACACCACCAACGACGGGGTGAATCGGATAGTCGAAGTAGCCATGGCTGAGGGCAGATTCAATGGTGCTCTAGTATCGCCGGGCTTGCCATACCCAATCTCTGCCCTTGTCCGGCTCCAAGACCACGACTCCACCCTTAACGCTCTGGAGTGGCGGGGGATGAGGCTGGACATTGGATGGGGCTTCAACACTGCCAGTGGCTTCCGCTACTCCGAAGGCCCTCCTCAGTTCGTTGCTCGCCAGAGAGCAGTTAGTGCTGAGGGCCAGATGTACCTAGAGCTTCACTGCATATCTCTCTGGGACTATGTGAGGCTCTTGTGGGTGAACCAGACATCTGGTGACCGCTTCGAGTGGAACACAGTTGTCAAGGACACTTCCGTCCGCCATATAATGATGGAGCTTCTCGGGCGCTCCAAGCTGGTCGCTGCGGTCCTGGAGGACTTTGGTGCCCCCTCAGTCTATACCAGCTACACCACTGCAAGCATTAACGTGACGGCAGATGACGTGCCGCTGCTCCCTGCCTCCCCCGCAGTCAACGATGCCTTCTACTTTGGCTTCGGCTCTCCCTTCGATGGTCTCAGCGTAAACCTTACTACCCCTGGGGTAGGTAGCTGGGCCACCGACCGAGAGTACTGGAATGGTACTGCCTGGACCGCACTTCAGGGCCAGGCGGACAATACAAACAACTGGACTGTTGGTCAGCTCAAGACTGTCAAGTTTGACCGTCCTATCGACTGGGCTACCAGGAACATGAACGCCGTCGACCCTGTCTTCCCTAACCAGGCACTGTACTATGTGAGGGTGAAGATTAACCTCTTCACCTCGATGACCACCCAGCCCAAAGCCACCATGGTCACCGTTGGCCAGGACATCGCTATAGCGTTGGACACAAGCGCCGCTGGCCAGGGCGACGACTACAAGCCAGTCTACGTCTCCCAGATCGACCAGAACATAGCTGACGTAGTTGATGGTGTTCTTGGCACCACCCGGATTGGTATCGTCTGCCAGAAGGACGGCTTCCATCTCAAGTTCATCGACAATGCCCAGGCCTCCCCCGACTACACCTATGATACTGCCCATGCCTTCCGTGTGGATGTGCTGGAGAAAGTGTCCCTTATCCCGAACAAGTTCAAGTACCTCGACAAGCCACCAAAGACCGTCGGGCTAATCGAAGGCACCAACCAGGACCAGACCTCTATTGACCAGATTGGGGAGTTCGTCGCCATAACCGTTGACCCCTCCATCGCTGCTCAGGCCGACGCAGATGAGCAGGCACTCCGGGCTGTGGACCGAGCCAAGCGGGACCGAGTCCAGGGCCTGATTGAAGTCGAGATGAATGTCGGCCAGGAAGTCTGGGACCTGGTTCGGGTTATTGATAGCCGGACTGGTGCTACCCTGGAGGGCAGGGTCAGTCGCCTCCTCCGTACCTACGAGCCCCTGGCAGGCCGGTACCGCCTCGAGGTCACGATGGGAGGAGTGGAGGAGATTGAGCGCACCGTCCCTCTCCATATCCGGACCGTCACCCCCTTCCAGTCTACCACCCTCTACACTCCCTCTCCAGTTGGAACCAGCAACCAGCCTGGGACTGGTCACCTTGGTCTTCCCTTTGACCATGTTCACGACTGGACTGGTATCTCTGTCCGCCAAAGTAGCGGTGCCTTCCAGACTGCCAGGCGGAGGCTTAACTTCCTCACTGCCACTGGCATGGTATTTGTGGTCTTCACTGACCTAGTTGATGATGAGACCGAAGTAACCGTTGACTGGCCTGGGATGGAGCACTTTGAGAATGGAGTAACCAAGAGTACCCGTCGACGGGTTAACTTCATCCCCGGCTCGGGCATGACCGTCACTGTGGTGGATAATGTAGGCAGTGGCCGGGCTGACGTTACCCTAGCCGCAACAGCTGGCGGGGCCCCGTCCGATGCCCAGTACGTTGTCCTTGCCCTTAACGCCACACTGTCGGCCGAGCGGGTACTCCAGGTTGCCCAGGCTCTTTCTCTCAGTGATGCTGGACCAAACGGCAACGTTACCCTCTCGACCGTTAGCTCTCCCGCTGGCTCTACCGTTCTTGTCGGCACTGGGAGGCTTATCGATACCACAGGCAAGCTCTCCGGTGGTGGAGACCTATCTGTCAACCGCACACTTAGCTGGGATGGCCTGGATGTAGCCAGCGCAGGGACTTTGGTTGGTACCAGGAGGAGGATTAACTTCACTGCCTCTGGTGGCATCGTAGTCACAGTGACTGACGATGCCGTGACTCCCGAGGTCGACATCAATGTTGGGGCCAGCTTTGGCGCACCAGTGAATATTGGCACTGCTAATAGCTCAGGGGCAAGTACCGACCACAACCGGGCCGACCACGTTCACAACCACCCGGACATGGGCGACCTTCACACTGGCTATCTCCTGGCTAGTGGGGCTCGGGATATGAATGGTAACTTCCAGCCCAATGCGGATGTTACCAGGGACTTTGGCAGCTCTGTCCGCCAGTGGCTAAACATCTATTCCAGAGATGTCTTCGTTGCCCCTGCAACCTCAGGTGATGGAATCAAGACTCCATCTGGCGATCTTCTCCTGGCTCCAACCTTTAATATCCGCTCCTTTGGTCATGTCCTACCATCCAACTCGACCGGCGGCGACTCCCATAATGTCTGGAACCTTGGCGCCCTCGCCAATAAGTGGGCTACAATCTACGCCGTCAGCACCAGTTTCGGTGACGTTGTGCTCCAGGGCTATGCTCTGGCCGAGACTCCCGAAGGGCTCTTTGTCTTCAACCATATCTGTCCGGGCGACCATCAAAACTGCAGATACCTAAGGGACGATGCAATCGCAGTCTTTGGTAGAGACGGCAACCTCTATCTGCGAGGCGTCGTTCGGCCTATGGCTCTGGTTGGCGAGATGCCCACTCCGCCTCAACATCAGCCAAGGTCGAAGTAGGAGGTCTCATGCACCGTGTAACTTTGAGGTCAGCGATTAGAGAGGTACTTGCTGGGGTCGTCGTCGGTGAGATCTCAGACACCAGCCTAAACCGTGCCATCGCCCTAGTAGTTGCCGACTTCGACCGGGTGATGCCTCGGGAGGTAACTGATGAGCGGACCCTGCGGGTAGAGGTTAAGAGCGAGAGCTTCACCACCGCCGGCGCTCATGGTACCTACGTCAACCTTGCCAACAAGCCTATTGAGTACAACTCCGAGACGGTGAAGAACAACGCCGAGACGGTTACCTATACCCGTGACACCGACTACACCATTGACTACTCGGCAGGTAAGATTACCACCATATCTGGCGGTGGTATGGCCCTATCTACAGCGCATAAGATTACCTACAAGAAGTCCCGTATCTCCGTTGACATCAGCGGGCTGACGGATCTGATCTCAGTCGTGCGAGTCGAGGTCCCGCTACGGATGCCTCAGATCATTACTGGCTTCTACACTTGGGGGGACTACCTATACGTCACCTCCACTCCTGGCTCGCAGGCTCCCTGGTCCGACAAGGATCATTTTCGGATCTACTACCATGGAACCTATACTGCTCCTACCGATACTGCCAGCGGTAACTACCCCCGTTGGATGGACGAGGTGATGATCCGTGGCGCCGTAGCCTATGCCTGGCTTATCGAGTGGGCTGACTCGATGATCACCACCTCCTCCCGGACGCCTGTGACCATATGGAACAGCGGTGTATACGTTGGCGCTAGAGATCAGAACGCCGACAGAATAAGTGCCTCTACCGCCATAGGTGGCCTGACTGCGGCTACTACAGGCGTCTATCAGAAGATCCAGGATGCCCTGGATGCTCTGCGGACGGTCACCAGCGGGCCCTTTGCTCGCATCGACACTGCCCTCGCTGCTCTGATCGCCGCTGGAGGCCCCCACACCAAGATCCAGACCGCTTTAGACGCCATCATTGCAGCTGGAGGGCCTCAAGCCAAGATGGGTACCGCCATCGACGCCCTGGCGATTGTGACTACCGGGCCTCAGGATAAGCTGAAGGCCGCTCTGGATGCGCTCACTGTAGTGACCACCGGCCCGCTTGCCAAGGTCACAACCGAGCTAGACAAGATCCCCGCTCGCATGACTGCTGCCGAGGCCTCCCTTGCCAAGATAGGTCCTATCCTAGATAAAGCCTACGACGATAGCCCTGAGGGTGGAGACCTCAAGACCGCCAAGGACACATGGACCGATGGCATAGCCGCTGGCACCGCCAATGCTCATGGTGATGAGGACTATCTGAACAAGGCCGCCGCCGCTACCCCTGCCGGTGCCTCTATAGACCAGGCGGCTCAGGAGTATCTTGAGTTAGGTGACGATAGAATCAATACCGTTAACCTTGGTGAGCAGGCAGGCCAACTCTATAACCAGTACGCCTTAGCTGAGATCCAGATCGCCGAGCATATTGCCAGTTGGCGAAGGGACCTCGTCACCATAGGGCGGGCGAAGATCGACATTACCTCCAACCACCTTCAAGAGGCCCTTGCCGAGCTTCAACAGGTCGACCTCTACGTACGAGACTCAGCTGGTTGGGCTGACAAGGCTAGGCTCTACATCGAGGAGGCTCAAAGCTGGGCCGCAAAAGGCCAGCTCTACCTCTCCGAGTCGGCTGAGTGGTTCCGCAAGGGGCAGCTCTACACGGAGGAGGTTGTAGGCTACGTGAGGAAGGCCGAGATATACCTCTCTGAGACCCGGGAGTGGCTTGGGAAGGCAGACCGCTACCTAGCCGAGGCTCAGCAGTACTTCCAGAAAGGGCAGCTCTATATCCTTGAGACCGGCCAGTGGCTCGATATGGCAAGGCAGAAGGGTGAGAATGCCCGCCTCCTATTTGACGAGATGGGCTTCTGGGTAACCTGGTCCGATCGTATAGAGGCGAGGTGGAGGGAGCAGCACGCCCTCTACATCCAGATGCTTAACGACCGGGTAGGTCAGGCTAGGAAGCAGAGCATGACCGCCGCTAGGCAGTACGCCACTGAGCTCACTATCGTGACGGCTCCTAAGGGGGCATAGGCACGTCCACAATCTCGCTCAGTGGGGAGTAGGGGAAGATGACAGGCAGGCGGCTGTCCTGTGAGGTGTAGCTGGCTCCACCTGGCTCCCGAAATATCCTGCCTTCAATGTCGTAAGCCTTGCCATTCTCCTTGAATACATGGGAGCAGCGCTTATTCTGGAATACCCCAGTACCGACTTCAACCCACTCCTCGTCTGCCCCGGTCAGGGGAGTAAGAGGCTCGAACAGGGCTACCTTCTGGAACATCCTCACTGTTAGGCCAGCAGAGAACCCACTGTGGCCCTGCTTGCTGAAGACGGTGACTAGCTCCGTCACCGCCTTGGCCAGCATCCCGTTGTAGTCCGAGTCTGGTCGATCCACCCCTGCTAAGGCCAACTCCGTCTTGGCGTGCTGAACCAGTTTACTTTGGTAACTCCTGAACCATATCATTTCCTTTACCCCCATCTTTCTGCTATCCTGACTTCCAATGGCGTGTAGACCGGGCTAACATGGGCTAGTGCCTCCAGGTCAAGCTTCTCTCTCACATCACCATCGAACACCTCCTCGTCATGTACCTGAACTCTCGTTACATCCAGTAAGTGACGGCAGTCCAGCATGATAAGCTTGAATATCTCCGCCGCCGATCCTTGAATCGGGTAGTTTACCCCACAGTTCTCAGCGTGCTTCTGCCCCTTGTCCAAAGGGACCTTTAATTGGCGCCCAAGGAGGGTAGTCACCTTAGCATCTTGCCAGCCCTTCTTCCTCTGCTCCCAAATCCAGGCTGCTGCCCCAGCATAGCCTTCCATCCAGCTCTGAGTCCACCGCCTGATGGCCGCCTGATCTCGGATTCCGGTGTGGCCAGAGATCACGGACTCGTCTGCCCCGTAGACCATGGCAAAGTTAAACTTCTTCGCATTTATCCGGTCGGTCATCCCCATGACCTTCATCGTCTCGGCATGGATGTCACCGCCAGACTGGAAGACCTCTAACATCCTCCTGTCCCCACTTAGGTAGGCAAGGACACGGAGCTCTATCTGGCTAGCGTCGATGATGGTGAATACCTTGTTATCTGGAATGAATATACTTCTCACTGTGGGAGCCAGACCCGACTCCTTCTGCTTGGGTAGGTTCTGGAGATTCATCCTCGATGAGTTCACCCTACCTGTCACCGCATCCATGGCTAGGGTGGTGTAGGCCCTATCCACCCCCGCCAGAGGCCGAAGGTAGGTGCCAAGAAACTTCTCTGCCCGCCGGTAAAGCAGCACCATCTGGGCCAGCGGGTCGCTCAGGCGGGAGAGGGTTATCTCATCTGTAGCCAGCTGCCGCTTGCTGCGGGTTAGGGGTAGGAAGTTTCCCCGCTTGGCGAGTATGAAGCCAACCTGGTATGGGCTCCCTGCACTGAACCCCATACCAGAGCAGATGGCATTGTAGTACTCAACCTCCCTGGCGTAGTGCTCTTCAATCTGTGCCCTCCGCTCCTGGTCAACCCCTATCCCGCCACGGGAGATTGTCTCTAGCACTGGGAGCATGGCCCGCTCCATCTGGTAGTACTTGGAGTCCGCCGTCGGTATCAGTTTCTCGAATAGCCGGAAGGTAGCCAGGGTGTCGGTGCTGCACTTCAGCCCCACCTTGTCGGTAGGGACACCAAGCATATTCTTTGCCTTGTGCCTGGCCATGAGGTCCTTGGCTGACTCGGTCTGCATATCGACCCAGAAGGAGGCAGATGGGAGGTCGGCTGGATAGCCCACCAGCCGGCAGAGAATAGCCGTATCCTCAGTGTTGGAGATATCAATGCCGAAAGGCCGCAGCACGGCCAAGTCGTAGGGTGAGTTGTGGTAAATCTTCTGCACTCTCCCATCACGAAGTTTGGCTAACACCTCGGGCAGGTATGGGTTATCAAAGATGGAGAGGTAGAACGCCTCCTCCCCCGAGGCGGCAACCCCGATCCCAATGGGAGTGCGGTCAACCAGGTCTACGGTCTCGACATCGACTGCAAGCCGTCTGGAACCGAGCAGCTCGTCCCATGCCCGCTGTGGGTCGGCGGAACCAAAGTACCACCTCATGGCCGGTCTGTCAGGCGGTTATTTGCTTCCTCCCCACTTCCTCGGCCCCCTTCTCGGCCCCCCACCCCCCTCCCACCCCCTTTCCCCCACTCCTCATTCCTCTGCCAGGTGGTATCAGCCCGGAGGAAGGTGAGAGAATCTGCCACCCAGTGAGCCAGTCTCTCAACCGTCAGGCCCTCCATATCCGCATCGCAAACAACCAGCCTGGCACAGCCTGAACAGATAAGCGACCCTAACCCTTCCTCGTGCTTGTTCCGGCAGGGAGTGTTGATAAACTCAGCCTCTGTGACAAGGCATAAAGGGGGCTTGGTCTCTTTGAAGCTATGGTTCACCGCCATAACCATGTAGGAGCCTAAAGTCTTCCAGTGTGTGGTTAATGAAATCTCGTCGGTCATGTTGTAGTCCCCTCCATTCTGTGTGCCTTGATGCCAGTGAACGGGTTGCGCCCCTCCTGCCGACAAAGCCTCACCCAGCCCTTGAGCTTCAGTAGTGACCAGGCTTCCACTACTGCTTCTCTTGTGGAGACCGCCCAGACCTTTACTACGTCTCTGCAGTCATAGAGAAGGGCTCCCTCAGAAACTTCGTACGGTGGGGTCACGACGAAGTACTCCTTAAGCATCGCCTCTCTTTTCATACTCTGCCATTTCAGCCTGAAGATTTGTAAGTTCTCTCCTGAGAGCATGCTCTTCGGCCTTGAGACTCTCCGTACACTCGCTTTCCTTTTCCTTTAGGAGTCTGTCCAAGGCAGCGGTGAATTCTGCCACTATCATTTTGGTGACCTTGTACTGGTGTTCGTTCTCAATCATAGCTGTATCTCCTTCTGCCCCTGGTACCGACCACGGTAGGGGTTCCGAACTGGTGAGGTAAGTACTGCCAGTACGAGATGAAGGAACCTTTCTCCCGGCTGAATCCCCTCAATTACCCCTGGCAGTCCCGAAAACAGCTCAATCACTAGCTTGCCCTCGAACCCAGCATCTACCGCTGTGTAGGCTGCTAGTATCCCCCGCCTGGCGAACGAAGACCGGAGGCAGCAGAACCCAGCCATGAAGTTGGGTAGCCTGATATACTCCTCCGTCAGGCCTAGCATATGCCCACCACCTAGGTCTTTGATCTGTCCGCTCCACCGAAGGTCAACCCCGTTCTCTCTCACTGAATCTGGGTGGAGTGGTTCGACGGCCAGCTCTCCCTCCCGGAGGTACGTATGTATAGAAACGTCGCTAAGAATCATCAGGTGTCCCTCCCTGCGTCAAGCTGTTAAACAATGGTATATATATACATTTTCTATTGTAAATGTATATACTCCTTACCCCCTGGCTTCCTAAAGATTAGTATGTGCTCATCCTCTACCACCTGCCTCCCTGCTGCCTTGTGGATATGGTGGAAGATATTTCCGTGTGGCTGCCACCTATGCCACTGATAGAGCTCTAGTCCAACCTTGATCCCCGCCTGTACCACCCGGTAGCCAAGGTCAATTCTCACCCCACCTTCGATATGGTCCTTTATGATAACCGACAGAAACCCACCTGGGTGTAAGGACTCTGCACAGAGCTTGTAGACCTCCTCCATCTTCTGGTTGTAGATGAAGGCGGGGAGGTTGGCAAAGTTGGCTGGATGCTGCTCAACCCTGGTCTGGTAGGCATCAAGAGAGGCCTGTAGGCGCTGCTCCCGCCTCACGATGCCGCCTGTGCCCTTGAGGGCTGAGGAGTAGGGAGGGCTAAAGATTATCGAGTGACAGGAGATGGGGAGGAAGTCGAGACAGTTTCCTTCCAGCACCATACCATCCGACGGCCTCTCCCAGTTAGTAAGGGTCTGGCGCATACATCCAGCAAATACGGGATTTAGGTCTATTGCCACTACCCGACGGCTTAGACGCACGGCGATTAGGATTGACCCGCTTCCTCCCATAATGTCCATAACTACCTGGCCCGGCTGGGATGTAAACTCAATCAGAGCCTCGATCAGGAACAGATTAGCCTTGGCTGGGTGTAGCATGGCCTCTGGTGGGAAAAGCTCACTCCTGAGCTTGTCATCGTTGGTAGGGAACTCTATCCACCCCCTTCTGTCTCTCTGGTAGTCGGGGGCAAAGACCTTCTCAGCTGCCTTCATTTAGTCGCTCCTGGTACGTCTGCCATTCCCGCTCAGCTCTGTCCTCCTCGGCTTCGTCTGCTTGCTTCTGGTAGGCATCGGTACAGACCCCGCAGACCCCATCGTGGATGAGGTTGTGGCGCTCACAGAGGAACTTAACCACCGTCGTGTGGTGGATGGTAACTACCCCCCAAGGGAAGTTTAGCACTACCCTGTCCGGCTGTACAGAGTAGCTCTCTAACCTCCCCCGTAAGCCCTTGACCCATATAGTCTGACCTACAAACCGGCCGTAGTCCTCCATTAGTCCTCCCTCCCACCTTCACGGGTGCCGAACCACAAGCAGTCGGCACAAAGAATTAGTGCCTTCCCGAGATACTGGTCTATGTCAATTATTCCAGGACGCTTGCAGCCTGGACACCGAAACCAGTGTGGCCAACGCCAGGAGTGTGGTCTCCCCAGAGCCTCGAACATTCTGTCCATGGGACTGTCGAACTCAGTCATCCCTTCCACTGGCCTTGATAAAGTTATCCGCCGTCTTTGGCCCCAGAACCTTGACGAGCTCTACTCTCGGTGCACTGACTGCCCCCCAGAAAGTTCCAAAGCGGTCGATCAGCCTGGTTGCCAGTACCGGCCCAACACCAAACTCTTTCCTCAGCCTTACCAGATTTTCTACGTGTAAGTTGGGGGTGAAGGGTGGAACATAATTCCTCAAGTAGCGCTTGAGAAAGGTACTGCTCTCCTCCTGGCACTTTCTGAAAGCCGTGGCGATGGCAAAGGCACTGACCTCCAGGCAGGGAGTTTCCACTATCTCAATCCCCGACTTCCTCGCCGCCCACTTCCAGCTCTCAAACCTGGCAAATAAGTTAGGCTGGTTCTTGAAGGTGAAGTAGGGGTGAAAGAACCTCTTATCCTCGCTTAGCCTATACATCACCATTCCGTCCCTGGTTGGCAGCCCAACTCCCTCAATTAGGATGGTGTACTCGGTAGCAATCCCACTCTCCTCTGCCCTCCTTAACTCTTCGGCGGTCTGGTACTCAACCCCATCAATGTCCCCAAGGAACTCGCCAAGCTGCTTCCTGCTCCACTGCCGAGAGTGCTTGCGGTAGTCAGTCCAGCAGTAGTCCGACAGCCCGGCGGTATTGAGATTTCCCCTGACCGCCCCACAGGGAAGGAGAAGCTGAAGCATCTCCTCCGGCTCGAAGGTGTCGACGAACAGGACTTCACCCGCCATCAATCCGGCCTCTTCCTGTCTAGCGGACAGTGACGACCACTTGTCTCTGGCTCTCGGTCTCGCAGTTGAGGGCAGCCCTCCCAGACACAGTCCCCGTCCCTGTTTGCGTGGCAGGGCTCAGTCCTCTGATCTTCCTGCACTTAGCTTCTCCTTTTCCTCGCTGGCCCAGGGCCACATTGCTTTCCCCTGGGACGGAGATGCACTAACCCTCATCTCCAGCACTGTCTTTGCGACTACTTTTATTCTTCTGCAACCAGCGAACTCTAAATCCTCCCCAGCAGTGCCAGCATCCTCCTCAGATGCATATAGCTGAGTCCCGTGGAATCTAGACCTGTCATCCTCATCCCCACTAGGTCGATGCCGTAGGGGGACTTCAGGATATTGGCCTCCCCTACCGTGGTCTGCTTTTCTGGCTCCCCTTGCTGTATCAGCTTGACGTGGAATTGCCAGTCGGCCAGGCCCATGGTATACCTGAAGCCATCCGGGATTCTCTTCCCTGTTGGCGCTGACCTTGGCTGCCCCCGCTCGTCCAGCAACGGCTTGCCCTGGAACAGCAGTGGAGCATACTCATCTGTCTCATGGTGAACAAGGACCAGGTGCTTCCTGTTCGACTTGGCCATCGAGAAGATGGACCTCATCCTTGCATTGGGCTCCTTAAACTCGATCTGGAGTAGTTGCTTCCTCATGGCTTCACCAGGCTTTTGGGCCTTCTGCAGCTCCTCCAGATACGCATCCTGAATCAGTGCCCACAGCATGGTAGAGGTATCAAGGATAATAGTCACCACTGCTGGGTTCACGCAGTCCTCGGCAAAGCTCTTGATGAATCTTTGCCAGGTAGCCATGAACCCCTCCAGCCTCTCATGTCGGGTGGTCAGAGAGTGCTGGGGCAAGGGGAAGAGGTCAACCCTTACCCGACCCTTGTTTACCAGCTCCTTTATCCCCCACACCCGGTGCGAGCCCAGGTCGAAGTCATAGAACGCTACTGGCTTGGGCCAGGTGCAGGCGAATGTTGACTTCATTGTCCCTGGCTCGCCAAACAGGGCCACCACACCAGGGGCCAGGTCGGGTAGGTTATCCTTCTGAACCTCCGCCACTTTGGACTGGGTATTTGCCCCCGAGTCGATAATCATTTGCTCCCTCCTTATCCTTCATGGTACCCAGACGACCTTCGTGAGTCCGGCGTGTCCGTGAACCTCCAGCATGGCCTCAATGCTGTTGAATACTGTGATGCTTGGCTTGGTTCTCGCTGTTTCCCTCCAGCATAGGACAACGAAATCGGCCTTAGCGAACTCGACACCATCGGCGACATCGCCCGATCCCGATATTCCAGATATATCCTCCGTTCGGCGCAGAATGAACCTAAAACCCCGGCTAACCATTAGCTTCTCTCCTTCCATGCCAAACAATCAGCTAGATACCGGCAGTGCTCACACTCCCACACCTTGTTATACTTGAACGGGGTTGGAGGCTTAAATGACTCTATCGAAGCGATGAGTACTGCCGCCCGCTCCTCCAAATAGTCCCAGTTCTTTTTCAACTCCTCTTGGGTAAAGATAAATGTCCCGGCTACAAGCTCGGCCGGATTCAGGTACACGATCACGACTGAGAATTCAACACTCCCATCTGGTCTCGGCTTCCCAAACTTCACCGAATAGGCCTTAAAGTGCTCTATCCAGGTCTCTGGCGGGCCCTTCTTTGGCAACCCATCAGCACCAGGGTAAGCCCTGGTGGTTTTGAGGTCTGCCGGTCCGTCCTGAAGGGAGATGAAGTCTGGGGTCATCCACAGGGTCCCCACCTTCACGCTCTCAATCTTGGTCTGTGGCAGCATTACCCTCTCCAGCCCCCAGCCAACTGCAAATAACACCTTCTCCTTATCCGTTAGCGGCTTAGGCATTATCAGGTCTCGCCACGACCTGGTCAAGCAGTAGACTACCTGGGTGACGTGGGGAAACTCTTTTCTCTCTGTAAGGTACTCCTTACCAAGCCGGTCGTAGATCTCTGCTTCAAGTCTAGGGTTTCGGACGAACTCCATCGCTCTCCTTTCTACTGTGGTAGATGTATCCAACCCAAGGCCAAGGCCTTGGCGACTGCGGCAGTCCTGTTATTCACTTTGAGGCAGACCAGAATTCCTGTTATATGGTTCTTCACCGTCTGCTTTGAGATACCCAGCTCCAGGGCTATTTCTTTTTCCTGTCGACCTTCCGCCGAAAGCTCGAGAATCCGTACCCGCCTAGCGCTCAAAGGGGATGGGTGCTGACCCTGGGCCATATGGTAGGTGCTGAACAGCCCATGTGGGCAGATTCCCGATACCGTTACCTGCCATAGATCTCCCCTGCCGACTGCAAAGCAGATGACCTTGCACCCATCCCGAAACTGTACCATCAAAGGGACGACCAACTTTCTCCTTAAACCCCTTATGCCGTCTCACAAGGGGTCCCTACAGGCTTCCCCACCAAAAGCATCTCCCATGTCTGCTGAGTGGGCGGCGCAACGGGCAATTTTGTGCCTGTAGGCCCGCATTAGCTTCTCGCCCGACCGACAACCCACAACCTCTCACCCTCTGGGGCCGGTTCCACCTGGATATTCCCCTGGCTAACCAGTAGGGGAATTAAGCTATTGTCCACCAGAGCAGAGCCAAACTCCCTGACTGCCGGGTCGTTGAACACTGCCTGGGCAAAGTCCCGAACGGTCTTCCCGTGGGCAAGGTCCAGTAGCCGGGCTAGCTTCTGGTCCTCCGATGGCTTGGCCCCCTCGGTGTCCAGGGTCTTTATCACTCGCCAGACGGGCCCCACCATCTCCTGACCTGTTTGCTGGTTAGTCCCGTAGGAGTGGTCAGGCTCACACTCCATGTACAGCCGATGACTCTTGAGCTCTATTAGGTCATCGTGGCCGATAGCCTCTGCTGACTTAAGCAGTAGGCCCCAGCCCGCCCGCTCACTTGGCTTCCGTCCTGGCTGAGTCTGGGGATAGCGGATGCTGATGACCGCCACTGGGAAGTGGTACGTCCCCACACACTCGATGACCTTGAGCTGGTCGAAGTTGAGGTCCACAATGACCCTGCCATTCTCTAACCTCGGCACCAGCTCCACAAACCGGCCCTCAAACTTTCGGAGTGGACTGCCGGCAATTTCCAGCTCCGACGCCTTCGTGGTGAATGAGATTTCTCCGCCTGTTGTCATCTTCTCCTCCTTAACGCATACTGTTTACCACTGAATACCAACATTCTCAACCCGCACTGGCCTCCTTCCCCTAGATGATTGTGAAGGTCGGCCCCGCCCTGAGTGCAGTCACCCTCAGGTCCGGAGGCCTCATCTTTACCGAATTTCGGTTCTTCTGGAATACCAGATCAATGACATCGGAGCTTGATCCTCTCAGATAGGGAACAGATTTCAGAATAGTATCCGCCCAGTCTCTAAGAACCGCTGACCCTGCCATCTCCTGTGGCCCCTTGTCCTCCCCATCCTCCTTCTCCTTTCTGGTATGGTGGACGATGACCCAGGCAGTGTTGAAGTGGGACTGGCTACGGGCGATGAGGTCCGTGATTCGTTTGACCGAGTCCTCCGATATAGCTCCGCTTATGCAGCGGCGGAGGTTGTCCAGGACCATCACATCCGGACGGAGAAGCTCTAACTCTCCTCTCAACAGTCCCCAGCTCAGCGGTAGGTCAAGCTTGAAGTCCACCTCGCTGCGGAAGAACACTTCTGATTCGGGTGTCCAGGTGTTGTGGCTGGCAGTCCAGGACAGAATCCTGTCCCTGTACATGAACTCGGTCTGCTCGGACTGGATGATGAGGACCCTACTTTTCTTGGTCGGGAACACAAGCCAGTTCTTCCCATGGGCCAGGGCAAAGGCCATATCTATGGTAAGCCAGGACTTCCATGTCTCTGCCTCCCCATAGATTACCATACTTCCGCCCACCGATAGAATCTCAGGCTCGATAAGGTACTTGGTAACCGGAGGCTGAAGGGCCAGCAGCTCCTTTAGCGACCGAATCTTGGCTGGCATCCCATCCCTAGCTTAGCCCGCCATCTGGAGATGGTGGCAAAGTTAACTCCAAGCTTTTTCGCTGCAGCCCGGCAAGTGCCAGACCGCAGAAGTTCCTCAATTGGCCTTCCCATCCTCACCTCTATCAGTACCATTGTTGGGGTCTTACCGTTGGTG
>ERZ1292623.2826-Hain-H51-01um-R1-2826-length-15219-cov-23_pt1 | contig 15219 bp, 10 predicted proteins | sample MGYA00564398_ERZ1292623 | MGnify/ENA primary metagenome ERZ1292623 (study PRJEB36523, sample SAMEA6512633) | groundwater metagenome | collected 2019-01-07 | study: AquaDiva: Metagenomics assemblies of 32 groundwater samples
AGCGATGGGAGCTTCTTTTAGTGAACAATTATCTTTTGGAGCCAAAGATTTATATCGCGATTTAATTCAGGGAGCGATAGATGTAGGGACTGCTCTTAAGATGAGTTTTAAAGATGCTTTTAGAACATTTTTAGATGGAAGTGAATCTGCTGGCGCGGCGTTACGGAATTTGGGTCTTTCTTTTGCTAATAAACTTTTAGATATTGCTGCTACCGGAACTACAAACATGTTATTTGGCGGATTACAAAGTTTAGGATCTTCATTATTTAACAGAAACCCTAAATTTGGTCCGGGATTTGCTGCTGGAGGTTATGTTGGTGGTGGTTCCGGCATTAGAGATGACGTACCAGCGATGTTGAGTGAAGGAGATTTTGTATTAAGAAGAAGCGCGGTCAGTAAATATGGGATTGGTAGATTAAGTGCTTTAAATTTTGCGAGTGGTGGTGGAGTTAATTTTACACCTTCATCCCCGCTTTCCAATTTTGCTTTAAGTGATGAAAACAACCCACAGAATCAATTAAGGATGGAAAAGGAAGCTAGTGATCTCAATGCTTTACTTCAATATCATGCCGCCAAATCCGCTTTTGATTCCGCCAAGAAACAAAGGCGATTGGGTGCTTTGATTAATTTAGGGATTGGATTAGGTTCGGCAGGAATTGCCAGCGGTGCTAATCGTTTAGCATGGAATCGCGCAAGTGCTAGAGGACCGATTATGGATGCTCCAGGCGGATGGGGTGGACAGTTCAGCAATGTTGCTGCTTCCGGTGGATTGATGACCGTTCATGGAGTTCAGCGTTTTGCTGGCGGTGGATCAGTTGATAACGTTCCTGCTTTATTGACGGGTGGAGAGTTTGTCATGAATCGTAGTGCGGTATCGAGACATGGGGTAGGATTCATGCATCGTTTAAATAGGGGCGAAATTCCCGGTTTTAATGATGGCGGTTTTGTAGGTGAAACCATTGAAGGCGGCGGTAATGGCAGAGATTCTGGTTTTGGCGATTCTATTTCTAGATTGATTAACTCTAACGAAAAACTTCGCGCCAGTATGGAAAAAGGCGATAAAGTACAAGATGGTAATAATCAATCAGTCCAACAATTAGTGGGTTCCATATCAATAAATGTTCATGTTGGTAGTGATGGGAATGCTAAAGCGGATGTACAAACTGAAGGAAACAACACGAGTAATGACAACCAAGCTGAACGCGGCGCTCAAATAGCTGATTTGATTAAGTCAACGGTATTAGAAACATTAAATAAAGAAACTCGAAACGGCGGAATATTAGAACAAAATTTTCAGAGACGGCGTTAATTTTTAGCGTTCTCTAGTTTTTTAATTTTTTCTTCCAATTCCGCGATTTTTTTATCTAACACGGCAAATCCATGATTAACAGAAGATTCTGGGTTTTGAGAGTTTTTAGCTATTAAGGGAATTTTATAATTTGGCGTGAAATCCCTAACTAATTGAAATGATTGATTTGTTTTGTTTTCGCCCACATAATCAGAATTAAAAGTTATTTCCCATTTGTCTATTGATAATTTTCCATCTTTTATTCCCTCAAATAAACCATAAACTAAATAAACAAAAGTTCCCGCTTCCTTAAATTCGATTTTTTGTACATCTCTTTCGACAAATGATCGGTGGTCTGTCAATTTAAATCCTACTTCAATAGATGCATTATTTCCATTGCCGCCCTTTAATTCTGTTATATTGTTTGGCACTTCAATATATTTTCCTTTACTTATAATATTTAATTCTGCTATTTCTCCCTTTTCGCCGATTCTAACAACATTAAACGTTGTGGTATTGAGAGTATGATCTATGATATTTAATGATGGGACGCCGCCGCCCAAAGTAAGATGGTCTCCTATTTTGTAACCACGACCAGAACTTATAATTTTATAAACTGCGCTTAATTCTCGTTCTTTGTAGCTAATTTTTAAGCTATCTCCCTCATTTATATTAACGCCGCAATCTTCATTGACTTTCAACACATTTGAACTAACAAGAACAAAATCTTTTAAATATGTTTTTTGTTCAGTATGTGAAACAATATGAAAATTAGAATCGCCATCGAATTTAATAAACGACCCCTCGCGTACAGCAGACCAATCAGAGAACGTTGCTGATAATAGTTTATTAGTATTCTTTTTTATACTACCGATTGTTCCAATTATTTTCATTATTCCTCAATTCATATTACACTTTTGCGTTATATTATTTATTGTCATTACCATTATACAAAACGCCAAAGAATTGTTTTCCACTGAACCGATAAAATTGAACCATATGTTGAAATTTTCTAATTTGAGAATTATTAACTGTATGTGCGCCAGTATTAGTGGCAACAACAACATAATTAGAATTTGGGAGAGGTGTGTCGAAATTAAAATTCCATCTGAATTTTGCTGCGTTATTGTCTAAAACGTCATTATATTGTTCACAAACAATACTTTTAATACCAACCGCATAATTTGTCCAATCAGGCGAAATATTTTGATTATGATAGTTTATTTCTGTTTCTGCCCATGAATTGTATAATAATTTTTCATTAAATCCCAATCGTTTTTGAATTTTTACGACATTGGACATTTTTAATTGTGTGTCAGTTAATATGCCATCTTCATATTTGGCTAAGTCAAAGCTATCAGCGGGACTTACCGCCATATAAGCAAACATCGATCCTGTAATTCCAGTGGGTATAGTAATTAGACCGTTTTCGCCAGAACCTTCGAAAGTTAGGCGGACTAAACTTTTAGTTAATTCAACATCTGGTCCATTGATTGTATCAAATTGTTTATAAGCTTCATTGTTTGTAAATGCGCTCAACCCCGTCCAAACATAAGCAAAACCACCCGCCCAATCTGGGGGGATATTATTTTTAATCCATAATTTGATTGCACCATCAGAAGTAATCCATTGTTCAGTATTGTATAAACTAACAATGTTGTTAGGTGGGTCCGTTAATTTGAAATTGTCAATTGGCGGATTATCCACGCCAAGAATATCATAACTGTAACTGTTTGTAAAGTTAGCATCAACGGGTGTGCCAACTGGATTTTCATATTTTCCACCGGCTGCGCTATTTTTTGTATGAGTATCAACAGCCTCTACTACTATATCATATTTTCTGTAAGGACCACCCGCTAATGTTCTATTTTTATCAAATGGAAACGTATAAGAAAGATTGCCTATTTGTCCTGTTAATTGAACATTAGGCTCATAATAAATGAATTTATCGGGCGTATTATCAATAGACGGCTTTCTTATTGTCACGCGATGACCTAGACCGGTCATTTTAAAGTTTATTAAAGCGTTAGAATTAAAACCAAGATCCCATAGGAAAGTTGGATCAGCAGTTGTATAAGTTTCTTCTTGTCTGCTACCATAGAGATTGGTTTGGGTTGTGGTCGCGTCAGTTGTCGCAAAGACTTCTGATTCCGCATCTAGTCTTAATCCTTGAACAATAAGATCTCCAATTAAATTAACATTTGTCACTAATTGAGATTGACTGGCATAAGTTGTAGATTTAGTATTATTGGCTGTCGCGGAATAAACACGAAAATAATATGTTCCGTTTGTTGTAGGAATATAAGTTCCATTTAACACGTTAGAAGGAAGAACATTTACCAGATAAGTATTACCGTCTACATCTGTCCCGCTGAAATCTGAATCTTTTTTAACATAAACTAAATATTTTGAAATTGTTGCGACTGCTAAAGCGTCAGCCGTATTAGATGGTGTAAAAGCATAGTCAATTTTCCAACTATTTTGCGATTTATTTTGAACGGTAGATATCGGTTTAAGTACAAGATTTAAATTGGATGGTCCGGGCGGTGCAGTATCTAATGTTGTTTGAGTTCCAAAATTCAATCCAGATTCAATTTGGTTATATTTATTAGTATTATATTGAATAGCGGAAATATTATATTTATGAGGCTCTTTTTCATTTATATTTACTACTCTATAATCGTCTATTATATTATAAGCTATATCTGAAGAAGTAACGGCGTCAACCATCCAAATTAATTGTCCGCTGAGATAATAATTACCCGTTTCAAATGCAGAAGCAAAGTCAATTTTTGTTCTATAAACATCATCACTACCTAATACGGAAGATGTTTCACTGCCTAGAAAACTCCCGGTTTGGATATGAGATTTTCTAATTCCGCTTATATCAGAAGCTAATAAACTATCCGTCACTAATGGATCATAGTTCCAAGTGGGGGTTACAATATGAAAATTATAAGTATTTGCAGATACCAAACTAGGTATTTGGCTGTCTAATGTTATACTGGATGAATTATGAATTTGATAGGTTCGCCCGCCATATCTAGTTCCTTTCTTGTTCCTATCTGATATTTGGATCACATCCCCCGGTCTAACTAGCGCGCCTTCTAATCCTGCTGTAAAATTGACGGTTTCCGTTTCTGATGTTTCTGTTAATAATGCCCAACGACCCAATCTTACTGCTTGCCCTCTACTTGTACAACCAAAACCAATCATTTCTAATTCACGTATGCCATATCGTTTGATTCCATCAATATCTTCAACATATTCAACGGCAGGTTTATAATAATTCTTTTTGTCATTATATCTGACTATTGCTATCGTATGTCTTACTCGTCTGCTACTATTTGCATAAACAAAGTCGCCATTTTCGACATTAGCATTTGTAAATAATAAATAGGGTATTTTAGGCGAATCTTGGACTGTATAAACGGTGCCAGCCCCATAATAAGCCATACCACGAAAGATGCTTGCCATTTGATTTATAACATCGAACGCTTCCTCTCTAGTATTTAGAATTACATTACAAGACAAGCGCGGTTCTAAACTGCCATAGCCATCTGACACTAATACGTCACAATATCGCCCGATATCATATAACGTCCATTTGTCAACCGAAATATCATTCCCAGTTATATATCTGCCTAATCCATAATTTCTATTAGTTAATATATCAAAGTAACACCATGCTGGATTATCGGTCCATTCTTTCGCGATCGTACCATCGGCATTTGTTTTAAAAGTACCATCCCAATCATTTCCAATATTTGGAGAATAAGATCTAGTTAGGGGACTATAATTACTGGGAATTTGCACTTTTAATCCTTTTATTTCATAATGTCTAGTGGGCGCGGAAGAGAAGTATTCCGCGCTAAACTGAGAATGAATTAAAGCGGAATTAGGATAAGTAAACGTATCTCCATAAACCTCAATAATACTATCAAGAAATGTTTGGTTTCTCAGACTAGAAATAGTGGAATCGGGAGTCATTCTTTCTACTTTAATTTCCCAACCGAAGAAATCGGGTTCTAAAGAGAAATTTTTTGCGGCGGCAGTAATTAAATTAATTCTAGTTTTTCTAATGTAGCCTTGAGTGATTTTTCCACGAACAGTTTCTTGACCTTCTGACGGTGTTGTGAAGTTGGATGTTGCTAATGATCCTTGGCTGAATAATGGACGATAAGAAATGTTATATTTAACCTCTGTTTCTATGAGATCGCCCGCATTACCTCCGGATGTTTCACTTTTGGATAATTGGCTGAATCTAACATTGACATCAACCGCTTTAATGTTTTTATTTAATATACGATAGATTTTTACAAAATCGGGACCATATCTTAATCTTTCCCCTACGGATCTGACCGTTGTGATTTCTGTGCTTATTTGATCGGCAAGAGATCCATTCGGTAATCCAGGTGTGAATTTTAATGAAACAGATTGAAAATTATATTCATTGTTTGGATTCACAATAGGAACCTGATTCCAATAAACGGATCGTAGCCAAGGAATAGATGTACTTGGCGCATTAGAATAAACAGTCAATGCGGCGGTTGTCCAACCCGTATTATTGAGTGTTCCAACATAAGTATGATACCCGCTAACAATTCCATCTATTCTTCCTTCTGATAATAAATCAGAAACAGTAATTTTAGTTAGTGAAACGGCACCGGGCGGTTCGCCAAGATACTGTCTTCTGGGAAATGCGGTCGTATCTACACCTTCAAAAGCTTCTTGCGGCTGACGTGGTTTTTTAGGTTTATAGCCTTCTATCCCACCTTCTATTTCTGAATTTATTTTATTTTCTTCCATTTTATACGGTTAGAAGATTAGCGGCGTTTTGATTAGATATATCGTAAGTAGAAGCAACCGTTTGACTTCCTACTAATAATTGACCATAAACTAATGGTACGGGACCGCCCTCGCCCACTACATTTTCTGGTCCATCAAATAAATACGATCCCCGTTTTGAAACGCCTTTGAAATCTTCTAGTTTGGGTGGTGTGGATAATAAGTTGATTATACCAGCAGCTATGAGTCCTAACCCGCCAAATATCAATGCCCCTTTTAACATTGTCAGTCCTATTAATAATCCCGGTCCTTGTAATCCAGGAATAAACATACCGGCAGCAATTAAAATAATTCCACCAATAATCATCCCAATATCTGCATTAGCGCCTTCTACGATGGGCACTATATCTATTGTTTTCAAATTTGGATATTCAATTACTAATTCAGAATTGAATAAAGATTCTAGGTTATTTATATCGGGCGTTTCGGCAAATAAACAAGGATTTTTGTTTATTAATATTTCATATTTAATGCTTTTTTTGTCGTTCTCTAACAAATTGGAGAATAAAGCGTTTCTTGTTAATATATTGATGGCATGGATCGCTTCGCTACAAGATTTAACAGCCAAATTCCATGTTTTTTTTGGCATTTTGTCCCAAATTTCTCCGTGTATATTTATATTAACTAATTGGCTCATAATTGACTTATTTAATATTACATTTTATTATGGCGGAATATTTTTTCCGTCCATTTTTGCAATCCATAGTTATAATTTGTTTTTTTAGATAAATCGAATTCTGGGTGGATAATCAATTGATTATCACCTAAGTACAAAGTCATTTGTTTTTTTGTAATATCATTATTGAATTTAATGATAAGAACATCATGTTTCTTAGCGTTAGACACTTCAGTAAATTCATTGTCTTTTAAGAAATATTCCGCGTTTCTATTCGAGAAATTTGAAATTTCGATATTCAATTCTTTTTTGTAATAATCTTTAATCAAAACAAACTCGTCTAATACATTTCTGATATAAGGTCGCCCGATATATTCCATTGGTTTTCCCGTAGGAGTATATTCATGGAATTTATCTTCTGTGATGCTATAAAGAATTGTTTTAATATTGAAATATTCTGATATAACCAGGTCTTCATCACTTAATTTATCGTTTTCAAAGTCACTCGGAATATGACTATGATAAACGGCAGTAACATCTCCTTTTTTTTGTGCTTTTTTAATGTCGCCCGCTGCTATGATAAAGTGAACGTCATTATCGCTTGCTCTATTTTTACATTCAATCACAGAACTATTCGACAATATCAAACCGCAACTCTCTTCTTTGATATTTTTAAGAGCGTGCTTTTTTATTTTTTCTTTTATTTTATTCGTTAGTTCCATAGTTTGCATGAAGAACGTAAGGAATTTTTTCTTTATGTTTCTCAGTTAATATTTCTATTGTTGAAAGTTTATGACGGGGATGGTGTAAGATTAGTTCGTCGCCTAAGTATATTCCGAAATGATTGGGGTTATTATTGTTGAACATATCAAACAATATAATATCGTGTTTTTGGGCGTTTTTTAAGACTATTTTATCAAGAAAGGACGGAATATTTTCATTTACTAGATTTGGATTTTTTTCATACCAATTTTCATTTCTATTAATTTGTGGCAAAATAATATTTAATTCATTTTTATAATAATCAGTTATAAGAGTCAAACAGTCACTAATACCAATTTCAAATTTTCGACCAATATATTTGTTATTATAGGATTCAGGCAGGAAATAGTTAAATGAATCTGTTTCTTTACAATAAACTAGACCGCGTAATTTCAAATTATATAGACTTATTTTATCAAATTCGGAGAACTCTGGATTTTTAGGATGAGAATGATAAACAAATTGTATTTTTTCTTTATTATTTACTTTTAAGTAATCAACGGGCGAAATAAGAAAATGATTTTGAGGATTATCGGATTTATTAACGCATGGATAGACATTATTTGCCGTGACAAATCCACAAATTTCATTATTGGTTTTTTGTGCCAATTTTTTAATTATTTGTTTGGTATCAAAAGATATCATTTTATGTTATTATGCTGTAGAAGGCACGGAAGGAAAGCCCCCAAAAGGAAGATCGGTATTGACCCATCTTAATCGACAACCATTTACCGATTTGCTGCAAATGTCGGGTTCCCAAAATATGGGATTTGGTGGTCCGACCCTCACATTATTTTGATTAGCTACAAAATAATATTTAATTCCATCTTTTTGAATATGAATGGATTCGCCCTTTTGATAAACAATTCCTTTGACATAAACACCCAAATAAACAATATCTATTGTAATATTTAATATATTTTGAATTAATTCGTCCTTATAATTGGCTACCGGGGGAGCTTCTTTTGGTAGCGTGCTTTCAGTAGATTCCCCATGTATAAATGGAACTCTATTAGCTCTATATTCATATAAACATCCATGACCACGATATTGAAACGGACATCTTCTCGCGTTCACAATTCTTCCGGGCAATTTTACTCCCTCCACATCTAATGTTGAACCCAATTCAAATTCTATAATAGACTTATTTTCCAAACTTTTTCTATCTATATAATAAATGTCTGGGTCAAACTGCATATTTGGATCAGGTGAGAAACTGGTTATAGCCCAACCGCTCTCTGCCAATTCAGACGGCGCGGCTGATTGAAAGTTATAACCGTCAATATATTTAGCAAAGACTCTTCTTCTGGTCACTTTTACTCCCGCCAAATCATCCAATTCTCTTAATCTGGCTTTTAATAAAGACAACGCAATGCTTCTGGGATCTCCGGGCGATAGATCTTCATTTATAGCTAATGTTAATTTAGGTGTTTGTGGGGAACCTTTGGCGGTATATTCAAATCCTTGAGCTTGAATAGGTAATGGATAATACACTTGATATCTCCAATATATTGAAGTATTTAATAATTTTACTGAATTGTGAAAACGAAAGATATAGTCATAGTTTAAGTCTTTTAGTCCAGATTCGTCCATTACTACGCTTGCGTCAATTTCCCATAAGGTGAGAAGGGTAGATGGCGTAAGACTAAAGATTTCTTTATTTCGATTTAATGTACTGGCAATCGAAGTAGTCTTACTGACTGTTGGTTCTACAGGCATGTGTGATTATTGCTTATACGGGAACCTCTTCAAATACGCATGAGATTTCGTGATTATTATAAAAGCGATAACTATCATTCCAATTTTTACAAATATACAGTTTTTCTAAGTCGTGTGGAGGTGATGCGGTAAAAAGGAAACTGTCTTGAGCTTTTCGAGCGTACAAGAAATGTATTATTGCTTGTGTTTCCCTTTCCGTTCTTAAATCAAACATTAGTTGCAGTTTAAGCATATCGTTGTTGATGTTTTGTACTATTCTCTGGCTGTATGATCCTTCAAACTTCACATCCAACGTCATAGGTTCATGTTGGACAGTTGATCCATAATTATGACGCCATATAAATTTTGGTTTCAATATTCCGTTCCAAGAACTAACGCCACCCCAAGATGTACTACTGGGAGATGGTGTATTTCCCGTATGCCCTCCGTCAGTTAGACTATAATAATAATTATTGGTATTGTCTGGATATCTGACAATATCATGAATATAATAAGCTGTTCCCGCCGCGTAATTAGAAATACTATAAATACTCATTATTTTTAACCTTTATTTCAGCCTTTAATAGAAATTACACTTTTTTCACCGATGAAAGGTGTAATTTTAACTAGGAAATATAGTTAAAGGCAAATGATCAACGAATTAGGAATATTAGACCGTTATCGGCGCGAAAATCAATATGTTTTTTTGAATTCCGGGCAAGTTCCTGGTATTCAATCGATTGGTTTTGATAATGATTTCGGTGCTGCACCCGTTAATTATATTGGTGCAAATTATATAACTTTAGCGCCCAATGAAGCTCAACAAGGAGGAATCAGAATTGACAGATTGATTATTGATGGCGTTGACCACTTTAAGCCTTTCACGGGAGAATCGGGATTTAATTTATACATTTTGAAAGATCAACGTAGTCCCGTTGATAATTATGGTTTTACATCTGGTTTTATAACTAATTATTCTACCCGTTGCTCATTAGGGCAAATCCCAAGAACGGAGATTGGCATAATTAGTTTTGGTAATTTAGGAAAGATTCCATCGGGAGAATCTAATGATACTTCTGGTCAATTTATCAATATCCAATCAAGCACGGAAGTCAGAAACCCAACGATTCCCGGTCCCGGATCGATTTCCGTTTCTCTCAATAATGATTTTACATTAAATCGTCTTTTAGCTTATGATATTAATATTAATATTGATCGAAGAGGCGTTTATGCTTTAGGTGATAGATATCCCGTTTCTATTCAAACTAATTATCCAATAGATATAAGCGCGGGATTTACTTTTGATTTAGCCAACTATTCGGGTTATACTATTAGGGATTTTCCAGGCAATCCAAAGACAGGAAATTTAGTTCTACAAGTGAAGAGTTTCCGCGATGATAGCTTAATACAAGACTTTAGATTTTCCGGCATGACGTTGGTGAATGAAAGTTATAATACAAATATAGATGGTAATGTAACGATTAACGCTAAATATAGAAAATTAAACACAAAATAAAGAAGTAAAGATAACAAAAAGAAGAATATGCCAATAGTTTGGGCAAATAATACATTTACTTTAGTAAATCAAACTGGCGTTATGGCTACTAATGCTTCTATTAGTCAGTCTAATTCTTTAATACCAGCTTATAATATCGGCAAATATTGGACGGTCAATCAAATACCAAGCGATCCAATCAAATCGACTTTTTCATTATCTTATTATCCAAATGTTGGCAAAGAGCCTAATTATGACATATTAAATACTATTCGCGGATTAACTGACGATGTTTTATATTCTGGCACGAGAATTGTCATAGCGGGAGTGACTGGATTTAACTGTTATTTGCGTAGTTATGAACTGCAATCCGCACCCAACAATTTAGTTAAAGCAAATGTAAGTTATGAAAGCTTTACACCTTTATCTGGACAAGTAAGCAACAGAGCTTTTGCAAGTACTTCAGACTGGGGGGATTTAACGGTTATGTCTTCTAGCGGAGACTGGGAAGATTTAACGGTTATGTCGTCCAGTGGCGATTGGGGAAATATCGAAGACCCGGTTTTAGAGAATTTTGATAAAATTCCTCACGGTTGGACAACTTATATTTCTAGTAGTGGCAATAGGTTGATTGCGCCAACTTATGATTTTAATTATAAATTTACCGCTGATTGGCAACCTACCTATTTAATAGGACAAAAATTCCCCACTCAAGTAAATTTTATGGCAGGAACAGAGGAAATGTCTTTTGTGCGCGATTCATTCACTCATATACAATTTTCAGGAGAAGAAGTCACTGGGTCTTTTATTACAGGGGATTGGTTAATTGAACTTTTTAATTATCAACTCATTTCAACCTGGGCAAATTCTGGTGCTTTAATTTTTGATGTCAGCGGAGCCAAGATCATAGATACGAAATTAGTAGTAGATTTAAATAATTTCGTTCGAACCGCAACGTCCATAAGGAGACATTACTAATGTATTCGACTTTCAAAAATACTCAAATTTTGCTGAACAACACTGGAATATTATGTACAGATTTAGGGATTTCAGTTGACGCATCTATTGATCCGTTACTTTATGCGCAAGATCGCGCTGCTTTGTCATATAATGCTACTAATGGAATTGGTGGATCAATTAATTTAACATATTTCTTAAGTGGAAAAGATCATCTCAAAGACTATGTTTCAAACGAAAGAAACGCTATTTCTGGGAATTTTGGCGGATTATATTTTACTAGTGGTTATTTGACAAGTTATAATTTGAATTGTTCCCCTAACAATCCAATTATAGCAAATGCTGAAATTAAATTTTTTGATGCATTATCTGGCACTTATGTAAAAACTTATGTGCGTAGTACGGGGACAAAGATACTTAATTATTGTGATGCTTTATTAATTGATCCAAGTAGAGATGGTGCGGGTGGCGGCATAGGAAATATTAGTGGAATCAGTAATATTCAGTTTTCTTTTAATTCTGATATCAGTCCTTTATATTTAGCGGGCGATCAAATGCCAGCAGAAATAAGATTTGGTGAGAAGAATTTGATGGCTATTATTACGACTGATATTTATAGCGGAGATTTACCAATTACGGGCAAATCAGCAGGAGTAAAAGTTAATTTCACTCATCCAGAATTAGCGGGAATAGTTGAAAATTTTTTTGTTAGCGGCATTTTATTCAAGAGGGAATTAGACACGTCTATTGGTAATTTATTACAAACAAAATTATATATTAAACAATCTTTTGCGGAAGATATTCCAAGTATTTCATCTCTTTCTAATGCTAGTGCCTATCCAAAGGAAACAATAACAATTAACGGAACAAACTTATTAAACACGATGTTCGTTCATTTTGCATAGCTTATGCCATTTGCTAATTTTACAGTTAATTCTAATACTCAGTTGACAGTTACTATACCAGATGACGTAATATCGGGAGATATTACCGTAACAACTCCCGGCGGGAAAGCTAAGTTTTTCTTTACGCCTAGTTTTTCTGGACTTACGGTCGATAAACTTCAAACAATAAGCGGATTGGTAAGTGGCACAGCTTTTATATCAGGTAGTAATTTTTATCGAGTTACTGATGTTAGATTTTCAACTACCGCGCCGGGATTATGGACTGGTTCTTCTGGATTTCAAGTATTGGGCTCTACAATGATAAACGCACCTATTCCGGTAAATGCTGCGTGGGGTCCTATATTAGTCATGGCTTCTGGTAGAAGTGTAAGCGGGCAATCAACGGAAAGATTTGTTCCTATTCCCACTATTTATGGATTTTATCAATCTAGTGGTCTGTCTGGGGATATTATTCATATTTCTGGCGTTGGATTTTCAGGAATAACGGGGGTTTTATTTAACAATCTCCCATCTATTTCTCCTTTTACCGCTACTCATACGGTTACGGATAATACGGGAATAAGAGTAACAATACCAACGGGAAATGTCAGGGGTATTATTAAATTATTAGCACGAAGTGGCATATCAGTCACAACCAACACTTCTTTTAGTCCTTTTGTAAGTTTGACTGGAATAACGCCAACGAGTGGCAGAACCGGTACTGCTATTACTTTATTAGGTCATAATATGTTTCCAGATATTATGCATTCTTTGGGTAATAATTCTTATGCAGTTACTTTTCAAAACAATGTAACAGGAGTATTTTTTAGAACACAATTTGTAAATCCAAATTTTACTGGTTTAACAGGTCTTATTCCTCATAACGCCAAAAGTGGATTTATCGGTATTAATTATGATGCTGGTTCGACTTATCCTTCCAATGTCACATTTAGACTAATTAATGAACCACCAACTATTACAGGTGTCAATCCGAGTTCAGGTAAGTATTCTGGATATATTGATATTTTAGGTACTAATTTTTATGATGTTTCCGCCGTTAAATTGTCTGGATTAGGCGTCATAACAACAATAACTAATCCTGCGACTGTAACTAGCACTTTCGCCGATGTTGTTTCGTTTAGGGTTCCGGTCGTTACTCCTAGATTGACGGGCGATATTTATACTGTGATTGTAGAAACAACTATTGGTGCTAACGCTACGGGTAATGCTTTATTCACAATATTAGATGCACCTATATTTAGTGGTTTTACTGGTAGATTATTAGGAACAAGTGGCGCGTTTGGCGACAGAATCTTAGTAAGTGGTAAGAATATTTATCCAGAATCTCAAATTTTTATGCCTTATACTGGATTATCGGGTGAATCGGGTTTAGCTATTATAGATTCAGGTTCTTTTAATAATTCTAATTCTCAGCTTGTTTTTTATGTCCCTTATACCGCTAGAACGGGGTTAAGTAATATTATTCTTTATAATAGTGTAGATTATGCAAGTGGATCAAATTTTAAATTGATAAATAGACCCGGTTTGAGCGGTTTTATCCCCAGAACGGGAGAATGGGCGACTGGAATTTCTATTTCTGGGTCTTTTTTAAGTAATGTGACTGGGGTGCAAATTGGAACGGGATTAAATGGGAGTTTTACAATTATTTCAGACACGGGAATAAATTTTACTATACCGGAAGACTCGTCTTCAGATATTATAACGATTCATAGTTTAGCGGGAGCAACTACTAGCACGGGAATATTTCATACTTATACGCCACTACCCACTTTTTCATCATTCACTCCCACAAGAGGATATTCAGGCGATGCTTTGAGTTTGACGGGAACAAGATTACATACGATAGATTCTGTTTTATTTACTGGAGGAACAGAAAGGTTGACTTTTGATTATAGATATTTTACTAAAATTGGATCAACGGGAATTTCAATGGCAGTTCCTAATGGTATAACGAGTGGACAAATTACACTAAGTACCCCAAGAGGATTAGTAACAAGTACGGCATTTTTTGAACCATTTTTATTGCCTTCTGTTTCGGGAATTTCTCCCACTTTTGGGGCGCATAATGAAATTATTTCCGTTAGCGGGACAAACTTAAGCGGAATGTATATTTGGTTTGTATCTCCGAATTCTGGAAAATATGTTTCTGGATTGAGTCAATCGTTAGTGGGAAGTACGGGATTGACCGTAACAGTACCGAGAGAGATTACTATCGGTCCAATTATTGTCAGCGGTAGTGGAAGAATATGGGGAACTTCGCCACAAAGTTTTATTCCATTACCTACCATTAGTGGATTCACCCCCTTAACTGTTCAAAGTGGCAATACATTAACTATAACAGGAATTAATGCTACTAGAACAATTTTAGATGTTTTGTTCATGACGGGAAACCACCAATTTTGGAACGCAGCTTCTGGGACATTTTCTAGAGATTTAACTAACGCTTCTGGATCTAATATTGTAGATCAACGTACAGGTTATTCTATTTATACTATTACGATGGATTCGGAATTAATAACAACAGGACGTATATTTTTAATTAGCGATTACTATTCAGGAATTGTAACAAATACGACAACATTTTTAACAAGTGAGATTAGTGGTAAGATAAGTAATATCTTGAGCGCCAATCAATTATCAATAAGTGAGA
>ERZ1292623.2828-Hain-H51-01um-R1-2828-length-15217-cov-6_pt1 | contig 15217 bp, 27 predicted proteins | sample MGYA00564398_ERZ1292623 | MGnify/ENA primary metagenome ERZ1292623 (study PRJEB36523, sample SAMEA6512633) | groundwater metagenome | collected 2019-01-07 | study: AquaDiva: Metagenomics assemblies of 32 groundwater samples
CTCTTTGACCGGCTGGCCGTCCTGTCCAGTGTACTGGCGGTTGGTGGCGACATTCAGGTTGGTTACGGCCTGACCGCTGGGGGTGTAGCGCATCTCGGGATCGCGGCCCAAATTCCCGACGACGATAATGGTGTGATACATGATTTCTCCTTATGTGTGAGTCCGGCATCATGCCGGAAAGTAGATGAAGGGCTACATTCTATCACGGAATGCGTCTGTAGCCATCCCGGTAAATGATGTAATCCCAGCGAGCTTTTGGGGCAGCAAACACTGTGATTTCTTGGACCGGCTTTCGGTCAAGAGTAGTCAAAAACATACCCCCCCACAGGGACGTGCCCGATAGGGGGGTAAGGAAAAGTACACGGTCTTTCGAGACGCTGTAGTATTTCTCGACCTTCGGCGCCCTCTCGAATTGCGCGCGGATCTGCGCTGGCGTCACCGCGTCCGTCGAATGCTTGCGGTCGGCGTGTGTGCCAGCCACGACACCGATGCCGGCTACGACCAGCGCAAGGGCCAGTGCAACCATGAGGACAAAGTGCTTCTGGAAGTTCGAGGACGGAGCGTAGACGGTCATTTCTTCGCCTCCTGCAACGTATCCTCAATGAGCCGGAGGAGTTGCAGCGCGACTTCGGGCTTCGTGCGCGCCTCGAGGCTGGCCCCGTGGATCATCGCCAACGCCTCGTCCACTATCTGCTCGATTTTTGCCGGTGCCGGAGCACCGATTACCCATCCTTTGAACGCGTTGAGAACCAATTGAGCGACCTCCCTGATGACCACGGTTGAGTTGATGTGATCCGGCACATGGACAATGATTTGAATGCGCATGGGACTGGTCTCCTTGTGGGAAGAATACGTAGAAGAACCGCTACTGTCAAGGGCAAACGTTAGTCCGACTTTCTGACGTCAGAAATCAGCCAGCAGACGAAAGCGGGGATCTCCCAGGTGGGAAGCGCACCTGAAAAGATGTCTTTCAGCACAGCAAGCATGGGTTTGCCTTTCTCATAAATCGGTAGGAATGAATTTGCCATCAGGGCTAAGGTATGACCATCCAATGGCATCAACCCGAAGCGTTCCTTCCGAGCCGACCACGATGTCGCCGACCGAAGTAGAGCGATACCCGGTTGTTGTGGGAACAGCCTGTGCATCATCGTTCTCGGGCCAATACGAATAGCCGTTCTGCGTGAGCAGAAAAACGTGCTCAGGATTCTGTGCTTCGACAGTTGCCACGAGATTGTAATCCTCCGGCCAGCGTGGGTCAGGCCGGAAAGACAGATTTCCAAAGTTGGGTTCCTTCGCGTGAAAGACCTGATACGTTGGCATCAGACTGCCTCCGGCTCCGGCTCGCCAGTCTGCAACCGTTCAATGTAATGCTTCGCGGCTTCGATGGCTGCCGTCTTCGTTCGGAACGGCAGGGCTACTTTGATTTCAACCCACCGCGCCGGAATACCCGTCCAATAGCCGGGCCAGTAGACCTTCTGCCCGGTTCTGAGGTCTTTGTCTTTCCTTACGGCTGGAATCATTTTTCCTCCTGTAGTGTAATTGCTATGTTCGAGCACAAAAACGGCCGGCCAACGTCCGATGGAGTGGCGGGGAGGGGCCGCCGAGCGTTCCAAGCGTCAGCCAGCCGCTTCTGTGTTCAACTAGTAGATAGCAATTCCTTGATCTGGTTCTCGAAGACGTGAAACAGAGGATGCGGAAACGAGAAGTTGTCGATGCGCAGTTCAACCATTTTTACATGAGTCGAAAGAGTCGCGTGAAGAGATCCATCTGCTTGGCGTGTTACTCGCAGCCACAGACCATCATCCCTGGCGTAGCTTGCTACACTCTTATCTCCCGAATAAGAATGCATCCAATAGTCTTGTTTCTTTGCCTCTTCGTAGCCTGGAAGGTTTTCCATGTGATCCTCGCGTTTCAACCTACCACACAAATCGAGAAAGTCTGCCAAATTGGGCTGGTGGTCTATTTCCCACTCACCGATTTACGGTCTTTCAATGGACCGCACCCAACTTTCAGGGCAGGGGATTACCGGGGGAGCAGCCCTTTCCTTCCCCATCTTCGTCGCAGTTGATGACTGGCCCGCGCCGGCCATCTTCCCAATAAGCCGGCACCGCGTTGCCGTTGATCATCGGCGGGCGCTGGAGGATGTACTCCACACTGCCTGTCACCGGACGTTCTTGAACTCGCGCCCTCATCACGGCGTCAATACGCGCGAACGCAAACGATAAGATGAGCACCACCAGCAGGATGAACGCAATAAAGCCATCGAGCCGGTTACGGCCGCGGGCGGCGAGAGTTCTGGAAAAGGTGTAGTGAGTTTTCATGGGATCCTCAGTGAGTCACAGCCACTTTGGCCGTGTCCAGCATCAACTTGTGGGTGTTGTCCCACGCCCGCGTGTTGCTCGTGCTCTGATGAAAACCGCATGAGCAGTAGCCATACTGCTTCACCCGGCCCGGCGTGGGAACCGAGAGAATGCGCATGGTGTGTTTCCCGGCGCGAATGAGACCGTTGGGATAGCGTCCCTCGTGGCCGTCAAAGCGCAGGCCTTTCACGTCGCTTGTGTTTACTACGGGGATCGCCCGCGGTTTCGTGCCTTTCGGGGTGAGATTGGTTCTGAACATGATGTCCTCCTATCCAAACTTGGCTTTGAGCCGTTCATACTGCGCGCGTTCGAGGATGAGTTCCTCCTCGCCCGCACGCAATTCGTAGATATTGATGAGATCGTTGGCGATGACCCATTTCGCCAAGACTTTCTCGACATCGTTCCATGTCCAGGCCGGATCACCGTAATGGATCTGAAGCGCGACATCCTTGAAGAACTTCAACTTGCGAGCGCTGGTGCTGAACTTCATCTGCCAAAAACCCTCGCGGTCGTAATGTGCGCTGAAGCCAAACATGCTCATCAAGCGTTTGTACATCGCCTGAGAAAACATCTTCTGCGGCATATCGGCCCGCACGAACTTCATGAACCAGTTGGCGAGCTTCGCCTTGTTTTCGGCAGAGGCCCACTTCGTTGGCGTGAATTGCTCGGCTAAGAATTTCACGCCGTCACCCCCAGACGTTGGCGCAGGAAGCCTGCGACCTTCTGGGACACGAAGCCGGCCCACGTGACTCTGCCGTTCAAAGCGCGCGTGAGGCTATCGCGTTCTTCGACACTGTTGAAGGGCAAGACCAGCAGTCCCTCGCCCTTCTTGCCCAGAACATAAGCCTTCGGCTTCGCTTTCGGGCGATAGGTGTACCGCTGGCGAAACTCGACGTTGGTCACCTTTGGGTTGCAGATGTCCTTGATGACGCGCTTCACGATCACCTTCAACTGCGGGCTATCCGCGGCGAAAAGCGGACGCAGATAACTGGAAGCCCGCCTTGACTTGCTCACCGATCCCGCCTGAAACAGTTCTTGCGGGACCGGCAGGCGGTTCTCCCGCAGATAGGGGATGAGCGTTTCCGCGAGAAAAGACAACTCAGAGTATTCGGACGAGTGCCGTTTGATGTGCTTGAGGGCTTCCTTGATGGCCGCCCCAACGTCCGGGTAGCCGGCGTGCTTGTAATTCTCACTTCTCTCCATTCCTTCTGCCTGATAGAGAAGCGCACGGTCAACCATCTCGCCGACTTCGGCGGAACGGCGCATGACGGCGACCTCGACGACGGCGGCCTTTGCCGGGGTCTCCGGCTCAATGCCCCTCGTGACGCTGGTGCGGACATCGCGGGTGAATTCCTTGTGGGCGCCTTTTGAGCGCGGTTTGTCCAGCCAGTTCATTGGGTTTCTCCTTGGGGGATCACAGCGATCATGTTGGCCGAGTGGCACTGAGGGAAGCCGTCTTTCAAATAGGCCGAGAATGTTTCAGCCGGTACAACAAACGACGCGGAGCAAGTTGCACAATGCATGATGACGCCCTGCGGCCAGAGACGCTCGGTCGCAGTCGGGGTCTTCTTGATTGGGGTAATGACCAGTCGCCCCTCCTCGACTTCGACTTGGACTTGGTCACCTTCGCGGAAGCCGGCATGTTCCAACCAGCGGCCGCGGAGCCGCAGAAACGGCACCACAAGATCACTGTTGAATGACCGAGGCCGTACCTCCGTTGTGAGAGTAAGAAATCGTGTCTGCAATGAGAATCAAAAGAGCCGGTTGCCCGGCCCTTTCTCCTGTGATTACCCTTGTGGGCGCGAATGAGATTTGGGGGTTCCGCTGAGCGGCGCGCGTTCCCCCGACCTGCCCCCGTGGCCGTCCACACTGATTGGACAGGACTCTGTCTAACGACAGAAAAGGCCGGGCATTCTTTCAGCGTGTAGGGGGGACACGCCTCCGAATGCCAAGCCTTTTCTGACGTCAGAAATCAGGATGGCGTAATCTGACGCGATTGTGCTGAGGGAGGGAGGCCAGCCTGTTGGCTGACCTCCCTGTTAGGTGGACCTGAGCGGAGTTGAACCGCTGTCCACAGAGACTTGGTTCGGGTGTTACTGGCGTTCCTGCTTACCCGGCAGGTCGGGTCTTACGTTGCCGGCTTGGGGATGACCGGCTTCCACCAGCGGCCTAGACGGAGGCCGCGACCGATGCGCCGAACAACGCCTCGGCGAGTGACGGGAGGCCAAAGGCCTCCTGAACGGTCAACGGTTGATCGTTGGCGTTTGAGGGGGTTTGCCAGAACCCTTAGCGTCTTTCTCTGCGTCGAAACCTGTCAGGCCCGTTTGGTCGTACTCCTTGAGAAGTTTCTGCACGCGCTTGCCGTAGTCATCAGATCGCTTCCATTGGAAGTCTCGGTCAAGGTACTGCCAAGATTCACGTAATAACTCAATCGCGCGTTGGAGAAATCGCTCATTTCGCTTTTCGCGGGCGAGTTTCGTCACGATTGCCATTCTTCCTCCTGCTCTGCGATCAGTTGATTCAGGCAACCTGCTTCATGACAAGGAACGCTATTGATGACCAGAGCCTCGCATTGAGAGCAGGCAATGTGCCAGGTGTTGTCCGACCGACTGAAATAACTCCGGTCGAAGCCTTTTGCACGAAGCCGGGGCCCGAGAGTTCCTTTCCGCTTGGGTTTCATTATGGTCTCCGTTTGACCTACGGCTGCCTCGCGACAAATGCCACCATCAGCGCGAAGAAGAGAATCATCCCGGCGATAACAACGATGAGGGTTCGTAGAAGTTCAGGCCAGTCAATCATGTTCTTCGCTCTTCTAGCGTGAAACGCACGTCACCTCGCAGAATGGCCTTCATAATCCATGCGCGGTTCCGCTTCGCCGCCGCAAGACAATCACCGTGCCGGCTTGCAGAGCCGGTCCAGACCGCCTTCCCCTTCCAGACAATTTGGTAAGAGTACCAGCCATCCATCTGCTTGATGACGATCTGTGGCTTTGGGCCTTTCCATTCCATTGTTTCTCCAGTGCTATTTGAATAAGGCAGGCAAACGCGCGGCTACATAGCCTTCATCAGCGCCACGGTCCCGAAGAACGCGACCGCGACAGGCCACACAAACACACAAAGAAGGGCAAACACCGCCCATATCACGCCGCTGTGTTTAGGTCTGGGAGCAATTGCTCCCGCTACCCCAATCCCGATCAGCAGGTAGAATACCAAGACTGCCAATGTATCTATTCCCATGCTTCCTCCTATGCATGTAGTTTACTCACTACGCTTGCGCGTAGTCGAATCGCTGTCAAGTCCTACGTTTCGTTTCATCGCTCTGGTCCTTCTTTCGCAAACAGTGCCGTCAGTCGCGGGTCGTCATTGGCGATACTGCGCAGCCAGAGAACAATATCGAAATCACGGCCAACCATACCATCGCCGCTTGATGCTTTGAACTCTTCCGCCGCCTCTTCCAGCACTGCCTTCGCCCCGGCACGCCGGGCGGAATTCAACTGTGCGTTTTCACACTCAGCCAACGCCTTTGCCAGTTCGAGACGGGCAATGGCCCACCCAACTTTTTCTACCCGCGCATCGTGTTCAATGCAGATTTCTTCAATTCGTTTCACGAATTCGGATTGTGTCATTCGCCTTTCCTCTTTGCCCCGCCTGTTTATCCTTTCGGACGGGAATTGTTCGCTCTGGCAGGTTCCCTTTTTCTGCCACGGGGTCGTTGTGCGTAGGTGAATGATTGAATCATTGAATCATTGAATGATTCGATGATTGCCGGTGGTTGAGGGGTCTACCCGGGTTAGAGGGTGTCACCCCTTCACACGAATCCCGCCGAATATCCCAAATTATCCCACATTATCCCAAATTGCGGGAAAAAGCGGGAAAAACCCCGGCGATCCCGCGCCGCCGGGGAAGTAAACAGGATTATCTTGCGTCGTCCTGTTTGCTGACTGCCCGCCGCCACGCGGGATGGTGACCTGTCTCTTGCGACCGTCTTGGCGGCGACACGCGCCGCCTTGGGGCGGACAGATAGTCGTCTGCGGGCAGTTTTTGCCGGAGAATCCCACTCCGACGCCAAGTTTGTGCGGGTCGGGAAATGAAACCCGACAGTGGCTTATCCCGCGGGTTCGCCACACTTTCGGCTCCGTAGCCTACTCGCCGTGCTCCACTTTCACGCCGCCGCACAATTCGCCTAATTCTGCGCGGGCCGGGCATTACATCCGGCTAGGAAACTTCACTTTTTGAGTCAGAACCATACAAGCGGTCTCGGGGCAGTGAACGCCGCCACGCAAGGGCTGAAAAGCCCCATGAAGGGCGCGAGCGGGATGCCGGCTCGAACGGTGTCCCTACCCGATAACCCGGTGGGCAGGGCGCGTCTTTCGCGCCCTTCATGCGGATTTCCAGCCTGATATGCAATTTGGTCTCCGGGCGGAAGTTGCCTTCCGTCAAACGGTGTTGCAGTCCCCGCCTGTTTATCCCCGAAAGGGCGGGAAGCGGGGTTCCCGTTCTCTGCCGCGGGGACGCGGCGGTCGAGGGGCAGGCCGGCTATACACCTAGTACAGCCCGTCACCCGTTCTACTGTGGGCCCACCCCTCTGCGGCCGCTCGGCGGTTCATGCCTCCCTTGCGTGTTGACGATTTGCATTCGTCGGTGGACGGCTTTGCATGCACGTCGAAGAGGGAATACCGCCTAGATGCGCCCGGGTCATCGAAGATCCCTTGTGGCCCATCAGCCCTGTTTTCTCAAGGCGGTGCCATAGGCGCGTTGGTCTGTCTGTCCTACCATCGGGCTGCTTTCACCGGTCGCGGGGTGCTGGATCAGAGTACCCTACCGGGTGCTTACCACCCGATGGCAAGACACACACATTCCAATTATCTTTTACCACGACTTTCCCGAAAGTCTGCCAAATTGGTCTTACTTGGTCGGCGCAGGGGTTGGCAGGGCCCAGCGCGGCGTTGGGGGCGGGGTGATGTGTCCGCACAGACAGCGCGGTGTGGGGTGCTGCGTCGGGGTCGGCTTCTCGTCGGTACGCGCGGTCGGCAGGGCTGCCGCGCAGACGGTCAACGCAAGCAAGATGATGGTGAGCAGAATGGCGATTCTCATGGGTTCTCCTGATGGGTGTTTGGTCTGCATTTCTGATGTCAGAAATGACGCTTCGCGCGCGCTGGCGACGGATGAACGCCATTCGTTGTCAAGGCCATTTCTGACGTTAGAACTTGTCCGGCTCTCACAGACCGGACTGGCTGTTGTCGTCAGCCGCGCTGGTTTATGCTACAAGCCGGAGTCTCATAACCAGTAATGACGACCGGCAGGTTGTCCCGTTGGTTGGGGAGGCCTCCCCGTTCCATCGTCACCGCGTGGAGGTGGGACGTGACGACCGGTTGCTGAGGCCGGGCTATTCAATTCGGCTTCTGGCCGTCTTGCCCAGGTGTCAATACTTCATCGGCAACAACTCCCGAACCTACGGGCGCACTCAGGCGCCCGGACAGCCGCCCACCTGTTCACATCAGGTGGGCGGTTTACTGACATCAGAAAACTACGCGGGCAGGCGCAGATCAGCGCCAGCGGCGAGTTGCGTGGCGGCCTTGCTCATGGCTTCGTCCAGCGAGTTCGCCGTGATCTTCCGCACGTAAGGGGTGGCCCCCTTGCGAGTCGTCGGGAAGACGGCCTCGAAGACCAGTGGCAGAGCGCCGCCCTGTTTGGCGATGAGGGCCTTGACGCCGGTGCGTCCGTCGGTCGGCTCGGTGTACTCAATCACCGGCTGGCCTGCGAGGCGGGCGGAGCGAATTGCCTGCCCGACCGCTTGCCGGGCCTCGTTGCGCGCGTCCTTCGCCTGCCGCATGGCCTTGCGGGTGGCAGCGTCGGCGCTGGCGTATTTCGCCGCGTCGTTGACGATTCTTTCCGCCGCTTCGCCTTCCACGTTCGCCTGAAGCCGGTACTTGCCGAGCAGACGGATGTAGTGGTGGCTGCAAAAGCGCGTGAACTTGCCGTCGCGGTGTTCGACGCCGGGACAAATGCCGTCCCAGCCGCCCATGACCATCAGGGTCGGGACCTTCCCGGCGTAGTTCATCCGGGTTTGCCGGCAGATGGCCTCATCATCCATGATCCACTTCCGGCCCGGCGTGCTGTGGCTGTCCACGAGGCCGTTCTCGTCGGCCTTCGTGCCTTCCATCCAGTGGATGAAGGCGTACAGGGCGCGCGCCAGTTCTTGCAGGGGCACGATGTCGTTCAGGACGGGCTTGGTGGGGTCGCCGAACACAGCGATCCCGTTGTTGACGCTCAAACTGAGTGTGGTCATATTTTCTTCCTCCTTGAGCAGAGTTGGGCCCTTGCGGGCGAAAGATGAAGACCCATCCCGAACCCGGGCCGCAGGCGCCCGGGCTGGTCAGGAGGGTCGAGCACGCGCTCCCGCCATCGTCGCCCGGGGCGCGGCGGGAAGCGCGGAACTCGTACAGTTGATCACCGGCTGTCGCGCTGTCTCTTCGCGCCTGCTCTGGCAAGCCGGTCAGCCTGTTCGTTGTAGCGCAGTCCGCTGTGGCCCTTCACCCAATCGAAGGTCAACAGCAGGCTGGAGCGCACCATCTCGTCGCCAATGTCTTTCAGGATGGCGCGAATGCGGGGTGGCGTTGTGCTTTTGGGGCCGTTTCTGCACCAGTGCCATGCGTTCTCGCTGTCGGTGACGATGAGCGCTTTGCTCCGCCCCGGCACGAGCAACACGGCGTTCCAGATGGCCCACACTTCGGCGTAGTTGTTCGTGCCGAAGCCAGCCGGCCCCCACTCGGTTCTGATTTCGCCGGTGCGCTGGTTGATGAACACGGCCGCCCAGCCGCAAGGGCCGGGATTGCCGAGCGAAGCGCCGTCGGTGTGAACGACTACATCAGGGGAAGGCACACATCACCGGGGTAAAAAAGCACTGCCCGCTATCCCACTACCTCCGCTGTGTAACGCAGGCAGGGTAGTGGGGATAGCGGGTCAGGCGCTCTACGCAAGCACGGGCTCGCCTTCCGGCTCGACTTCGGTGCCGGGGAACGGGGCCTTGTATGCCTTCTCGAACAGAGCCACGTTGTTCACGCGTAGCAGGCCCGAGCGGTACAAGTCCACGGTCAAGCCCTGGAACTCGTTGCGCCCGGAGAGTTGCGCGATCTTCGCGGGCTCCCCGCCTTCGCGGTAGACTTTCTTGCCAGCCGTCATCGCAGTGAGGTTGGTCACGATTTTCGTCGGGCCGAGGACCACCATCGCCTTGAGGACCGGCATGCCGTCCTCGTAGTCAGCGAATTGGTAGGACGCGCCGACCGGGCCGAGGTCCGCGCCGTTCTCGACGAACTTCTCCACGGCCAACTCGTCCGTGGTCGCAATCGCGTTCAACAGGAACGCCACTGGGTCTTTCTTTGCCAATACATCCATCTTGTGTCTCCTTTTCTGGTTAGTAAGGTGTTGTACACACGCCGTGCGCATACAATCACCATGCTGCCGCTAGGCCAACGGTGTGCGCGTTAGCGCGGCAGACAGGTGTAGCCAGACTCGCCCAGTCATGCGACCTCCTTATAGGGCAGTCAAAAGAGCACAGTTCCCTCAACGTCCGAGGGAATGACCCCTGCCAGAGCGTCGTCTCTGGCCGGGCCGCATTTACGGCACTCAGGGGCGTTGGATTACATCACGCTCAGCGGAGCGTGACCTCATAGGTTCCAGCCGTCTTCTTCACGAAGGCGGCATGATAGACGCCGCTGACAGCGAAGCCCTTGTTATCCATGACGGCGATGAGATTCGCAGGCATGTACGCCGGGCGGGCGACCTGCTTGACTTTCTCGCCCACTTTCAGTTCACCGCACAGGGCGGCGCGAAGCACGGGCCTGCCGCCGACCTTCTGCTCGTACTCCACCACTTCCACGTCCGCGAAGAACGTGTCAGGGAGTTTGGCGTACTGGTACTTGATGCCGTTGACAGTCACCACTGTCTGGGCTTCCGAGATGTCGTTCAGCGCCGTGCCGGGCTTCTCGGTGATGAGGCGGCGGACTTCTTCGGGGAAGCCGGAGAAGACGCCCGCTGCGGCGATCTGCTGGCCGAGTTCCTGCCCGGTGTGTTCGACGATCCACAGGGCATTCGCCAACTGCCACGTCGAGCAACCCACGGCAGCCGCCGCCTTGCGGCACTTGTCCTGCCACGTCAGGCACCAGTCGCCCCACGCATCGGGGTCGCTGTAGTTGACGTGGATGACGTTGCCCTTCCAATGCTTGTGGAGTCTCACTGCCGCCTCTGTGATCTCCTCCGGATGGCCTTCGGCCCAATTGGTGTACGCCGAGAGCGGCTTCACCGCGACGTCATCGGGGATTTGCAACTGCGGCAGAACGTAGCGGGCAATCCGGGCCACCAGCCCGGTTCCGTGGAGAGTCTCCGGGTCGGGGATGAAGGACTTGAACGCGCCCGTGCGGCCCCACAGCAGCCAGTTGGCGACGATGCCCTCCTTTGCCAGCAGGGAATCGATCTGGCCCAACCGCTTTTCATATTGCTCCGGGCTTTCGCTCGTCTTGAACAGGTCGGTGCCCACCTGCATAGCCCTCTGGACGTACTTGACCATCGCGAACTTGTCCTTGAAGTTCAGGACGCTCGCCAGCGCGTCCAGTTGGTCATAGCCCACGTCCAGCATGGTGCTCAGGACGTTGGTTCCGTGCCCGATCAGGTTGGTCACGGAGCGGGCCATCGCCACCGCGCGCGTGTCGTTCTCCGGCGTGATGAGCGTCGCCGTCTTGCGCAACTTCGGCGGCTCCATCTTGTCGGCCCACTCCGCGTAGTGGGCATTGGCTTGTCGCCAGAGTTCGGGGCGGTCATCGGCCTCGATGATCGCGCCCTTGTCGCCGTCAAAGTCGCCAGCGGCCTGCTTCCACAACTTGTGGTGGACGAACATCACTCCCACCTTCTGGGAGGCCCAGAAGATGAATTGCCGCTGTTCCTTGTTCAAGCCGCTGTCAAACGCGACATTGAACATGGGAATAAGGTTCTGCGGGCCGGGGATGGGATAGCGCACCACCACCGACTTGCGAGACTGCGACATCGCGGCCACCAGTTCGTTCTCCGCGAACAGGCTCCGGGGCAGGGCGGAGACGTAGAAGCCGTTCATCGGCAGGCCGCCCGTGAGCGTGACCATGTGCGCCCGCTTCGCCCAGAGATTGCCCATCTGGCGCGCGAGATACGGGTGATAGACCATCTCCGGGTCGAGGCCGGATAGCCCGTCGCGGTTCCCATCGGCGTCGTTCAACCAACCGGGCCGCGCGTGATTACTGTCCTTGATGAGATGCAGGCTCTCGATGTGTGAGAGCAGGGAGGGGAGGATTTCAGCCCACAGTTCGGGCGTGTGCTCGAACTGCTGCATGACCTGATAGGAGTTGCGCCACGCGGACACGCCCGCGCCTTGCCGGTCGCCACTGCGTTCGGTGAATACCAGCACGCAGTCATCGAGGGTCAACTCGCTCGGCAGGTTCTTCTTCTTGGCCTTGATGATGGGCTTGCCGTCGTTCCCCACCTTCGGCACGCCGCCGACCATCTCGAACTCGTCAGCGGGCTTCGTCGGCCACATCTTCACGCAGTCCGAGGCGATCACAGCGTCCGCCCCCGGATACTTCTTCCAGAAGGCGTCACCGAGATAGTGATCCTTGAACGCCGTGCCGGTGACCAGCCAGCCGCCATCCTCTTCCGAGTAGGCGGACAGGCGGAACTGGTACTCATGCTCGACAGTCGGGGCATAGCGAATGACCGCCATGCCATCTTCGAGGCCGTCCGTGCCGGTGGGCACGAACCGCACGGCCATCTTGCCACGCAAGGAGCCGTACAGACCCTGCGCGTGGAACGCCGCCCCGATCCGGTAGGCGTCCTCGGCGAGCCTGAGGAACTTGGGCGAGAAGTCGTTCTGGTAGATGCGGTAGTCCCCGCCCTTGATGGAACTTCCCCATCCGATTGCTCCGTGCATGACGCGGGTGAACTTGCGGCCTTCGGGATCCTTGTACGTCACTTCAAAGGACTTATCGAAGTCGGTCGCATTGGGCCGGCGTTCCTTCGGATCCAACTCCATCTTGACGATGGCGAAGTAGTCCTCCGGGAAGAACTCGCGCCAGGCCGTATTCACGAACGTTTGCTCCCCGATGGGGAAGCCGCGCCGGTTGAGTACCGGGACAGTGATCTCGTTCGAGAACGAGCGCATTCCGTCGGACGTGCTAGAATGAGTGTTCATTGCCCCTCCTGAAGGAGCCTTGCATTGGGAAAGACAAAGGCCACGCTTTCACGTGGCCTTCCCCTTTCCGGGTCCGATACAGACTGCTGTACTGCATGGTTCCGGTAATCACCTCCTTTCAAGGTGTGCTGATGTCCGAGGCTAGCGCCAGCAGCGATAGGTCCACTTGCGGTACACCAAATCGCGGACCAATTCTTCCCAGACACCGTAATACTTCTCATATAGCTCGGGACCGTTGGCTTCGAGGTACTCAGCCTTCCACGCTTCAAAGCTGGCCTCGGTCGCGGGACCTGACCTTGCAGAGCCGTATCCTGCGCTATGGATCACGTTCTGCATTAGCGGGCAGTAGTTGACGTCGTCGTACAACCTCTCTGTCTGCTCGCAGGCCCAACGGTCAACGTCGTTGAGCGCATCCACCTCTCCCGTCTCCATGTTCACGAACTGATAACTGACTGGCATACTCTTCCTCTTCTGCCCATGAGGGCTGTTGGCCGCAAATGCGGCGGTACTGTGCAGGCGCACAGACAGGCTCCCCCCACCTTGCGGTGAGGGGAGTTGGGTCTGGGTGACTACGCCCCCTGCGAGTGGTTGTCCCACCCGAAGGGGTCATCGTCGTGCCCCACCAGTTCCTCGTGGAACTGGTTGTTGCACACTGAGCAACACCCGTTCTCGGGCGCGTAGACGTACCGCACCCAGCCGTGCTCGGGGCAGTGAACTCTGCGATAGGCCGGCAAGCCGACCCACTCGCAGAATACCGACCATGCGCCCATCACGACCCATGCGGTGGGCCAGCGGGACATCTTGGCCTTCCAGCCATCGGCCTTTTCGGGCGCGATGGCCTTCAGGCGAAACAACACGAACGCGATCAGTAAAGCGGATAACATCTTGATCTCCTTGCCCATGTGGGCGTAGTGAATCAAAAGGCCCTCCGAGTGGAGGGCCTTGTACTGTGTCCCGAAACACGTCGGGCTAGCGAAAGTGAATGCACGGGCCATTCTTGCCGATGCGAGGCGGCTCCGCGCCGCGCTGGAGGTGATACGCGATACTTTCGGCTACTGCCCCTTCCAACACGATGTCAGTGCGCTGGCCGCGCTTGGTCGTCGAGATACGGCCGGCCTCGACGAAGATGTGAGTTGCTCCTTTGAGGTGGGCACGCACACTCTGCCACGGAAGTGGCTGCGCTCGTTCTCGTTCTGATTCCTCCACGAACTCTTCCCATGTCATCTTGTTCTCCTTGCCCACTGAGGGCGATTGGCCGCATGTGCGGCATTGATGGTTTCGGCCTTGCCAAAGGGCCATCTTCAGACGGCTTGAGGGCTACCGTGACCGCCTCCCCCGTAGGGGAGGCATTCGCTTCTCGGAAGAAGCAAGAACCCGCATGGTTAGCGGGTAGGGGCGTGCGATATTCAGTTGTCAGCAACGTGCTAGTAACTAAGGCCAAGCATTTCAGCGAGGCCACTACCGACCGCTACCAAGGCGCTCCAGAGGAGTTCTATCAGTCCGATAAGCAGACCGATGGGCCAGACAAGCGCCTGAAAGCCGAGGCAAGCCTTGAACCACCAAGGATTGTTGACCATGCTGCCGCTTATGGCTTCCATTACACCATAGCTAACGGGAATCAGAACAATGTAGAGAAGCGCCACTATGAAGACCAACATTGGATATGCTCCTTGTGTGCCCATTGAGGGCATAGTGAATCAAAAGGCCCTCCGAGTGGAGGGCCTTGTCAGTAAGAGCCTGCCAGCCTTACCGTTTGGGCTCGACCAGCAGGTAGTAACGGCCGTCCTTTCGGTCAACCACTACTTCTAATTCCCCGAGCGTTTTCGCCACGCGGACAATACGATTCCCCAACTGCATGACTGCGCTATGGCAGGCAATCAGGTACACCGTGGGGTCGGTGTATCCAAAGTGGGCAAGCAGTTCGTCTACGGCGGCTTGCGCCTCATAGAGTTCATCATCGAACCACCTGACTTTGCCCAAGGGCGTGCCGTGGACGAGCACGTACAGGTCGCCGTCCACGCATCGAAAATGAGCAGGGGCCACGCCCTTGTGCCACTGCTCGACTGCTTCCACTGCGTTCTTTCCAATCTCAATCCTCATTCCGCACAAACCTCCTTTCTTGTGCATTGAGGCTCCCAAATCGCCTCAAGGTATAACGGAGTCGGAGTTGCCGATCCCAGACTCGGACTCCACTGCCTCGGGTTGATACAGAGCCATTGCCCTTCTGGACAAGTCCACGTCGCATCCTGCAACCATAAGCGTCGGTATCCCCCACCCGGATCCACGTTGATGTCGTCGAAATACATCACCTCCGTTATCCATTCTTCTCCCTCGCAAACAACGAGGGCATATTCGGGCCAGTAGTTGCACTGAGCATTGGGCCCCGCTTTGGCGAGGTGCATTGCCGCTTCTGGTCCTGCGAAACCCAGAACGATACGAATTGCCAGTACGATTGAAACTGTGACCATCTTGACCCTCCTTAGGGGTGTGGGTGCCCCCCCTCCCCCCTCCCCCCACGGGGGCGGGGTAGGGCGGGGCGGTGGCTTGTTTGATAGCGCAGTGAAGTGATAATGAGGGGGTACGCTCACTTTTCACTTCTCTACACTACTATCAACACCCCCACAAACGCCCCTGGTCAACCGGGA
>ERZ1292623.2829-Hain-H51-01um-R1-2829-length-15216-cov-4_pt1 | contig 15216 bp, 16 predicted proteins | sample MGYA00564398_ERZ1292623 | MGnify/ENA primary metagenome ERZ1292623 (study PRJEB36523, sample SAMEA6512633) | groundwater metagenome | collected 2019-01-07 | study: AquaDiva: Metagenomics assemblies of 32 groundwater samples
CCTGTACAAGGCAGTTCCACCCCTGCCACAAAAGCCCCGGTTAAAATTACCCCAGGCACGGTGACATTTTTGGCCAAATCATGAATTTTTTTGACAAAATATACAGGAATCCCTAAAGAAAAACCCCTGCCGTACCAAAAGTAATCTTTGACCTCCACCAAACCTAAAAGAACAATTATTGTCCCCACAGCAATGGAGATGTATTCAGTTACAAGCAAAGGGATGGATCCCAAGAAAAATAGCAAACCCAGCCCTGCCAGAAGGTAAGTCACAAAAATAGAAAAAATATAAAGCCCGCCCAAATAAAGCATTCTGCCCACGGATTTATGACCACCCAAAATCACAGAAATCATCAGTATTAAAACCCCAATAGCGCAAGGGTTTATGGAATCAATGGCAGCAGAGCCAAGAACCAGTCCTAATGTTGGTAAATGAATATCCATATTATGTCATTCTGAGCGCAGCGAAGAATCTAACTTTTCTATTAGTTCCCCCTTCTCCACTGACACCTGGTAAAAATTACAAAGCTTATTAGTTTTTTCTTTAGGTTTATCTAGTTCAATAATGATACAATCCCCGGGTGGAACTTGTGGATGAGGTGAGAGTATATGGGAAGCAGGATCAGCTAATTTTTTCTGATGAAAATTACTGCCAGAAGTTTGATATACAAAAACCTGTAACTCCCCTGGTAAACCATTACATATCACACCACTTTCTAAACTAACCACTCCATTATTAGTAGGCGCAACCAATGAACTTGCAGTCATTCTTCCACCTATCACTTTAAAAAATTCACCCAAACTAATATCTTTATACTCTATCACCGGTCCCTCAACATGAATCCTATTATCATTATGCTCATGTAGAATTGGTGTGCCAATTTTGTTAGATAATCCCTTGGGGTCTATTAAGTCCACTTTGTTTCCGCAGTTCCAAATTCCAAAATCAGCATGCCAGTGAACAGGACCACCAGTAACAGAGGTTTGGTTTGTGGAGATGGTTGACCAAACAAGATAAGCTGTAATTCCCAAAACCAGCAAAACAATTGTAAGAAATAAAAAATATTTTAAAATTTCTCTTTTTTCCATCCATTTTCCACTATACCATCCAGTACTTATGTAATACAATTTAATTTGTAGTGGAAAAGGCATATACAAAAACCGCTGAGCAAGTTATTAAAGATCTAAAAACTGATCTTAAAGACGGGCTGACATCAGCCCAAGCCCAAAAAAGATTAGCACAATATGGCCCAAATGTCTTAAAAGAAGAGATCGGTAAAAATCCTTTGCTGATTTTATTTTCCCAGTTCAGAAGCTTTTTGGTGATTATTTTAATAGTTGCCTCCATCATCTCATATCTGTTGGGTCATAGCCTTGACGCCTTGATGATTTTGGCCATTGTCGCAATTAATGCTGTCTTAGGCTTTATTCAAGAATATCGGGCAGAGGAATCCATCAAACATCTGAAAAAACTGGTCACTGCCAATGTCCAGGTGATCAGAGATGGCCGGTTAGTAGAGATTCCCCACTTTCAACTGGTACCAGGAGATTTGGTAATTGTAAGTGACGGCCAAAAAGTCCCGGCTGATTTAAGAGTAACACAATCCATCTATCTGCACCTTAATGAAGCACCACTGACCGGAGAATCAATTCCTGTCACCAAAGTAACAGACAGCTTACCCCCCAACACCAACATAGCTGATCAAAAAAATATGCTTTTTGCAGGCACCTCAGTCTCTTCTGGCAAGGGTATGGGGATAGTTGTATCAACAGCTATGAAAACAGAAATTGGCCAAATTGCCCATCTGGTATCACAAGAGGTGGAACCAGAAACCCCCCTCAAACAAAAGCTGGATCGTTTGGGCAAACTTTTGGGCAGAATTGTTTTAATCGTCGCCTCCTTAATTGCCCTGGAACAAATAATATTGGGTGAACCAGTTATTGAAGCTCTCATCTCATCAGTGGCCTTGGCAGTAGCAGCCATACCAGAAGGCTTGCCTGCCATTGTCACCATCTCTTTGGCTTTGGGCACCAAAAGGCTTCTTAAACAACGTGCCTTAATCAGAAATTTGCCTGCCTCAGAAACCTTAGGATCAACAGAGGTAATATGTGTAGACAAAACTGGCACCCTAACAGAAGGAGAAATGTCTGTGAGAGAGATTTACGGCGCAAATATTCAAAAAATTCTCACTGTGGGGATACTTTCAAGCAATGCCAGAAAAAATAAAGACAGAATTATTGGAGATGCCACTGAGGCAGCTTTAATACAAAAGGCCATAGATTCAGGACTGGATCAGGATCAATTGGATAAAAAATTTCCTCGAGTACAAGAAATACCCTTTTCTTCAGACAGAAAAATGATGACCACCATCTGCAAAGAGGATAATCAATACCGGGTGACCAGCAAAGGTGCAACCGAAGTCATCTTGGACAAATGTTCACATATTGAGGAGAATGGCCAGGTTATACCATTAACTGAGGAGAAAAAAGAACAGATTTTAAAAGTTAATGACCAAATGGCCCAAGATGCCTTGAGGATTTTGGCTTTTGCCGAGAAGCGCATACACCTTGCAGGTGAAGAAAATGCAGTTACACCTGCGAGGTGGAAAGAAGAAGAGATAGAAAAAGATCTGATCTTTCTAGGCCTTCAGGGAATGATGGATCCACCAAGGGAAGGTGTTAAAGAGGCTATTGAGGTTTGTCAAAGAAAAGCAGGAATTAAAGTAATAATGATCACCGGAGATCACCTGTTAACTGCCCAATCCATTGCCAAAGAAATTGGTATCAAGGGGGAGAGCATCAGCGGTCAAGAGCTTGACAATCTTTCTGAAGAAGAATTTGTCAAAAAAGTTCAGGAAATTAACATCTATGCCAGGGTCAGCCCCACTCATAAAATTAGGATCATCAAGGCCCTAAAAGCCCGCGGTCATCAGGTGGCCATGACAGGTGATGGGGTCAATGATGCTCCGGCCTTAAAGGCTGCTGATACTGGGGTGGCCATGGGGGTTACGGGCACCGACGTGGCCAAAGATGCCTCAGATATAATTTTACTGGATGATAATTTCACCACCATTGTGCAAGCCATAAAAGAAGGAAGGACAATTTTTGACAACATCAGAAAATTTGTTAATTACCTGTTATCTTCAAACATTATGGAAATAATGGTGATATCTTTGGCTGTAATTTTGGGTGGGGGACATTTGCCGCTTTTACCTATTCATCTTTTATGGATCAATCTGGTCACTGATGGGCTGCCGGCCCTGGCTTTGGGAGTTGATCCGCCCAGAGCAGACATCATGAGTTTACCGCCCCAAAATTTTAGGCAGCAGATATTGGGTGGTAGATCTTTAGGGCCTTTAACTGCCGTCAGTGTACTTTTAACCATAGCTATCCTTGCTATTTTCTTTATCTATCAAAAAGATCCAATTTATGAACAAACCATGGTTTTTACATCCATTGTCTTTTATGAAATGTTAAGAATTATTGCCATAAGGTCTGAATATAAACTGCCGTTTTTCTCAAATAAATTCTTAATCCTTGCTATAGCTGGATCATTAGCACTGCATCTTGTGATTCTTTATCTACCATTCTCTTTTGCAGGAGTAACATTGCAAGAATTATTTAAAGTTCAGCCGTTAAATCTTTTTGACTGGGTACTACTGCTTGGAATTGGCATCTTCCTTCTATTTATCATGAGAATCTTGGTCATTACACCTGTATTTAATTTTTTAAAAAAGCCTTGACAGATTTAATTAAATTTATTTATTATGAAATACAATATGGCCCAAAAAAGATGTGTTAAGTGCGGCAAAGTTATCAAACTTGGGCAAAAGTATACCCATCAAGGAGAGGTTTATTGTTGTGAAAATTGTTGCAAGATCAAGAATACTCCTGGAGTTTGTGAATTTTGCTAGGATTTTTTAAACCATCGCCTCATTAACCCCTTGAACTTATCATGGTCAACTATTAATTCAGAAAATACAGCAAAAGGTAATGCCACAAAAAAGGCAATCCAAAATATCCTAAAATCGATTGGTTCCCCAGTAACCAAAAAAATGGCAATTAAATCCTCTATTACCCCTAAAGCAAGTCCCACTATAAAGAATTCTAGGAATCTATTTAACATAATTTTAAGACTAAATCACTTTAGCCACTGATGCAATCATTAAAATTCCCACAGAGTTTGAGATATAGGATATTAAAATAAATCTTGCCTCGGACATTTTGGAAATTCCCAAAAGGGATACTCCCAGCTCATCAGGCAGTGGCGAGGCAATTATAAATACACCTATTATGGGAAGAGTCCAAGCAATATATTTTGAATGAAGTAAAGCTTTTATATGCGATGTTTCTTGCTTGCCAAAAAGTATAGCCAACTCCTCTTGCAGACGACTCCTTACCAACTTAAAAACCAGATAGTCTCCCCAAACCGCTCCCACACCACCAATCAAAGCAATTGCCATGGGATGTAAATTTTGAGTCATGATGGCAATAACTACTGTTGAGATGGCCACAGTGAATGAGGAAACAAAAAGCATCCCGGCAATTAAAGCTCCAATATATTCCAAGGATCCTAACCCTAAAAGCCAGTTTTTAAAGGCTTCATTTTGTGCCAATATTATGGCCAATAGAATACTTATTAAAACAGCAGTCAAATACGGATATCTCCACTTTTTCCAGAAATTAGGCACCATGGTGTGCCTCCGCAGCCGGGCTTTGTTTTTTCCGCTTCAATAAATAATTATATGCAGCCAAGGCAGCCCTTACCCCATCACCTGCAGAAATATTATTTTGTTTATAAGGATCATTGGTGACGTCCCCACAAGCAAAAACCCCGGGATGGGAGGTGGTGGCATGTTGAAAATTCACCATGATTTGTCCATGGTCATCAATTTGTACCAAATCTTTAACCATCTCAGAGTTAGGAACTGAGCCTATTTCCACAAATATCCCGCCCACTTCCAAAGTCTTTTCTTCTGCACTTCCACTCCCGATGTGGGATTGAGCTGACACATCGGGAGTGTGTATTCGGTATTTGAGCCCGGTTACCAATGCTTCCCCCACCACTTCCACAGTTTGGGCATTAAGAATAATTTGTCTAAGTTTGGGGTTTTTCTTGATTTCCTCAATAGTTGCCGGATCAGCTCTTAAGATCTCACCCCTCTCCATCAGGTAAATTTCTGATGCATAGGGAAAAAGGTCCTGTACTGCCTCGAGTCCGGCATTTCCTCCACCAACAACTGCCACCTTTTTATCGCGAAAAAGGGGAGCATCGCATGTTGAGCAATATACCACACCCCTACCTTCAAACTTATCCTCCCCTGGAATGCCTAGTTTCCTACGTCTGGCACCTGAGGCCACAATGACGGTTTTCCCCTGATATACTTGTCCTGAGCCTGTCGAAGGATCTGTAGTCACCTCAAAATCACAGATCCTCCCAGCAGACACCTCGGATGGTGTGGACTCAGTAGACCTGCATGCAACAGATTTTACCTTCACCACCTTTTCTGTTTTTATATCAACAATATCTGGATAAGCTCTAACATGAGCTTCCAGTTTTTTAGCTAAATTGAGTCCAGAAATATGTACCTCTCCTATCCAGTTTTGAATATCATCTGAGACAATTGACTGCCCGCCAAAAGATTCTGTAATAAGGAGAGTTTTCATCTGCTTTCTTGCCGCATAAACAGCAGCAGCACAAGCTGCAGGTCCTCCACCAATGATAATTACGTCATACATACTTATACCTTAACAGGAGTAAGTGGAGGTTGTCCAGATAAAACCGCAATTATATTTTTGGCTGCCAATTCTCCCATGGCTGAACGGGCTTCTATTGTTGCAGAAGCAATATGAGGAGTTAGAATCACATTTTCTAAATCCACCATACCAGCAGCCCATTTAGGTTCTGTTTCACCCACATCTAAAGCTGATCCGGCAATGACTTTATTTTTCAAGGCTTCGACAAGCTCAGCCTCATCAACCACAGGACCACGGGAAGTATTGACCAGATAGGCCGTGGATTTCATCATCTTCAGATGCTCGGCGTTAATTAAATGTCTTGTAGAATCAAGTAGGGGGACGTGAATTGAAACCACATCTGATGTGGAAAGTAGTTCTTCAGGTGTTGCTTTAAAGACTGCTCCCACCTTAGTTTCAAAATCCGGATTTTGTTTAACATCGTAATAGATCACATTCATACCAAAACTTTTCCCAATCTCAGCCACCCTTGAACCAATCCTGCCGAGTCCTAAAACCCCCAAGGTTTTATCTTTAAGTTCCATCCCCAACATGACTTCCGGACCAAACTGCGCAGACTCTGTAAGAGCCAATTTATGGGCTTCAACAACTCTTCTTGAGATTGCCATTATCAGTGCAAATGTATGTTCAGCAACAGCCTCTGTTAACACATCCGGGGTGTTGGTGACCACAATACTTCGCGACAAAAGGGCGGGGAGGTCTAAATTATCTGTACCTACAGCGTAATTGGCAACTATTTTTAAATTAGCCCCAGCAGCGTTAATAAACTCCTGATCCACCTTATCAGTCAACATGCTCAACACCCCATCTGCACCCTGTATAAAATTCAAAAGTTCCTGTCTTTCCAAAGGCCGATCATGTGGTGAAACCACCACTTCATACCCAGCATCCTGCAACATCTTTATCCCACTGCCGGGAATTTTTCTGGTAACTACAACTTTCATCTTCTTCCACCTCCGAGGTGTTTTCTAATCCATCATAACAACTTCTGTTAAAACTTTAAATCTTTCTGGTAAGGTTTTTGTTAAAAACTGTTGTTTTTCTTCCCCTTGCAAACTGCAAACCTCCTGCCACAGCGCCCTTCCTGCTAAAAAGCCTTTGGCCCCTGCTTTTATTGCAACTTTCAAATTTTCTTTAAAAACCTCAAAACTATCTCCTCCTGTAAGTAAAATCCATGGAGTATCACCTACCATATTGGTAATTTCCACGCATACATCCAAATCACCCGGATATTCCAACTTCCACACATCTGGAACTATCCTAACCTCCTTAAAAATTTTCACTGACTCGATCACCAACCCTGCTTTAGTGGTCCCACTCCCGATGTGAGATTGAGTATGCACATCGGGAGTGTACGTGACAATTTCTAAAAAAAATGGGAAATCATGAATCTTACAATCCTCTAAAACTTTCCTGGCAGTTTCCAGCTGTTTTTTTGCACTTTCTAAGTTTGGATTAAAATAAATCAAAAGTTTGGCCCCAGAAGCCCCCAGCTCTTTTAACTGCCCAACTATGTATTCCAACTCCGTAATTCTTTCTCCAGCCTGGTTAACGTATCCGCGTTTTTCTAAAGGTAATAAAACTGGTTTTGTTTGGCAAGCTTCTTTACATGCCTCTATGCCATAGTGTTCATCAATCAACAGTCCTGAAACTTGACCTGCTAAAGCATTGATAATTTCTGATTTCAGGGAAACAACAGTCTCATCAGAAACACTATCAGCATCCTGTGGATTTATTAATTTCTTAAATGATCCCCTATGGTCCAAAGCCAACATCAAAAATTTGCCATCAGATGTAAACTTACTTAAATCCATAATCTAAATTTCCTTGGCTATTATTTTAGAATTTTCTTTTAATTTTTCCTGCATCTTATCATAAGTTAAAAGACCTGCTTGAGGACCAATTTGTTCAACCACAGCTGCTCCATTGGCAGCTCCCCACCGCATAGCCTCTGGTAAATCTTTACCATAAAAAAGTCCTGCTAATACTCCTGTAGCATACCCGTCTCCTGCCCCTGTCATTTCCAAAAGTTTGGCTGGAAAAATCCCCAAATGATAATATTTGCTTCCATCAAACCCATATGAACCTTCCTCACCATCTGTAATAATAATCATTCTTGGTCCTAAATCACAAAGTCCTTTCAGCAATTTTTTAATGGCTATATCTTCCTCATCTTGATATCCTAATATTCTTTTGGCTTCCTCTTCGTTCACTATAAATAGTTCTGTTAGCAACAGCAGCTGTGGACTCTTTTTAATTCCTGCCTGAATTTGATAAGTACCGGGATTATATAGTAGCTTGCCTCCAACTCTTTGTAAATATTGTACCAGCTGGCTGATTATATTAGATTGAGTAAATGAGCGCGACACGGAGGTAAAATATACCCATTTTGTTCTATCCAGATCTGGCAGATCATACTTCCAAGCCTGATGATAAACCAAGATTGTCCTTTCCCCCTGAAAGTTGATAACCGTTGATAAGTTGGACTCCATTCCCTTATTTATTAATACATACTGCGGACTGACTCCTTCTTGTTTAAACTTATCCAATATTTGTTTGCCAGCTGGGTCTGAACCAACGTTGACATAAATTGCGCTGTTAAGCTTAAGTCTTGCTCCACCAACTGCATTATTGGCAGCATTGCCAGCCACCAGATGTGTCAGCTTATCAACCGCAATCTTATCCCCGTAATCAATGCAAAGTTTGCAGTCTTCTTTATTTAGGCTGCACCTGACTTCTGCATCTTGAATTTGCACAAAATTATCAATAGTTGCATCACCAACTGAGATTAAATCATACATAAAGTTAGGGTCTAGGGTATAGCGTAAAGGGTCTAGTTTTAAAAATCAACTGGCTCTGCCTTATAGCCGGATTTTTTAATAGTCTCCAGAATCAGTTGGCCAGTTACCTTATCTGGATCAAATTCTATTTCTGTTTCTGCTTTAGCATAACTGGTCTTGACGCTCTTTACTCCTTCTACCTCCTCCAAATCCATATCTATGGTTAGGGCGCAAGAAGTACAGTGCATATCAGTTATTTTAAATTTCTTTTTAATCATCATATTATCTCTATAGTCCCACTGTACATCCCCATAGAACAGGTCCAGGTAAGTTTACCGGGAGTTGTTGGAGTAAATTCAACCGGAGTAGTAACATTCTGAGCAAGCGTCTTACTAAGTCCCAGTTGAGGAATCCTAAAAGCTGCTGTGCATCCATATCCTCCTTTGGGTGTCAAATTAAGTCTTACTGGTAAACCAGACTGAACTTTAATATTGTTTGGAGTATAACTTGTGGGAAAAACTGTGATATCTGCAACTTGCACCCCTTCCTCATTTCGAACTAAAGATTCTGAAGTGGATTCTCCAGACAAATCAATATAAATTGGGATGGCATCTCTTATTGTGGCAAGGGTAATTGGAGATCCTGCCAAAACCAAGCTACTGTTAAATGTGGTAATTCCCAAATACATAACCAGAGCTCCTGATAACTTAAAAAACTTAAGTTTAAAAGCATCTCCCAAAGTTGTTGTTAAAAACCCCAAGCCAAAAAACAATGGCACTGTTCCTATAGTAAATACCCCCAAAATAGCTGCTCCCAAAATTGGGGAGCCGGAAGATATAGCAAAAGCTTCCATGGCCAAGGTGGTGCCACAAGGAATAAATACTGTCAGAGCTCCCAAGAGTGCCGGAGCAAATAGGTCACGGCTTTTAGTGGTATCCTTAACCATTATCATCATAAACCTGGGAGGTTGAATAATTGCATACCTGAAAACGGGATGAATATTTAAAAGATTCAAAGCCACAGCAATCATATAAACCCCAGCCAGTAGTTGCATTACAATCCTAGCTGTATCTGATAAAGCCAAGGCAGAGCCAAATGCTCCTAGTATAAAACCTAAAGTGACATAGGCTAAAAATTTGGTAGTCAAGAAGGCCAAAATAGGAAAGAGATTGTGTTTTCTCCGGCTACCTTCTTCCAAATCCTGTTCCTCGCGTACAGCAATAGTTGATGCCAAAAGCCCACCCTGTACTGCCAAACAGGTAAGTCCTCCAACAGTTAAACCAGTTAAAAATATAAGCCAAAGATCCATACTATATTTTCACTCTTTTTAATAATAACGAATTAGTAACAACAGATATAGAACTTGTGGCCATAGCAACTGATGCAAAAATCGGATTCAATAGTAAATGAAAGAATGAATAGAGAATTCCCATAGCAACAGGTATCAGTATAATATTATATCCAAAAGCCCAAAACAGATTCAACTTAATAGTTCTCATGGTTTTTTGGGATAACTCAACTGCATGAGCTACGGATTTTAAGTCTTTATTGATTAGTGTAATATCAGCAGCTTCTATTGCTACATCCGTACCAGTTCCCATGGCAATGCCTATATCTGCAGCAGCCAGAGCTGGAGCATCGTTAATCCCATCACCAACCATAGCAACTTTTTTACCCTCTGCCTGAATTTTTTTCACCTCTGCTTCTTTCTGATCTGGTAAGACTTCTGCCAAAACTCTTTTAATACCCACTTGATCTGCAATAGCGTCAGCAGTCCTCTTATTATCTCCTGTAATCATCACAACTTCTATGCCCATTTTTTGCAATGACTGCACACCTTCTCTGGCAGTGTCTTTTAAAGTATCGGCCACAGCAATTAAACCCGCTAATTTTCTATTTGCAGCCAGCATCATTACTGTCTTACCATCATTTTCAAATTTCTCAATATCTGTGAGATTTTTTTCATAAATCACGTTCTCCCTGTCCATAAGCTTGCGATTTCCCAGGAAAACTTTCTGGTTGTTAACTACCCCTTCTATCCCAAATCCAGGGATTGCTTTAAAATATTTAACCTTCGGAATAGTCTCACCCTCTATGCCAAGATTTCTTCCATACTCTAAAATTGCTTCTGCAAGAGAATGTTCTGAAGACTTTTCCAGAGCAACTGCCCGAGAAAGTATTAGCATATCACTGTTATACATTCTATTACCCGTTGTCTTAATATCTGTAACCACTGGTTTCCCTTTGGTGAGTGTTCCTGTTTTATCAAAAATCACGGTATTTATTTTATGGGCTGTTTCCAAGCTTTCTGCATCTTTTATTAAAATCCCATGCTCTGCCCCAATCCCTGTTCCCACCATAATAGCTGTGGGAGTAGCCAGACCCATGGCACAAGGGCAGGCAATAATTAAAACTGCTATGGCATTTAACATGGCAAATAAGAGGGGGACCTGCCCTGAGCTTGTCGAAGGGCCAAACACATACCAACCGACAAATGTGACAATTGCCAGCATAATCACAATGGGCACAAAATAAGAGGAAATTAAATCTGCAATCCTTTGGATTGGAGCTTTAGAGCCTTGTGCTTCCTGGACTAACTTAATAATTTGAGCGAGCATGGTATCAGAACCTACTTTTGTGGCTTTATAAGTAAAAGTGCCTGATTTATTAATTGTTGCCCCGACAACTATATCTCCTTTAGCTTTATCAACCGGCATACTCTCACCAGTTATCATTGACTCATCTATAGAGGATTCACCTTCAACTATCACTCCATCTACTGGAATTTTCTCACCAGGTCTGACTCTGATTACATTACCAACCACAACCTGATCAATAGGTATATCTTTTTCCTGACCATCAACTAGAACCCTGGCAGTTTTAGCTTGTAATCCAATTAATTTTTTAATAGCTTCAGAAGTTCCAGCTTTGGCTTTGGCCTCAAAATAACGGCCAAGCAAAATCAAACCGATAATAATTGTGGAAACATCAAAATACGGTTCCGGTTTGATGCCAATATTTTCCATCACTTGAGGAAAAATAGTCACAAAGGCGGAATAGGAAAAAGCCACACTAGTACCAATGGCAACCAGTGTGTCCATATTGGCAGTACGATGACGCAGTGCAGGCAGTGTTGCTTGATAAAATTCCCATCCTGCCCAAAATTGAACTGGGGTGGCCAAAAGCAGTTGTACCCAGAAGTTTTGTAAAATAGTTGGGGAAGTTACCATTAATCCTGGAAAAGAACCCCATAAAATCAGTCCACCTAAAACCAAACTTATTACCACTTTAATTTGTAAATCCTTCTCTCTGTTCATAAGTTATTTCACAATAATCTTTCCATGAAACATGTTCATCCCACAGGAATAGGTATATTCACCCGTATTTTGTGGGGTTATTTCTACAGTTACTTTTTCATTCAAAGGTAAGTATTGGCGGATTCTAAAATCACCCAACACAACCTCTTCTAAACAACTACCTGGATCTTTACGGATAAAATTAATCTTTGTCAGTTTTCCTTTAGGTATAGAAATCATCTCTGGAGAATAACCACCTTCAACCACAACATCCACCTCGTTCTCCACTACCACCTCTTTTTCTTTCTTCATCAGGAAAAACCAATAAGTAAAGATTATTCCAGCTATTCCCATAAACAATACCAATAACTTATCAAAACTCATTGTGATTTTTTAAAAACGTTCATAATTTCAAAAATGGCTTCCTTTTGCCGACCTGCTTTAATAGCTTTTGCAGCACAAGTTTTTAAATGATTTTCTAAAGTTAAGGCATCTGCTTCCTGCAAGGCTCTTTGGACTGCTTTAGATTGATGAATCACATCAATACAGTATTCACCACCCTCTACCATCTTAATAACCCTCTTTAGGTGTCCCTGAGAAATCTTTAGTCTATGAAGAATTCTTTCCTGAGTATCCTTAGGTCTATACATAATACCTATACTATATCCCCCGGTAGGGGATATGTCAAGTCAACGAAAATACTTATTTTCTCCCTTTCTTAATTCCGGAATCAGTCAGTTTTTCTTAAAGCCCGCAGTGTAAAGAGGTGTAGGAAACTCTAAAGCTAAATTCTTTTGCGGACTAGGAGTTGACAATTAGATTTGAATACTGATATCATTAAATTAATGCTCACTTCAGCTAAATTCAGTGTAAACGGACAAAAAGGATTTATCTATACTCCAATTTTAGTAGTCTTAATTACTGTAGTTACTGTGGGTACTATGTTAGCCAGCCAAAATCCCCTCCCAGATGTTAAAGGAACATTAATTGCCAAGGATGATGATTCATCTGGATCATCAGGAAGTGGAACAGGTGGAGATAACACCAAAACTGAAACCACCACCCCAGAAGGAGTAAGAATAAAAGCCAAAACAGATGAAGATAAACAAAAGACAGAAATAAGATTTGGTGAAGGTGAAAAGATCAAGACTAAAGTTGAAGAAGGGAGAACCAGAATTGATGTTTATTCGGGTGGAATAAAAGTCAGATATGAGGTTAGAGATGGTAGAGTAACAATTAAGGCTAAAACAGAAGGAGGTGAAAATGTAGAAGAACAGGAACTTTTCAAAATTGTAGATAGACTTAATAAAACAGGTATAAAAGTGGCCACAGAAGGAGGTAAACTTTTGGTAGTAAGAAATAATATAGGAGCTCTATCCAATTTTCCACTATCGGTTGATCTAAATACCAATCAACTAATTGCCTCAACCTCTGCAGGGACAAGAGTATTAACAGTTCTTCCTGATCAAGCAGTCCAAAACATGCTTGCGGCAAATGTTATCTCTAGGCTTGGTCCAAAGGCAATTACAGAGGCTGCAAGGACAGGACAGGCAACCACTGTAAGTAGCATTATTCAACTTGGATTAAGAAATAATATTCCTGTTTATGAAATTCTAGGAATACGCGACTTCCGATTGTTGGGATTCATCCCAATATCTTTACCTGTTACAGCAGTAGTTTCTGCAGAAACAGGAGATTTAGTTAATGTAGATCAACCATTAACTACCACCATAGTAGACTTACTTTCCCCTTAACTTCCTCTAATAACTTTGACTAACTGTCTAAGACGATTTGGATCAAAATCTTCAGTTCCTGGGACAAGCAAACTGGTAGCTACTAAGAAAGCATCGGTATAAGGCATATAAACTTCTACGTTTTTGGGGGAGATGCCACTGGCGATAGCTAAAGGGTAATTACCAATAGCTTCTCTGAATATCCTAATTTTTTCTGGATCAGCCTCTTGTCCAGTGGCAGGACCAGAGGTAGTAATTACATCAGTATAGACCATAGTTTTTCTGGCAGCCTCACCTAACATATCTTTGGGAACTGGACGCTGATATTTAAAAGCTACCCCGCCAAAGTCTAATCCCTCCCAGCCACTATTCTCCCTTACCTTTTTATTTCTTTCTGCCATGACTTGCTCCTCCAACCTCTCATCGACCTCGACATTATCGAACCATAAACCTGGTACTCCCTGGCTTAAATACCTAAATACCAAAGGTGTCTCTGCACCCAAATAATTTACTCCCACCCAAAAATCAGGTATTTGCTGCTGAACTACCTGGTGTACATTCCACAGATTTCTATGATCCATCCCCCTCATGCTAATCAGGAACGCTCCATTGCAACCAGTATCTTGAGCAATTCTGATATTATGTACTGCTTGAGTAACATTTTCTACATGAACAACAGACAAGATAGTATGTTCACTGGTAAAAACTTCTCTGAAATTAGCCATCATCACCAGGAGTATAGGTTATTTATCCTTCATGCGCAAGACCGCAGTCACAGCTTTAATAATAGCCTCTTTGCCCAAGCCAAATTTTTCCATTAGTTCACTGGGTTCTCCACTTTCTCCAAACCTATCTTCCACCCCTACTCTTTTAATTGGTACTGGATAATTTTCAGACAAAACTTCTGCTACTGCCCCACCTAAACCACCAATTATTTGGTGTTCTTCAACTGTTACTATTGCCCCACAATCTTTTGCAGCTTGTAGGATCGTCTTTTTATCCAAAGGTTTTAAGGTGTGGGAATTTATTACTCGAACACTTATTTTGTGCGATTCTAGCTCTTTTGCAGCCAATAGAGCCTGATAAACTAAAGGCCCACAGGCGATTAGACAAACATCTAATCGTCCTGAGCGAACATCGTGAGTCGAGGGACCACCATCCCAGAGTACTTCAGCCCTACCTATCTCAAATGGCGAATCCTCTGTGGTGAATACAGGTGTTTTTTCTCTAGTAAATCTAAGATAAGTAGGCTTACCATTAAATGCTGCAGCAAGGGTGGCTTTCTTGGCTTCAATGCTATCACAAGGGGCAATCACCATTATATTAGGCACAGCCCGCATGATGGCCATGTCTTCCAGTTGTTGATGAGTAGCCCCATCAGGACCAACAGAAATCCCGGCATGGGCTCCGGCAATCTTAACCGGCACATCGTTTATAGCAATGGTGGTTCTGATCTGTTCCCAATTTCTGCCTGGTGAGAAAGCAGCATATGATGAGATAAAAGGAATTTTGCCATAATTGGCCATTCCTGCTGCCACTGTAGCCATCATTTGCTCTGCCACCCCAACTTCAATAAAACGATCAGGGAATTTTTCTTTAAAAAGAATAGACCTGGTAGACTCTGTTAAATCCGCACATAAAACCACTACCC
>ERZ1292623.2831-Hain-H51-01um-R1-2831-length-15209-cov-19_pt1 | contig 15209 bp, 12 predicted proteins | sample MGYA00564398_ERZ1292623 | MGnify/ENA primary metagenome ERZ1292623 (study PRJEB36523, sample SAMEA6512633) | groundwater metagenome | collected 2019-01-07 | study: AquaDiva: Metagenomics assemblies of 32 groundwater samples
TAGGCACACTTCTTATACTAGCGGGGGCAATGCTAGCTAGTAGTACAGGCGTTTCAGGAGCATGGATGGTTCAAGTTGGTTTAATATTTTTGTTTGGTGCTTTAGCCGTTTCTAGAAAAGAAAAAATTTGGTCCCAATCCGGCCTCCTTTTTATGGTTGTTCTGTTTTTATGGGGTTTCGTGAATGGCATGTGGTATACGCATCCTCTCGGCGCAATCATAAGTATTATCGGCGGGGGCTGGGTTATCTATCGCATTACAAGAAATAAGGAACACGAGACGGATAATCGTAATGCACCGTTAGTCCAAGAATTTTATAAAAAATTACTGCCGAACATCAAACGACATATTAAGTGGGTGTGCGTGCCATTGGGCATTCTTCTTGCTCTTTGGATATTTAAAAGTATTTTGGTTGCGTTTATTGTCGGTGCGGGAATTGTTGCATTTCTTGATAAACAAGCTATTCAAGCGAAAGGCCTCAATCGTGTAGCTATAATCCTATTACTATATACGGTCGGATTTTTCATCTTGCTTGTGGGGACATTTAAAATTGATGTTGCGTATAATTACCCCAATTTCAGCTTTTTCACTAGGGACTCATACATATTCCTTCGGGACATAATGCAAGGATTATAGAAGATACGAAAATATTTTTATGGGACTTTTTTCTAAAATCTATTTGCGGAGTATTGATAGCCAAAAGTTTACCGATGTTTCTCCAGTAGAATATTCTGGCTTTGAGGAATTTTTTACTACATACTACAAAGATAAGACTGTTGCTCAACAAAATAAATACATACTTTCTATTTTCCCAAATAGTTTTTGGGAAAGGATCGGCATTTCCCTTGAGGATGTTTCTAGGCATGCCGATCTTTTCTTTCTAAGCGATGATAATCAAGAATTTACAAAAGCGGTGGTGGCAAGTAACGATCCGTGGATTTTAAAAAATGGCACACTTATTCGCTCTGCGTTGTATGGAGTTACTTTATGGAATAAAGGGTTAATGAAAAATGAAAATTTTCGGAATAAATGCGCCGATATCATTTTAGCGGAGTTGCAAATGCTCGGAATTAAAATGCTTGCGCTTTTACCAAAAGATGAACAGAAAAAGTTTTTAGATGAATGTACAAAACATTACCCTCCCTCAGTTGAACCTGACTTTGCGTTTCTTGCGCTGAGGCTGTGGGCTGATTTTGTGTGTACGCCCCTTGCTGAAAAGCATGGTTTAATCCCAGAGCAGATGAAAGACTTTCCAAGAATTCATCTCTCAGATGTTATTGGAAAGATCGGTTTTATGGCAACCATAGTATGGTTAAGAGAATTAACTGGACCTGATTATCGTAATTTTGATAAATATGTTCAGCAATTTTCTAGCTTTTTATTAGATGTACAAAGTTTGAAAAATTACCTAATGTTTGATTCGGTATTTTTCCCTTATATCGGAAAACGAAGGTAATTATGAATATGGAAAGTTTAATTTATTTTATTCTGGGTGTGGTGTTATCTTGGATAATATCTCGTCATTTCTATCGCCGTAGCAATAAAGAAACGCCTGATTGGTTTTCAATAACAAATATAAAAGAAGTTCTCACTAAAAAACCGGATGATATTGATTGGACTGCCCAGCAAATTGTAAATTTATATAACAATAAAATTTTTGATTTTGGTTCCGGAGACCCGTTGCCTTTTAGTCATTGTCCTAAATGTGGCTCAGACAAACTCAAGCGATCAAGTTTTACTGACGAAAAGAGAGATGACGCATACTATTCTATTGAGTGTGGAGAATGTAAATGGTCAGACTGGACACAGTAATAGCCCGCAAAGATTTTTTCAAAAAAGAAAGCCGAAGCCCGCGCGGATTCCTCCCCAGACCCCTCCTCCGCGCGGGCGAGTCCGTCGCCCCGCCTCCTTTGCCCCAGAAAAATAGTGGCGGGGCGCATCATTTCAGATTTCGCTTCTTGGATTTATGTATCAAATTTGGCAGAATAATTTCAAAAGTTTGCGAAAGTTTTAATTCGGGAGCACCTAGTAAAAGTATCGGATGACCGAAAGGCCTAACTTTTTAGGCACTTTTGCTTTTTTGCTTGTATTTTAACCCGCGCAGAATTTCGATAAATGGGTATACTTAGAATATGGAATTTAAGCAGTCTAATGGTGGAGAAATATTAGATAGCGAGCGCGAAATGGTTCTCAGGGGCGCTGAGCGTTTCGGGGATTACTTTATTAACGCCAGTGAGTTTAATAATCTGCTTCAAGGTTTTATAAAATCTGTGGATCCGGACCGTTTTATTTTTGCGATGTTTCTCTCCCAAATCCGTAAACATCATACGCTGGCATTTTTCTCAGCAACGCGATTACACCACATACAAGCTATGATGGATCTCCGCCAGGTTCTCGAAGCTGGGTCCTGTGCCGCATATGCGATAGCAAATCCCGATAAGACGGGATTTGCGGACATCGATGAGAATGGTTTTCTTGATGCGTCGCAAGAACTCGCGAAAAAACGATATGAGTGGCTGGAAGAGAAATTCCCCAAGGGCTCTGAGGCAATTAAAAACATGAAAAATTCGATTAACGAATCCACTGCCCACTCTAATATAATTTACGCTCATAACAATTTCCGCTTTGACAGCAATCAAGGCAGATTTGAAACCCCATTCTTTGATATCGAGGACGATTATCTAGTAAAAACAGACTTATGGCAGATTGGAAATATTGCCATGTGTTTGATGGATCTTTTTTGCGGGGTTAACAAAGAGCTTGGTGTAATTAAATTCATTGACGATTTTGTCACGAGACTCAAGAAGCACGAAATAGCGAACCATAAACTCAAGGCGGAGATGATGGCTTCGGAGAGATATAAAAATGCGGAACAAAGAAGGTCAGGCGTGTGAACCATGGAGGATATATTCTCTAAAAAGAAGCGAAGCAAATTCATGATGGGATTTCTTACTCAGGAAATCCTTTTATTATAAAATTGGCTATTTGCCAAAAATTCTTATAACCTCATCAAAATTCTTTAACCTATTTTTATCCCATTCCTCTTGTTTTATATACATAGTTTTATATATCGTCCTGCTTTGCCGATTATTAACATCTTCACACCATTTCTGTAACCGTTCAAATTTCAACTTATCATCTTCCTCCTCTCTTCCTTTGGTCTCAATTATAAATACCGTTTTATCATCTTTTTTAACAAAGAAATCGGGATAATAGATGGCGATAAAACCTTCGGAGTTTTTATACTCGATTCGAAGTGCGCTTGCTTCTTTATTCTGAAAATTCTTTGCGAAAGAAATTACATCGTCACAGTTTTCAATAAAGCTTGCGAAATCTAACTCAAAATTACTATCACCGACAATTTTATTGAAAACAGATTTTTTAGGAATAAAAAATGATTTATCGTTAACTACAAACGGCCGAGCGTCACTAACCTTTATATAGTTTTTAATCTCGGTGTCGCCCCTATCCTGAACTGTGAGCTCATTGATGGCTTTTTTGAATGAATCTTTGATGAGTTTTATATACTCTACCTCCGATAAATTCCTCAAGGTATTTAAATCTGACAAATCCACCGGCTGGTCAAACATATAATTCTGGATAAACTCTTTTACCTTGCCGAATAGAATATCGTAGCAACCAAACAATCTCAGATCTCTCATTACTGCTTGAGCAAAAAAACCAATAACACTTTGATAGTCCGGCTCGATATCTCCAGTTAATATGGTTGTATGATGTGTTTTTTCATCAACTACATCTTTGAACACAATCTCTCTTTTTTCCTCTTCGGAAAATGTTTTTACTTTTACTCTTTTATTTCCAAAAGTAGAAATGTCCAATTCGGCGAGATTTTTGTATTCTCTTTGTATTCTTGGAGACATTACCGGAATCTCGATATCTAGCTTTTCAATATCTTTCTTGGGATTTTCCTTATCTACCTCAATAACCATTGGTGCAAGCGGTTTTGCACCAACTCCCATAGCTTTCTTTTCGAGAATCACGCCCTCACCGTTTATTGACTCCACAAAATCCATAAATGCCGGAGTGCCTACTACGCTCACATACTCCTCAACATCATCTCGGCCAAAAAACATTCTTCGGAGACCACGTCCGAGCGTCTGTTCGGGTAGAATTTTTGAGTCTGCCGCGTATGGTCTCAACCCAACGATTGTTGTGACATTTTTAACATCCCAGCCTTCTTTAAGCATCATCACTGATATAATCACCTTAAACGGGCTTTCCCAACCATCTATGTCGTTTGCCTGCTTTCTAAGTAAATCTAGCTCCTCTTTGCTTTTACCAGTAACACTTTCGGATATTTCGCCACTTTTATTCGTATGAATAGTTAAAACGGCTCCTTTCAAATCTGCGAAGCTTGTCTCAATATATTCCGCAACCTCATCACAATTCTTTGTATCATCAGTCATAATAAAGAGAATTGATTTCTTCCCCATTGGTTTCAATGTCTCATATGTTTTTCGCCATTCTTCAATACCAAGATTTATGTAATCTCTGTATTTTTCGCTAAATAGAGCGCTTTGATTCTCTTTTAGTTTCCCCCTGCTTGCCGCGTCTGGCACGACTGGATTTTTTACAACTCTTTGACGTATGGCCTCAACCAGCGGATAGTCAGAGATTGTCTGCACAAAAATAGAACCGTCGTTTTTCTTTGGTGTAGCTGTTACATCTAACTGCAAAGCCAAGCCCGATCCTTTTTGTTTCAACCGATTATCTATATCTTGAATGGATCTAACCCATGCCGATTTATCATCATGCAGGTGGTGCGCCTCATCGTTTATAACAATCAGCTCGTCGATGTCCCTAACAATCATTCCGAGGTCAACTGTAGAATCGTTTGTTTTTGTAACGGGCTTATCTCCCAAGAAATAGACTGAAGCATCTTCATCTTCTGAACTTGATTCTTTTACATCACTTTCAAAAACTCTATGAATATTAGTCAAAAATATATTCCCAGTATCAGAAACACTCCTCAAATCATCTTGTAAGTGAAGCGTAACTTGAAAATCATCTTGCCAATTTTGACCTTGATATCCATTTTCCGGAAGAACAGGGTCGCTAAAGAATATTTTTAAGCCCAAAAAATCACTTTTTATTCTCTCAAAAACAATAACGTTCGGGGTTATTAAAAGGAAATTCTTTGCTAATTTTGAATCTTGTTCATATTTTTTATGGAAGTACGCCCATGCCACCACAAGACTCATCACCTTGGTTTTGCCTGCACCTGTAGCCATTTTGATAACAAAACGCAACCAATCTTCCGAAAACATTTGCGGGCTTAATACGCCCGTGGAGTTGTATCGTATGAGGTCATACTTATCTTTTACTTTCGCAACTTCATAAAGCCAAATGACAGTTTCTAGCGCTTCTCTTTGTGCGAAGTAGTATCTGAAATAAGATGATGTACCATGTTGATCATATAAAATATGTTCTTCTTTAAACCACCAGTTCAGAAGTGCCTTTGAAGTATTGCTCGCACCTTCATAATTCTTGTCCCGCCATTCTTTTATTCTCTTGCGTAGATCGGCAACGAGAGGCGGCAAGAGTTTGTCATAGCCCTTTTCGCGTAAATCCTCATCAGCCGGAAACCACCGAATACCTGGATCTAATATTACATATGGGTCTTTTGGAAAATCTTTATGAAGTGCCATATAGTTTTTTCTTTAACTCATTTAATAATTTTTCAAGGTTTCCAAATTTTTTCGAATCCCTTTTAATCTCTGTTCTAACTTCTTCCATTAGACAATTCTCAAGAAAATGCTTCTGTTCTATTTTCTTGGCCGAATCATCAAGAAGCTCATTATTAATCTGAGTCATTCTTGGTACTACCGCATTAAAAATCTTTTTTATCTTTTCTTTCTTCTTCCAACTATTAACCCCTATTAAGAAAGTGTTTTCTGGTAATATATCCTCTATTGTTTCGACACCCTTACAGACATCTATAAGTTGAACCTTCTCAAATCCTGTCGCAGAGTTAAAAGAGGATTTCCCCGGAGAATCTGAATCATATAAACCAACCACAGCTAAATCATTCGATCTATACAGAGAAGCATATTTCTGAATATTACTTGCTCTACTACATCCAATAATAGAAACATCATTCAAATCAAGTATTTTAAAATGTTTGTTTGCCTCTATTAAAAGCTCTCTATCAAATTCACCCTCAACTAAAATATTAAATTCGTTAACTGGGGAAATATCCGAAACAAGAAAACCAAGGGATTCTCGCAAAAGTTTATCTGTGAGAATATGTTTTCTATCGTTCAAACTATATACTTTTGAGTCATACGCATCTTGGCCCCTACCACGCTTTTCTCTTTTAATAATTCTTACAGAATCAGGAATATTCTTATTTATTAAAAAGGTTTGATGAGTAGTATATATAATCTGATTATCTTGTGAGAGTGAGGTAAGTTCTTTTAGAACATCTTTCTGCCCTTGTGGATGCAAAAATCCCCCAGGTTCATCAATTAAAAGTATGTGGCTACTAAGAGTAGAAGTATGTTTTTTAAAGAAAAGTAAAAAAGCTAAAAACCACTTAAACCCATCACTTCTAAAATTTGGTGGGGTCTCGTGGCCTGGCTCAGATAGAGAAATGTCCAAAAAATCCCCGTTAAAACTCAACTTAACGGTTAACTCTTTATGTGTTGACCAGTGTTTATGAATTAACTCATTCACGGTGTCTTGTGTCTTGCGTAGCAACTGATCTTTAGTAGTTGAATCAAAAGTAATAAGATTATTTTGATAGTCATATTCTTTCCATCCTGTAATGGCAAACATGCAGTTAACTCCCGGATACTTGGATGGAGTTCCTACAAAATCAGCGATGGGTACTTTCTCCGGTAAATAATGTTCTTTTTCTTCGTATTTCCAAAAAAGTATCTTTATATTTTGTAATATTTCGTCCTGGACATGCTTAGCGAGAAATTCATCCATTTTTTCATTGTTAAGATTTTCTATTTTATTTTCTCTGAGTAAGGTGGCATATGGATTTTTTGATAAGTTTATTAATTGATTTTTAAACAACCAACCGTTTATCGTCACAAAATCAGATTGCTCTTTACTTAAAATAGTTTGCGTCTGTGTCTTAAAGAGCTGTCTATTATTAATTTTCAGTATGCTGGGTACGCCTATCAATTTTTCAGGGAAACTACCACAAAGAGTTGGGATTGTATTCAATTTCCCTTTTTTCTCCAGACGAAATAATTTCCCTTTCAGTTTCGGTTCAAGCTTGATAAGTTGCGGTATCAAGTTTTCACTTAAAACAAATTCGCACGCAATTGATATCTCACCATTGGGAAAGCTTGGGGAGTCTAATCTAAAGTCTCCTTCTTCCCGACCAAACTGAGCATATTGTCTGTCTTTTGAAAAATGATTTATCGCTTTAAGAATATTAGTTTTCCCCGACTCATTAGCTCCAACTATTGCAGTAATTTCATCGACCGAAAACCCTTCCTTCAAAAAGGATTTGAAGTTTTCTATTTCAATTTTATTGATTAACTTCATATTTTCACTTCTATCACTTTCGTTGTATCGTTTCCAAAAATATCCACGACTTTCACGGCAATTTTATATGTTCCCTTTGTCATTTCTTTGGCTGTTGAAGTAAGCTCTAGACTTCTATTCTTTTTCGTGCGGAAACTCTGCCATTCGTTATCAAAGATATAGTCGCCAGTCCAAACCTCTTTTTCTTTGCCATCTTCTATAACCTTGATGATTTCTTTTCTGCTAGCAAAATCAAAATCTACTGCCCAGTAGTCTATCCAGTCGCTCCATTTTTTCGTTAATACTTCTTTTGAGATAAGCTCGGTTATTTTGTCTTTTGATATTTTTACCACCTGACCATTTTCTACTACTACCTTGACTCCACCAGGCCGGAGGGCTTCGGATACTTCGCCTGAATCATCTTGATTGTAGAAAACAGAAAAGTCAGTAAGTTCTACTGAGAGTTCCTTGTTATTTCCCCTGCCTTTTATTATTGGTTTTGCCTCAATAAACGCCACATCGTAGAATTTTACCTGTCCTTTTTCTACCACTTTTTTATCAAATACTTCTCTTGGAATTATTCTAAAAGCAATATCAACACCTTGATCTTTGTATTCTTGAAAATCTAGACCCATTTCATAATCAAAACCAAGCACATCAACTTTTGTAATTCCTTTTCCTTTGCACTCAGCAACAATATCTTGTATCAGTTTTGAAGAAACAGGCATATTGATTGGCCCAACAGCCACTAACCTGTCTCTTTTCTTGCCAACAATGTTCACAAATGACCCTACCGGCTCAGCTTTGTATGCGGATATGATAAGTTTTACAAATTCCTTTTCTTTTCTCTCTGCCTGCTTGGTCCTTTCTTCTGCGCGCAAATCATTGTTCACCGCAAGGAAATTTTCTCTCTCATACCTACCCACATTCAAAATCTCAAAGGCGCGGAAATCTCTGCCTTCTTTCTTAAGCTCTCTTTGTACACCAATCAAGCGTTTGCGAGATGTGTGTATACCAAATTTCCCTAAATCAGAACCAATCCATTTCCTGCCAAGTTTTTCAGCAACGGCAAGTGCTGTCCCTGAACCGCAAAAGAAATCAGCCATAATATCACCCTCTCTTGTTGAGGCATTAATTATTCTTTCAATTAAAGACTCAGGCTTTTGTGTGGGGTATCCCTCTGCTTCTTGAGCCTGAGAATTTATCGGATAAATATCTGTCCATATATCTTCAACTGGTGTTCCTTGTGATTCATCTAGATAACGCTTAACTCTTGGTTTCCCAGATTCAGTAAATATAATCACCCCATTTTTCATTCCTTCATTAATTCGTTCTTGTGACCAAATCCAATGCTTCCCGGGTGGGGGTACAAGTAATTTATCGCCAAAATACTTAGCTTCGCCCTGTCCCTTTTGTGTAAAATCAGCCAATTGATATTTTTTACCAGTGGATTCCTCAACATTATTGTAGTGAGTATCTAATCTAGCTTCATTATGCGCAGTATATAATTTGCTAAAAAAATAGCTCTCTGACTTTGCATAGACAAAAATAGAATCGTGGACGTTTCCAAAAGATTTCGCTTGTCCTTTTGATGATCTAACTTTTTGCCATATAACCTCATTTATGTAATTGCTTTTCCCAAAAATTTCATCCAAGATCAAACGCATATAACTATTTACTCTCCAATCACAGTGTACATAAATATTTCCATCTTCAGCGAGTAAATCATGCATTAATTTTAACCGCTCATAAATCATGGCGATAAAACTATCCGCACCCTTTCCCCATGTGTCACGATAGGCGATTTCTTCTATAACTGACGGCTTTTTAGTAAAACTCTCTTCGTCATCACCGTCACCAATTTTTATATCCATGGAAAAATCAGCACCAACATCGAATGGCGGGTCAATATAAACCAACTTCAAGCCGCCTTGCGCTTCTATTTCTTTACGAAGCGGCCCATTTTTGAGGGATGAGAGAATAAGTTTGTTATCTCCCCAAATAAGCTTGTTCGTCCAACCGGTTATTTGTCTGCCAGAGGTATCAAAAAGAGAATTCTGATTACCGAACTTTGCATCGCTTCTCGGTTCATCAATCTGTTCTATTACTTGAAAAGGCAAAACAACATTAGTAACCTCATTTGTTTTTCCGTTCCAAAGAAGCTCGACCTCTTGGGTCTCGCCAAACAATAGAAAACGATATTTATCCGGCAACGGCTTTCCGGCCTCTAAATATTTAATGACATCTCGTTTTTCGTTATCTGTAAGTTTCATGAATTTATCTTCTAGATCTTCAATGGCGGGGTTAAATACTTCTCAACCAAAGTCTCAAATTCTGTGTATACCGCAGTATCAATTTTCCAACTTTTCTCTTCTGAAAGCGGATGGCAAATTAATCCGCCGTTTTCATCAATATATGGCACACTGGAAACTTGGAAAAATGGCTTTTTTGAACTATTCACAAAAATAATCTTTGCATTCCAGAAATGTTTTATTTTCCCTAGTAATACTTTATCTTTTTCATCAAACATTTTCCCGTCCCAACGAAACTTTACCTCAACAAAAAATGGCTCTCCTTTTTCATCTATCACGATAAAATCTGGTATAGTGCGAATCTGCTCGCCAACTTCGTTATGAGCGTCAAAAATCCTTTTAATCTGGACTAGATTTTGCATTATCGCCTCATACCCAAATCGATAAACCGTATTACCCGATTTCTTAAGTAACTCCTCAACCAGGGTCTCGGCCATTCGGCCCTTAAGCATCCCCTCAGAATCCATCTTTTTAGTTATTTCTTCTTGCATTTGGTTTAATCCTACCACCATCAAAAGACAGATACAAAATTATCTATAAACCAAGTTTTCCTTAGATAATCCCAAAAAAACCTAAAATTAGACTTTTTCATACAATCAAAAAGAGACCACTTAGACCAGTGTTTTACTAATATCTTAAGATTTAGAGAGACAAATCAATTGAAGAAATCTTCAAATTTATTTACTAATGTTTTTATTAGATATAATCAGTTAGAATGACATTATGACTCCATCAGAGAAAGTATTTAGTGTTTTGAGAGAAATAAAAAAAGAGTCCTCAATAAGCCCCGATCCTAACTTCATTGAATTTAAGTTTAACTATGTTTTGGTTGGATATGGAATTGTATACGGAGACGACGAAAAAAAGATATTATGCAAATTAGAGCAAGAAAAAATTATAGAGATTTTAGCCCCCAGAGAATCTAAGGGTGTGGTCTCGAGCATAGAATTATTAGACGCAACCGATTCGGCGATTGTTAGATTTGGACCAAAGTTTAGGATTTCTTATTTTAAATACTTTCTACTTGCAAAGTTATCGGGGATAACCCGTGATAAATCCGACAAACTGCCTTCTAATAAAAAGTTGTTTTCTAATAAATGGTTTATTGGTTTCTTGGTGGTTATGGTGGTTGTGATATTAATAATAAAATTTGATTTTAATTTACAAAGTGTAAATTTGGGTATATTCGAACTGACACCACCCTTAAATAATAAGATGGGGTCGGTAACTCAAAGCATAAAGCAGGATGCAAAAACTACAGCAGACTCAATAATAATATCTGGCTGGGAAGATGCGGGAGATTATATTGGTTATCTTAGTCAGATAACAGGTTTCTACCAAAGACACAAAGAAATATATTCGCAAGAATATATAACATATAATCGACAACTAGAAGAATGGCAAAACAGAATAAAAGATATAAAAGATGGAAGAAATCTTGTTTATGCATCTGACCTAGATGGACTAAAAGGGTTAATCATTGCTGGTAGAAATAATCTAAATAACATTGTTTCAAAATAGTAAAATAGAAATTTTATGGAAAACACAAAATCATTAACCTCCGAAGAATTTGTAAAACTCTACACCAGTCAAGATTCTGATGAAAAAATAACACCAATTAAAGATGCTGTTGGTTTTAGTTTGGTGCGTAACTATCCAAAAGACTCAGATTACTTCAAGGATGGTAAGAAAATGTTTATTAAGATATTTCTTGCTGGAGACTCTGTCTGTGGTGGTGTAGATATGGTATATCCAAATGACAAAGAGGGTAATTATACTATTGTTTCCGATGAAAAGTATAAAAAGAATGTAACTGGTTTTTTGTTCAGAAAAGAGGAAGATTTAGTTTTTGATTTTAATGAGAAAGAGATTGTGTATACACCTAAAAAACTTAGGTTCTCTGTTGATAAATTTATTAAGATACTAGTAAATAACCACCTATCAGACAGAATGTTCTGGAGAAGAATGGGGAATTATTTCACAAATATAATCCTAATGTTTCTGTTTTGGCTTTCAGATCAACATTACGAGAAAATCCAAGTCATGTTGGATATATATAGTTCAAAGCAAGATAATAATCCTGATAAGATAGATACGAAAAACATTGAACCATTTTTTAAATACTTCCTAATAAGAAAGAATGCTCTTCTTCTTTTTCTAGTGTTACTTTTCCCTACATCTCTAATAATATCCTATATATCTGTTTTTTCAGACTATTCTCTATCCGACCCTTCTCTTATCTTATTTTTCTTTCTATCACTATCTTCCTTAGAGAAAATCTCTATTTGGTTGGATAAAAAAATAAAAGCGCTTTTTAAAAAAGAGGATAATTTCATATATAAACTACATGATTATCAATATAACACTCATTTTAAACTTAAATTTAAATAAAGACGAAAAAATGAACGGATTTTCTCCCTTAAGAAGTTTGATCCTTTAAAATATCCCAAAACTTCCTTTTAACTTGAGGTTTTGCTTCCTCGAATAATTCCCCTAGACTGCCGCCGATAACTCCTGCAATAAGTATGCCAAAAGGGTACCACTTCATCGGCACTAAACTCATTCCTAAACCAATCGTAAACATCGTGAGAATCCATATGGCAATCTCGTAATCCTTGAGCCACTTCTTTATATTAATCTTGGTATACGCCCTAGAATAATCAAGAGAACCTAAATTTTCTTCGGATGGAATTGAAAGTGTTTTCATACAGTTAATAGTATAACAATAAAAACGTTACTAACAGATAGCTTACTCCATCAACTCAATGCTCTTATAACCAAGAATCTCTGATACAATGAATCCATGTATTTCCTATCTAAAAGGGCGGGTATAATAACCTCTTGATTGGGGAGCAAGCGAGCGAAATATAAAAGCGCCTTCGGGCGCTTTTATATTTCCGAGCGCGCTCCTCGGGGTATAGCGAGTTTGCGAGCTATACCGAGGAGCTGACGAGTGAAACACAAGCGCGCCTTTCGGCGCGTTTGCGTTTCCGAGACAGCGACTCGGGGTATCTGAAGGATACCGAGGAGCAGAGACGGACTTCGAGCGTAAAGACGCTCGATTTCCTTTTTATCCATTGGCTTTTTAGCGGTTCGAACCTAAGGTCGTGAGAATCATCTTTATCTAAACAACTAAACAAATGGGCTCGTAACCGATTACCACAAAAAGTAGTAACGATTACGAGCCCTTGAGCCGCGGAATACCATTCAGGTCGCCCCTTGGAGCGAAATTATTCAGTTGTTGATTTTATTATAACACTTCTTTAAGTTTGTTTACATTGCTCTGCCAGATGTAAGCAAACTAGCCTACTTTGTTGCCAAGTCGTAATACAGGTATTCTTATTGCAACTTACTGGTCTAACTAGTAATAAGACACGAACTTGATTTATTCGTTATAATCCGCTATAGTTGATATATCGGATTAAATATATGGCAAATAACATCAAATTAGACCAGCGGCTAGAGCATTTGCCAGCTGAAATCTGGTCAAAAATAACAAGAATTGAAGAGTTAAAGGGGCAATGGATTGCCGGAGCGCAACTCTCGCCTCAAGTATTAGGTCGTCTCAAACGATCTGTTTTGATTACTTCAACTGGAGCATCAACTCGTATTGAGGGGGCGAAGCTTTCCGATGAAGATGTGGAGAAACTCATGCGAGGTATTGATATCCAAAAATTTACTGATCGCGATAAACAGGAAGTCAAAGGGTATTACGAATTGCTTGAGAATGTGTTTAATTCTTGGAAAAGTTTGAAATTCAATGAAGGCACTATCAAACACTTCCACAAAGAGCTTTTGAAGCATGTAGAAAAAGACGAGCTTCATCGAGGCGAGTATAAAAAGATTGAGAATAAGGTTGAAATGATAAATGCCGCCGGCGAATCCATTGGCGTGCTTTTTGATACCACGCCAGCATACCTTACGCCCAAAGAAATGCAGGAGTTGGTTGAGTGGACCCAAGAAGCTCTGGCCGAGAAAAAACATCACCCGCTTCTTATCGTGGGCAACTTTCTTGTTGAATTTTTGCAGGTTCATCCATTCCAAGACGGTAATGGCCGGCTTAGCCGCGTTCTCACAAATCTTCTTTTATTGAAAGAAGGGTACTTGTATATGCCCTATGTTTCGCATGAGAAGTTAGTTGAGGATAACAAGCCGGAATACTACCTTGCGCTTCGTCAGAGCCAAAAAACATTTAAGACAGACCACGAAACCATCATCTCGTGGTTGGATTTCTTTTTGACTATTTTCTTGAAACAATCGGAGATGGCTATCGATCTTCTGTCCAAAGAAAACATTGAACGATTGCTTACGCAAAAACAGCTCGCTGTTTGGAATTATCTCCAAAAAGTTGATAGTGCCACACCGCGCGAGATTTCCGAACAGACGAAAGTCGCTTATCCGACTGTCAGGCAGGCAATCGATAAATTGATGCGACTCAAAAAGATTGAGCGCATCGGGCAAGGCCGTTCAACGAGCTACAGAAAACTATAAACCTATGCAAAAGGAAATCGCCAACAAAATCAAAGAAGAGACTTACTACAAATGCACTCATTGCGGAGATGAGATTTTTTGGAATACCCATAAAAAATTTACTTATTGCAAGTGCAAGAAAATGTGGGTTGATGGTTGTGAGGATTATGTCCGGGTTATTGGCGACAAAGGGAATTACGAGGAAATTTTGAAATAATTATGAAAATAAAAGATTTGCCAAAAGTTGATAGGCCACGAGAGAAACTGGAGAAATACGGTCCAGAGCGACTTTCGGATTCGGAACTTTTGGCAATTCTCTTGCGAACCGGAAGCGAAGGAATCAATGTCGTGGAATTATCCAGCAAGATTTTAAGAAAATTCAGCGGAGCCGGTTTAGCCAAAGCGTCGGTTAAAGAGCTGAAAAACACATTCGGTCTCGGTAGTGCAAAAGCATCCGAAATCATTGCTTGCTACGAACTCGGCCGCCGACACCTACAAAACAAGCAATCAGCACTGCTCCTATCTCCAAAAGACGTTTGGGATGAACTTAAGGATATTCGTGATCATAAAAAAGAACATTTTGTTATTTTCTTTCTTGACTCGCGAAATCAAGAAATTAAACGCGAGATAATTTCAGTTGGTTCGCTTAACTCCAATCTTGTCCACCCTCGGGAAGTATTTGAGCCGGCAGTCAGGCATTTAGCCGCGCAAATAATTATTGCTCATAATCATCCAGCCGGAGATCCATCGCCATCACAGGAAGACTCAGATATAACCAAGCAACTGGTAGACGCCGGCAAACTTCTCGGGATCGATATAAATGATCATGTGATTGTTAGCAAGGCGAATTATTTCAGCTTCAAAGAGCATAAATTGATTTAAATATTATGGCTACTCAAGACACAACCGGAAAAAAGTTTATGCG
>ERZ1292623.2832-Hain-H51-01um-R1-2832-length-15205-cov-5_pt1 | contig 15205 bp, 32 predicted proteins | sample MGYA00564398_ERZ1292623 | MGnify/ENA primary metagenome ERZ1292623 (study PRJEB36523, sample SAMEA6512633) | groundwater metagenome | collected 2019-01-07 | study: AquaDiva: Metagenomics assemblies of 32 groundwater samples
GAGAGTGGCGCGGCGAGCGCGACCGGGGAGAGTGGCGCGGCGAGCGCGACCGGGGAGAGTGGCGCGGCGAGCGCGACCGGGGAGAGTGGCGCGGCGAGCGCGACCGGGGGGAGGGGCGCGGCGAGCGCGACCGGGGGGAGGGGCGTTGCCTCCGTCACCGGAGAGGATGGAGTGATCGAAGCGGGTGAGGGCGGAATCTGTGCCGTGACCGCCGAGCGTGTGACGTGGATCGTGCATATGGACGCGATCCTCGTGCAGCGCTGGTTCGAGCAGGGCGTGTGGCAGACCGCGGTCTTCATCCCCGCCGAGTGCGGATTCGTGGCGGGGGATCGCGTGGTCATCGAGCGCGGTGTCGTGCAAGGAGGCAAGTGAGATGGCGGTGAACGTGGCGGTGGACGAGACCCCTCGGGAACTGGTGGCGCAGGGCGACCGGCTGTCGGTCGAGATGAACGCGCTGATGGTGGTGGACGACGAGAGCTTCCAGCGCGCGGCGCGGGTGCGGGTGCTCGCGGCGCGGTGGCTGAAGGACGCGCACGCCTTCTTCGATCCGATGTCGGCCGCGATCTGGGCGGCGTTCAAGCTCTCCAAGGAGCGCGCGAACTCCGTCATCGAGCCGCGGGAGACGGCGTACAAGGCTCTCGGGGATCGGATGGGCGCGTGGGAGCAGGAGCAGGAGCGCCTGCGCGCCGAGGCCGAGGCCGAGGCCCGGCGCGAGCAGGAGCGGCTCGAGATGCAGGCCCGCGCCGAAGCCGAAGCTGAGCAGCGGCGGCTGGTCAAGGAGGCCGAGGACGCAGCCATCGCGGCGGCGGTCGCAGCGGCCGAAGCCGGTGACAAGGCTGCGGCGGCTCGGATCATCGAGACGCCGGTGGTCGTGCCGACGGTGGTGCCGCGGGCGGTGTTCGTGCCGCCGGTCCAGATCATCGCGCCGGCCGCGGCCGGGCACAGATCGCACCCGACCTGGAGCGCCGAATTGACCTCGCTGCCGGACCTCGTGCGTGCGGCGGCGGGCGGCAACAACGCGGCGCTGTCGTGTCTCGTCTTCGATCAGGTGCGGGCGAACGGGCTGGCCCGCGCGCTCAAGAACAACCTGAAGGTGCCCGGCGTGAAGGCGGTCGAGAAGCGCACGGCGACGACACGCACGACGTAAGGAGGGCAGCATGAAGGTGGCGATCGGTGGCCTGGTGTTCGGTGACGAGGAGCTGTGTCCGTACGCGGGCGGGTGGTTCCACGGCTGGCTGCTTCATGCCTGCAAGGACCCCTGCCATCGGGCGGCGGTCGGCTACGACACGAAGAGCAAGCTGCTGCCCACGCATCCCGAGTACCTGATGGCCCGGCGAAACGACCATCTGTCCCTCAACATGATCGACCCGCCGATTCCGCTGTTCAAGGCTGAGAGTTTTCTGGGAGCTTTGGACTTCATCGACGAGGCCGTGAGGGCGGGCCAGCCGGTCGCGTGCCACTGCAATAAAGGGGCGAGTCGAGCGCCGAGCATCGCCCTGCTCTGGCTCGCGAAGCGCGCGAAGAAGATTCCCGACGACAGCTACGCCACGGCGCGGGCCGTCTTCGAGACGATGCTGCCGCCGGGGACGTATGTGTCCGGCAAGGGGATCGAGACGTTCCTGACCGAGCACTGGAGGGCCATACGATGAGCCTGACACAGCCGCTCGTGTCCGTGCGCAGTGCGACATTCATCGAAGTCATCGTCGGGCGGGGAAGAGGGACTGAGGAGGATACGTTTCGGACGGTCACGATGATCTTCAACGGCGACGGGCGCTGTGTCGCCGAGCACGATCCGCTGTCCCCGACGCCGTGGTACGCGCCCGAAGAGGAATGCGCGCGCGTTCGGAGGACCACATGACCACCGTGGGCCTCGCCGTGGCGTACGAGCGCTTCCATGCCCTGCTCGCCGAGTTCGGCCATCCCGAGGCGGCGTACCGGATCGGGATCGACGTGTGGAACCATCGCCAGCAGGACGACCGGGCCGCCGTGGTCTTTCATCTCTCGGCCCACATCCCCGACGTCGTGCTCGTCTACGCGGCCCCGACGCTCGACATCGCCTTCGACAAGATGCGGACGGCGTTGCAGACGCGAGCCGTGATGCCGGCGTGGGAGCCGCCGGTGGTGACGCTGCCGTGACCCGATCCTATCGCCGCCGCGCAGAGCCTCCGGTGGTCGATCTGGTGCGGTTCAAGGCGGCGTGCCATGAGGGGCTGACCCTCGCAGCGCTGGCGGAGCGGTTCGGGATCGGCCCAGATCGAGCGTGCGCGCTGAGGCAGACGGTGCTGAAAGGCAAGCGCCCGCTGCGGCGCTTCCCGTAGAAGGAGGGCACGATGCACGGCACGACGGAATATGTGCAGGCAATGGTGAGGCCGCTGATGACCGACGCGGGGTACCGCGGGATCGAGGACGCGGTATCGGACTCCGAGCTGCGCATCACGGTGTTCGTCACGACCTCGCGGGCGAAGAGCGTGGTGATCGGCCGAGGCGGGGAGAACATCCACGCGATCCAGCATCTCGCGCGGGAGCGGCAGAGCCGGGACGACCCGCGGCTCAAGGTGCGGATCGACGTCATCCTGGCGGGGAGTGAGTGATGGCGAGCCGAACGGAAGACGAAACGTGGTTGCTATTCATTGAGAACGTGCAGAGGCAACGCCCGCGCCGTGATGGGCTGATCCCGATTGGGTTGCTGCTAGCGCGGCCCTGCGACGACCAGCACGTCTACGGCGAGCGCCACGAACCGAGAGTCCTGCTGTGGCCGCCCATTCTGACGCGGGACGAGAGGGCGGGGCTGCTCCGTCTCGCTGCTGACAGGGAAGAGAAGCGATGAGCGAGCGCGACACGAACGACTTCGACCCCGAGCCCGAGGCTGAAGAGTTCTGCAACATCTGCGATCAGCCCGTGGGGTGGTGTACCTGCGACGACGACGAGGACGAGGAGGACGAGCCGTGAACGATTGGAAGGCCCCGCCCGCCGTCGATCCACGCATCCTCAATCCCGCCGACTTGATGACGCTGGCGACGCTCTTGTTGATGAAGGACGACCGCCATACGCACTGGACCCTCGTCGCCATCGTCCTGGGGCGCATCATCGACGAGCAGATCTACGACCGCAGCCTGTATGCGAGCGACGAGGACTGGGCGAAGGAGAAACTCGGCATGACGCGCGGCGAAGTCCGTCTGGCGCTCAAGCTCTACCGCGCGATGGGCCGCCATCCGGCCGTCCCGATCGACACCTGGCGCTCGCTCCCGAAGCCGAAGGCACTATTGCTCGACGAGGTGCTGACGGCCGGCGGCGACGTGACCCAGTGGTGCCTGAAGGCCAAGGGCACCACGACCAAGGACTTTGAGGCCGAGGTCCGCCGGCAACTCAAGGAAGACGTGTTCCTGACCCTGACGATCCGCTACCCGGAGAGCATGAAGGAGCTGGTCGAGGAGGCGTTCCGGCGGGCGGTGTACTACGGGTACGACGAGCCGATCCAGCATGATCCCGCGCGGTGGCGGGACCCGGCCGTCGTCTTCCAGGCGCTCGAGGTGCTCTGCCAGTCTTACCTCCAGGAGACCGAGCCGGTCCCGGAGACACCATGAAACGGACCCCGATGGCGCGCGGCCGGGTTCGGGTGGGCGCAACCTCCTCAAAACGCCGCCGCCAGGGCGGCAAGATTGCCCCAGGGCGCGATTCGGAGTCCGTAGCTGGGTACAGGAGCCTGACCGAGCGTCTCAAGGCCCGTAGCGCCTCCTGGTGCGAAATCCATTCACGGCCCTGCCGGGGCACCGAGGTCTGCCACGTCGTCGCCCGGTCGGCAGGAGGGCCGGATGACGACTGGAACTGCTATTGGGGCTGTAGAGCCGCAAATTCCCAACAGCAGGCCCCGTTCGCCAAGGGGCGGCTCGTCGCGGCCCGCGTGATGAAGCACGGCGTCAAGGGCATCGACTGGGTGGTCATCCGGGCGGCGGGCAAGGTCGCGTATCTCCTCGGGGAGTGGGAGCCGCTCACCTCCGGGTTCATTCCTACCGAGGGTCGGTCCCCTCACAGAAAGGATCCCCCATGACTTCCCATCGTCACTGGCTCGCCGTGATCGTCGTGTTCTTCGGGCTGCTCACCTGGGTCGGAGAGGCGCAGGCGGCGTGTACCTCCAGCACCGTCTCGGACGGCCGGGGCGGGCTGATCTTCTGCACGACCTGCTGCTCAAACGGCTATTGCTCCACGACCTGCTTCTGACATGCAGCGCAAGTACGGCAGCGTCGGGCTTGAGGCCAACCGGAAGAGACTGGCGCATATCGGTCTCGAGCGGCGCGACGACTGGCTGCTCCAGCAGTACCTCGCCATCGTCAAGGACGACGACCCGCTCCAAGCCGCGTACATTGCGCGGGCGATGACCGGGAACGGATGGACGTTCGCCGAGTTCGTGCGGCGGTTGATCGTCAAGTGGGCCGCTGAAAACGCGCGGTAGGGGGGGGTAGTGCATTCTTGCCAACGGAACTACAGGACGGTTTGCGCGTTCGCTAAGATAGAGGCCATGAACAAACGCAAAGTGCACGGTCCGGACGGCAAGGAGCATGAGGCCACGGTCCTAGAGTTCCAGAACGCGCGCGAGCACTGGAACGAGTACCTGCTCGACGATGGGACTATCCTAAAGTTGAAGCCGGTAGCGACCGAGGTAATGCGTATCGACGGCGTGTTTGACGCGCAGGGCCAGCCGGTCTATGTGGTCATGACGACCAACATTGTCACCGCGAATGCCCCGGAGCACTTGCGGCGAGGAGAGAAGCCGTGACGACTCGTACCGCGTCATCGAAAGAATTTGAGAGCCTCCTTGACCAAAGCGTGTGGCAACGTGAGAGTCCGAGCGTGACTCTCCCCGGAGAACTGCTCGACCGCTATGTCGTGTCCGCAATGCGAGCTGCGGAACCGCGACGCACTGAAGGCGAGCGATGGTACTGCGCACTCGAGCGGTTTCCCGGCGTATGGGCTGATGGGGATTCGGTCAAGGAGTGCATTGATACGCTCGAAGAAGTCTTGAAGGGCTGGCTGATGCTGAAGATCGTCGATCGCGACCACGACATTCCCATTGTTGATGATATTGACCTCTTGGTCGTCTCACGACGCCTCGGCAGTAGGTGACGCTTCCGAAACAGACGTCGCTGCCAGTCCTGATTCGTCGGTTCAAAGAGTTGGGCTGGGCGAGCACGTTGGGATCGCGGGGGCGCTTGGGACGCTTCGCCATGAGCGGAGTATCGCACGCGCGGATGCGGGCGGCGCGCACCCGCCAGAGTCAAACTGAGACACTACCGTAGGGGGAATCTCGTTGACACCTCGCACGGCGATACGGTAAGCTCGGAATGTCAAAGCCGCAGTCCTCAAGAGGCCGGCCGTGCGGTGCCCATTACACCTCGCGTGCCGGCCTCGCCGCCTTAATGGGAGGTGTGATGTGAGTGTCAAGGTCATGGGCCTCGTCTTCGAGGCGGTTATGCCGCCGACCGAGAAAATCCTGCTCCTCGCCCTTGCCGACCACGCCAGCCATGATGGCGGCGGGGTCTACATCAGCCAGACGCTGATGATGCTCAAGACGAGCATGGGCATCCGGTCAATCCAACGACACCTGGCGGGGTTCATCCGGGACGGCATCCTGATCCTGGAAGAGCCGCCTCGGCAGCACCACTCAGCACACTATCGGATCAACCTGAAGACCGTCGAGGCCCTGACATTCAGACCCGCCAATTTGGCGTCCCTGGCTGTCGTTCATGACATCCCAGACCCGCCAACTGGAACATCCAGGGGCGCCAACTCAGAGCCCAGGGGCGCCACGGGTGGCGCGCCTAACCGTACTACTAAAGCAACCGTAGTAGAACCAGCTACAACTACATTGTCGGGCGCGCCGCCCGACGCCGTGTCTCCGAACGGTCATTCCCTTCCTCGGTACAAGATCGAAGCGCTCGAGATTCTCGCGTGGCTGAACAAGAAGGCCGGGACCCGATACGAGCCGGTCGAGGCGAACCTGGGGTTGATCTGCGCCCGGCTCAAGGAAGCTGATCGCCCGGCGTGGCGGTTGAAGCAGCTCGTGAGCGCCAAGGCGACGGAATGGCCGCCCGGCCACGACATGCGAAAGTACCTGCGGCCGTCCACGCTGTTCAACCGGGAGAAGTGTGCCAACTATCTTGGACAGCTCCCGCCCGCGAAGGACATCCCATGACAGCCCCCTGCGAGCACCGATGGGAGAGCGGCGGGATCTGCGCGCTGTGCCGCGTGTCTGCGAGCGAGGAGATCGCGGCGCTGCGAGCGCGGGTGGAGCGGGTGGAGCGGGTGGAGGGAGTCGTGGACGCCGCTCGGAAGTGGGACGGCCTCGGCGCAGTCAAGGTGATGCACGTGTTGACCTGTGAGGACTGCATTCGTCTGGAGACCGCCGAGGGCCATTGGTGCGCCGAGGCGATGAAGATAGGCCGCTCGCAGATTGAAGCGGCGCGAGGACTCAAGGACGCGCTCGCCGCCCTCCTCCCGCCCACCCCGGCGACCCCATGAGCGACCAGTGTCCGAACTGTGACGCGACGTTACCCGCCACCGGCGGCTGCGGGCATTGCGACTGGATGCCGACGCCGGAGCCGCACGCGAAATCGACGTTCTGCGCGGCGTGTCAGGGGAACGACTCCGGCTGTCCGACGTGCTGCTCGACGTGCGTGTCGATCCGTGCGGCCACGAAGCGGAAGCCGGAGTTTCTCGTGACCGCGCATTGCCGGCGGTGCGGGAGTCATTCGCCGAGCGTGACCGAGTTCCACCCCGGAGAGGAGTCGGCACATCCCGACGACCGGGGCAAGCGCCTGTGCCCGTCGTGCTGGATACCGGCACTGAAGCGGCGCGCGGAGCGGGACCCGATCACCCCGGCGCAGCGCGCCGATCTCCCAAGGCTCCTGGCGAAGCTCGAGGCGTCGTTCGCGCTGCCGGCGCCGGCCGCGGTGCTCGTGATGCCGGAAGCGACGAGCCCGACCTGCGCGGGGTGCGCGAAAGAGGCGGCGGAGGACGCGATCATGCGTGACGGACGGCTGTGGCATCCGCGGTGCTGGGATCGGCGGCGGCGATGACGGCCAAGACCGAGGCCCTCGCCGCGCTCGCCACCGTGCGCGATCGCCTGCATGACCCAGCCGCGATCCGTGGATGGGAACAGCACGCGCTCGCGGCCACCGTCGTCTCCGCGATCACGCTGGTCGAGAAGATCGAGGAGTTGAAGCGAGCGCGGCGCGGGAAGAAAGGGTCTGTGCTGGCGCGCACGGAGGGGTAGATGGCCTCGCGCGGGAACGCCCGAAAAGCATGGAAGGACCCGTATCCGAAGTCAGAGAAGAATCCGGGACGGACCCGTATGCTCCGCGTGACGGTCGCCGATGACCGCGGGGGTGAGATCGTCTCCGTGCTGGCCGATCTCGGCGACTACTTCGACATGACGCGCGAGCAACTCGCGCACGTGATGTTCAAGGCCAAGGGCGCGGCGCTGCGCGAGATTGGCGTTCAACTACGCGCCGCGACCTCGGCACGCACGGAGGCGTAGATGCCTGAGATGAACGTGCCCCGCCTGGCGGCGATGCGGGCGCGAGAGGTGGTCCGCGTCGAGAACGACGGCGCGACATGGAGCGTCTACATCTTCGACCGGCATGTGGCGTCGCACACAGGAGCAGGCGCTCGCCTCTCAGCTGGACTGATCGCCGAGGACTTACGCCAACGCCTCACCGCCTTCGCCGAGGCCGTCGCGGGGGAGCGGCTCAAAGATGCCAGGCGGCTTCTCAGCGACGGTCTGACGGAGGTCATCGTCACCGTGCTTGAGGTTGATGCACGCGGCTACTCGATGACCGGACCGCTGAGGAAGTGGGCGCAGCGTGTGGCTATCGCCCTCCGCGCCCCCGAGAAAGGAGCGGCGTCGTGAGCACAGTTGAACCGCGCCCCGGCGAGGTGATCGTGGAGGTGGCGCAGCGTCGGTATCTCGTTCCTGGCACCGTCGCCGATGAGCTCGCCGACCTCCGCGCCCAACTCGCCACCGCCGAGGCGCGGGTCCGGACGCTGGAGGGGGCGCGGCGGGATGTCCTACGCGGCATCGACTCGATGACCGCCGACGACAAGGGATGACCATCCACGTCTTCACGGCCCCCGTGCAGTCCGCGACGCGGTTCCGCGGTGAGCCGGGCGTCCGCGGGCGATGGATGACGCTGCCGCCCCGCGCCCACGTCTGGACCTCATGCTGCCACCGCATCCGGCACGCCGGCACGTGCACGACGCAGGTCTACGACGACGTCCAGCGATTCTGGTGCGACGCCGGCAAGGGCTGCAAGCGCCCCTCCCGTCGTCGCCGGGTGACGCGCCGCGTGCTCCTGCGTCTGTTCGCGGAAGGCGTGTCTACTCGGGCGCTGGCGCGGCGGTACGGCCAGCCGCGAACTGAGATCGAGCAGCGGCTGAGGAGGGGCGCCTGATGGGCTGTGACCCCGCCGCCCTCGCGCGGGTGAAGGCGCGGACGGATGCCGAGGTCCAGCGTAGCCTCGACGCGAAGACGACGCGCAAGGAGAAGGAAATCCAGGCCGCGATCCTCGCCTATCTCGCGCTCGTGCCGGGCGTCGTCGCATGGCGGAACAACACGGGCGCGATGTTCGGCGCGCACAAGGGCAAGCGCTGGGCGGTGCGGTTCGGCCATCCAGGGCTGAGCGACATCCTCGGGTGGAAGCAAGAGAAGTTCATCAATCTCCACGCGCATGGGTTCACGGCACGCTTTCTCGCCCTGGAGGTAAAGCGGCCCCAGAAGCACGCTTCGCCGGCGCAGCAAGCGTTTCTGGATGCTGTGCGGGCGGCGGGCGGGATCGCTGGAGTGGTCCGATCAGTCGACGACGCGCGGAGGCTCTTGGGCCTGTGATAGGACGACCGACGACCGTGGAGAAAACGGTCCGCGTATGCGGTGATTGCGGCGCGCCCAAGGCAATCTACCCGCGCCGTGGTCGGGAACTTCCGAGACGTTGCCGGGCGTGCGACTACGCGCATCGCGGCGGATCGGCTAACGGCCGATGGAGGGGCGGTATTACCTCCGAGAACAAGCGGGCGCACGCGGAACGTTGAGCGTGATCGCCAGACCACGCGCCGCCTCCGGGGGCTCGGCTGGCGCGTCATTCGGATGTGGGAGAGCGATCTGCGGTCCGCCCCTGATCGGTGCATCAACCGGGTTCGCCTCGCACTGGAGCGTGCGTCATGAGGCAAAAGCTCGCGGCGGAGTTCTTCGCTGGTATCGGGCTCGTGCGGATGGCGCTGGAACGTGCCGGATGGGCCGTGCGACTTGCCAATGACATTGACGAGAAAAAGGCCCAGCTCTATCGAGCCAACTTCCCGGGCGATGACTTCCGGCTCGGAGACATCAGGGACATTCAGGCCGACCACGTGCCCGACGTTCACCTTGCGACGGCGTCGTTCCCCTGCATCGATCTGTCCCTTGCGGGCAATCGTGACGGGCTCAGCGGCCAGCATTCGTCCGCCTATTGGGAGTTCCATCGCATCGTGGAGGCGATGGGCGAGCGCCGCCCGAGGCTCGTTATGCTGGAGAACGTGCTCGGCCTGCTCTCGTCCAATGGCGGCGACGATCTGCGTTCCATCGTAGCCTCGCTCAACAAGATGGGCTACGTGTGCGATCTGCTCGCCGTGGACGCCGTCCACTTCATCCCGCAGAGTCGCCCGCGTCTGTTCGTCGTCGGCGTCCGTGGGCGCGAAGTAACCGGGCCGCTGGCGCATGGGGCTCGTCCGGCTCAGGTTCTCGGATTCATGCAGGCGCATCCAGACCTGAAATGGTCGAGCGTGCCCCTCCCTCCGCTGCCTCCGAAGCGCAGCGATCTCGACACCCTTATGGAGCGGCTTAGTCCCACCGCCCCGGAGTGGTGGGACAGCCGGCGTCAGGCGCATCTCTATTCGCAGATGAGCCCTCGGCATCGGGCGCTGCTCCGGCACTTGATGGAGTCGCGCCGGCTGCGCTTCGCGACGGTCTACAAGCGCGTGCGCCCGGCGGGCTGCCGCGCCGAACTTCGAGCGGATGGGGTCGCCGGGTGTCTCAGGACGCCGCGTGGCGGCAGTAGCAAGCAATTCGTGGTCGTAGCCGGCAACGGTAAGTGGCGGGTGCGGAACATGACCGCCCGGGAATATGCCCGCCTCCAGGGCGTCCCGGATTCGTTTAACATCGGCGTACCGTATCTCCAGGCCCTGTTCGGATTCGGAGACGCTGTCTGCGTCCCGGCCGTCGAGTGGGTCGTGAGGAGTTGCTTCGCCGGTGGAGAAACCAAGCGCCTATAGCGTCGGCGGGCCGCCGACCGATCTCGACTTCGAGAAGTCGCTCAAGATAGCTCGGCGCCCGGAAGATAGCATCGGCCCTTGACACTTCCGCTGATTCTCTGTATATCTATTGCATGTCAACATATCTGATTCGAGATATTCCCAAAGACTTGCACGATGCGGCGAAAGATCGGTCAATGACAGAGGGGCGGACGCTGCGATGGGTGCTGATTCAAGCGTTGCGGGACTGGACGGAGAGGCGGTGGGAGCCGGGGCGTACGTCACGCAGCCCGAGGCGTGCGGATGTTGCCTGAGGCGCTGGTGACATTCTGGTCGCGTGTCGATGTGCGAGACGAGTGTCGGCGGACAACATTTCTCTTGACACGATGATATGCTGCTGATACTCTCCACCATGTAGTCAATCATCACGCGGAGGGCAGACATGAGAGCACGACCGATGGCCATGACGATGTATCGGCTCTACACGGATGGCAACAAATCACTTGACTCACCTAGAACTCCGTGGGAGACTCCCGACCGGCGATGGAACCTGCTGGCAATGCTTAGGCTCGGGGTCTGGCCGCTCGTCAACTACACTCACGAGCTGACGCTTCTTTCTGAAGATCTCAAGACCCGGCGCCGCGCCGACCAAGCGAGCCCGGTTAGCTCCAGCGGGGAACTCACAACCCGCGGGGCATTTGCAAGCCAGGACAGGCAGAACTTCCGACTCCTTGTGGACTCCTTCGGCCCGTGGCTAAAGGCCCTTGGGCTGACCGCTTCGCTTGATCGCCTCGACCGCCTCTCGCGGATTCTGGGACCGGAACACGAGGACGACGAATTCGGGCGGTCGGATGAAGTTCTCCACAACGTCGAAGTGTTTCTCCAGATCCTGGAAGACGAGTTGAAGCGCCACGAGTTCATCTACCTAACTCCCGCTGAGGCACGGCAGTACGATGATCCGTTGGCGCCATTCGCGAAGACCCTCAAGGCGTTCCCGTCTGCTGCTGCTGACATCGCCGATGCCTCCCGGTGTGGGGCGCTCGGTCAGGCGACTGCGTGCGTAGTCCACTGCATGGGCATCCTGCAATCCGGTCTCTATGCCCTCGCCAGTGATCTAGGTGTGACCTTCCCTTGGTCAATAGAACTGGAGAACTGGAAGAACATCATTGACCAAGTGGAGAAGCGGATTGCGACGCTGGGCAGCGGCGCAAAGAGTACCGAGAAGGATCAGCGGCTCAAGTTCTATTCGGAGGCCGCATCCCAGTTTCGCTACTTCAAGGATGCGTGGCGTAATCACGTCTGCCATCTGCGCGAACGGTATGACGCGCATCAAGCAACAAGCATCTTCCTGCACGTCACGGACTTCATGGAAACGTTGTCCGCGCGTCTGACTGAACCCTCCGTGAAGGAGGTCTAGAGGCGACGGACATAGCAGTGTTGCCAGTGCGCTTGTCGACGGTCCCTGCCCCGCAAAACCGTTCTGCCGCCCCGCGGCGTGGCGGTGTTGTGTGGCTGCTGGTCGCGTGGGCCTTACTCGCAGTGTGGTCAAGCGCAACGGGGCAGCCGGTGCCAATAACCTGGACCGTCGCTGGCCTCTTGCTCTCGCTTGCCCGTATCGCAGTCCCGCCGTTCTGGCGGTGGTGGCAGCAGAGGTATCGGTCGCTTGACCTAGATTGTCGAATCATCGGAACTGACCGTGTTGATGTGGTCGTCAACAATCCTGGCGTGCAGGATCGCGTCGTAGTGGATATCGTCTCCATTGTTGGGACTGAGGAACTCGTCAATCCGTACCGGCTCAATCACCCCGTCGAGATTGCGGAGCGTTCCGAGTATTCCCTAATGCTTACGACGGGAACGCTCATAACAGAGCGGGAGGGAGATGCCGGAACCGTCACGATGTTCGCCGAGTTTGCGTTATACGGCGTGTCGGCCGAGTCAACCGTTCACATGAACGCTCCGACGTTTTTGCTTCTGTTTGAGAATGACATACGCGTACAGCTTCGCGTTGTCGGGTTGGATACGGGCCGGAGACGGGAGCGCGTGATCGTCCTCGGCTTTGACTCAGCCGCCGACGGAAGCCGGTTGCGTGCTCGAGTCGGTGGATGATCGCTCGACTATTGCTCGGCGCGTTTCCTCTTGGCGGCCCGCCTCCGTCGATACTTCTTCGCCTGCTCGTCAATCTCGGCCTTGGGCACCGCGATCACGCGCTTGGCAAACTCGGTGAGCCGTTGAAAGGCCGTCGTCGGCGGGCGCGGGCTGCTCATAGCGGTCTCCACTTCTTGCGCCCTGGTCGGCGCTTACCCTCACGTCGTAGCAGGCGCGGCGGTCAGATGCGCGTAGGTCAGCCGCTTCCCCAGGATCGCGCGCAGTGCGTCCACGAAACGGGTGCGATCGGTGCCGCGCCGCTTGTTGAAGCGGTACGCCTGCTCGTCCAGGTAGCGGAACAGGTGGAACGGCTCGACCGAAACGTACGTGCCTTTGATACTGCGCTTCAGGAGCGACCAGAAGTTTTCGAGCCCGTTGGTGTGGACCTTGCCGCGCACGTACCGCTTCGACCTCACCCGCCATCTTCGCAAAGGTCCCTGTCTGCACGACGAGCCGCAGGCGGTGGAGCATGAACCACGCAGTCCGCTGAGTCACGCCGAGCGCGCGGCCGACCTCGTAGGAGCTGATGCCGTTCTTCGCGTTCACGAGCAGCCACATCGCGGGCAGCCACTTGTCCAGGCCGATGGGAGAATCCTCAAACACGGTATCGACCTTGATGGAGAACTGGCGGCGCGGGTGCTCCTCGCGGCACTTCCACACGCGGCGGGTCGAGAGAAACGACACGGCGCGGCTGCCGCAGGTCGGGCACTGGACGCCGTTGGGCCACCGCAATTCCACCATGTAGGCAAGCGCCTTGTCGGGATCGGCGAAGTATCGGATGGCTTCCAGCAGAGTCTCCGGGCCAGTGTAGGTGTCCATGCGGCGGAGATTAGCCGAAATAGCTAGGTGAGTCAAGTGATTTGTTGCCTCCCCGAGGGCATCGCGGACCGGCAGATAGCATCGGCCCTTGACACGTCCGCTGATTCGCGTATGCTCCGGCCATGATCTCACATGAACAGATCGACGGGCCGGCGGTACTGCGCCGACTCCGGGAGTACGTGAGGGCGTGCGGGAATGGCGCCGCGGCGGCTCGAGCCATCGGCATCTCGCCGCAGTATCTCTCGGACATCCTCAGCAAGCGACGCGACCCGAGCGAGCGCGTGTGCCGGCGGCTCGGCCTGCGGCGCGACGTCGTGTACCTCGTTCTGTCGGTCAAGTGACAAAACGGCACCGCCGAATTGACGCAACGCGGCGTGACTCGTGTACGCCAATTAGCGTATACTCCACCATGTAGTCAATCATCACGCGGAGGGCAGACATGAGAGCACGACCGATGCGCGAGGGAGTGAACCTGAACCGCAGCACGGAGGGCAGACCATGACGAGCTTTACGTTCTACGCGGGCGAGGTCGACGGCGAGCGGCTGGCGCTGACGGTCAAGCTGCGCCCGATCACGGGGCGGATCTGGGGCGAGGTCACGAACGCGCACGGCGCGCGGGTGCCGGGCGTGGTCGAGGTCGAGGGGCTGGAGCTGTCGATCTGGTGCCGAGGCGGGGGCCAGTGCGTGGACACGCTGGCGGCCGTGCTCGAGCGTGGGACGCGGGCGCCGGGGCTGACGGCAGAGGACGGCGCGCGGCTGCTCGAGGTATGGCGCCGGTGGCATGGGAACGGGATGCAGGCGGGGTGCAGTCACCAGTGCGCGGCGGGCTGGGCCGAGCGACCGATCGACCCTGCGAAGCCGACGAACGTCTACGGGACGCACTTTGCCGGCCAGCGCTCGCCGAGCTGGAACATGCTGGCGTGGGTGAGCGCGAAGGAGCACCCCGAGGGGCTCATGTCTCGTCCGTGCTCGACCTGTGGCTATCCGTACGGCTCGGCGTGGCTGTTCGAGCCGCTGCCGGCCGAGGTCGAGGCGTTCATCCGTGGCCTGTCGCGTCTGCCCGCGCCGGCCGGCGCCGAGGGGCAGGCACGCGCGGCGGCGTCGGCGGCTGGGCTGCGGTTCACGGTGCTGGGCCACGTGGACCGCAACCCGTCCATGCCGGACAGCGAGGGCGACCACTGGCGCGTGAAGCTGAGCCGGAAGGGCCTGAGCATGACCCTGGTGTTCACGAAAGGCTCGGGACACGGCGGGAAACCGCCGACGATCGGCGAGGTGCTCGAGTGCTTGCGGTCGGACGCCTCGAGCCTCGACGGGGCGCGCGACTTCGAGGACTGGGCGCGCGAGCTGGGCTTGCCGCTGGACTCGCGGACCGCCGAGCAGAGCTATCGGGCGGTGGTGGCGCAGTCGGCGAAGTTCCGCGCGTTGGTCGGCGATGCCTTCGCGGTGACGGCATGACCCCGCACCGCTGGACTGCCGCGGAGCTCCAGCCCGACACGCGCCCCTGGTGGGTGGGCTGGGCGCGCTTGGCCGCCGCGCTGTTCACGATCGGCGCCTGGGCGCTCGTGGGCTGGATCGTGTCCGCGCTCATCACGGCGGGTGCGTGATGGCCGCCAGGATGCTGGCCGAGCATCTGACCAAGGCAGCGCAGGGGATCGCGATGGCGCGCGAGGACCTGCAAGCCGCGCTGCGCGATGCCTCTCCCGTGGAGGCGATGGTGCTCTTCGATTCGCTCCAGACGCTGAGCGAGACGGCGCGGCGCGTGCGCGTGCTCCTCGACTCCAGGGGGATGTCCGCATGAGCGCCGTGACGCCGTGGACCCGCGCGTTGGTCAAAGCGGGCGCGTGCGGCGAGGCGGTGATGTGGGCCAAGGCGTATCCGTCCTTCGACGCCGCGTGGGCCGCGTGCCCGCGGGGCGACTGGATGCTGTGGATCGCGGGCCGCGTGGCGACCCCAGACAGCGACGCGC
>ERZ1292623.2833-Hain-H51-01um-R1-2833-length-15204-cov-20_pt1 | contig 15204 bp, 8 predicted proteins | sample MGYA00564398_ERZ1292623 | MGnify/ENA primary metagenome ERZ1292623 (study PRJEB36523, sample SAMEA6512633) | groundwater metagenome | collected 2019-01-07 | study: AquaDiva: Metagenomics assemblies of 32 groundwater samples
ATACAGTTCTTTGAAAACCAGAAGTGTTGCTTCCATCAACAACTGTTTTTCTCATGATTTGGGTAAAGGACAGGATTTCACAATTTAATAACAAAGCTATATGTAAAGATGATTTCAAAGCTTCCTGATTTATGAGTTCTGGAGGAGATTCGTCCAATTCAACTAAACACGTTGTATCATAGCCTTGATAAATAAACTCTAAATTTTTTCCAACTTCATATTCTACAGCTACATCTACTTCTCCAGATTCTCCTGGAACGGCGTGTAATCTTCTGCTAATTTCAAATTCAGGTTCTTCATTTCTTAAAATAGAAGGACAATTACAAAAGAGTTTATTCGTGTCTAATTGCTGATGAATTTCTAAACCTATTTTTATTTCTTCTTCACTCATTAAACTAATAGGCAAAAATGGTTAATAAATCTTATCTGAATTATATTCTATATTAAAACAGTTTACAACTAGCTGTTCCATTACCTTTTCTGTAGATTCTTTATTAAAAGGCGCGTGCAAAACATGAGAACTGGTTTCATAAGGCCGATCTATAATTAATTCTTTATTCAAGTTAAAAACTTCAACAGAATCGTCTTTTAATCCAAGAAATTTATACCTAGTCATATTGTCTAAAAAGTGATTTCTGGATTTTTCAAATTTTTCATAATAATTTGTAGCTTTCTTTCCACCAATATTATTAAAAACATTTATGGCTATTGTATCATTAATTGTTTCCATAAAAAGGCCAAAATTTTGTGAGTAAATTTCATCCCCAGCAGAAGGATAATGCCAGCTTCCGGCACCAAACAAAAATTTTTTCTCCCTTAAATCTAGACTTCTAATCATAACACTTGGGTATACTAAAGCAATTATCCCTTCTAACGCTGCTCCCTCGTCCTCTGAAACAATCCTATTAGTGTATATAAATTTTACTTTGCTCTTCTCATTATCATACTGCCTTCTTTCTAAATCTGTTTTAAATGGAGTTTTTAGTTTTTCTCCATTTGAATCAATTACTAAAATAGAATAAGGCCATATCCCAAGCCTATCCATATAATTTAAAATAGTTGAGCTTGCCCTTCCAGAAATTACGGTATCAATAAGCACATGGCTTTTAGCTTTAGGAAAATTTTCATAACTTAGAGCTAAATCATTCCTTCCTTCTATAAATCTTAAGATAACATCAACATAAGATTTAAAATAGATATTTTCTCTCCTTTCCTCTTTTGAAAGAAAAAAAGACTGCATTACATTAGACCAATATCCCCTGACCTGGCTTATGATATCAAGTTCATTTATTTTTCCGTTTTTTAGATTTAAGTCTGCTGTAAATGGGGCAAGCAGAATATTTATTCTTCGTTCATCTTCTTTTATTCTATCTTCTTTTGGGAGATACTTATTTAGCCAACCATTAACAGGTATTGCTGGATATAATCTATAATAGATATCTCTAAAACCGTCAATCTCCCCATGATCATCAAATATCTCGCTTAGATAGTTGAGGGCTTTTATAGCACCTAAAAAAATAGGAAAAGCCCCTCTACTCGGAATTAATAAAGTATCAAACTGCCTAATTGATAGGTCATAAGCGACATCTGTACAGGCCTTTCCATAGCTCAAGAGATTATCTTCTGAAAACATCCTTTCTAGTGTACTTCTATTCATATTATTTAATCGGGTTTCGGTTTTAAAAACCTTTTGTTTTATAACTACTTATAAGTTATGAACAAAAAATAACAAATATATTTTTAATGTTATTGAAACTCAAAACATATATAAACTTTTCTTTATAAATATATTAAAAGGAGTTGAAAAATGAAATTAATTCATCCATATAAACACAAGCTAACTTTTGGACAGAAAACTACTGATCTGCTAACAAAATGGGCTGGAAGTTGGTTTTTTATAATCAGTCTTGTTTTATTTTTAATAGTTTGGATGATTCTAAATACTTATTTTTTGCTTAACTACTTACAAAAGCCATTTGATCCTTTTCCGTTTATACTTTTAAATTTAATATTATCGTGTCTAACAGCACTTCTAGCTCCAATAATTTTAATGTCTCAAAATAGAACGGCCCAAAAGGATAGAATAAGAACAGAATATGACTATCAGATAGATAAAAAAGCCGAAAAAGAAATTAGGGAGATTAAACAACAACTGGACAAAATTGAAAGAAAAATTAGGTGATTTTATTATTGTGTTTAGATAATATATTTATTGATAAGTCACATCATCCCAACTCTAAAGTCTTGGGCTTCTTAAATGATGAACTGATCTTTAATTTCAGATAAATTTATTAATAATAAATAAAAGAAATAATTATCAGGATGGCAAGAACGCAATTCATCCTAATACTAAAGTATGATGGATTTCTTGCTTAACGATTAAAGTCTTGAAGTTACAACCACATTCTAAAGTACGTGGTTTAAATTTATGAACATAATCAAATTGATATGTTTTGTTTTTTTAATCTAGAAAAGATGAATCTCTTTTTTATTACTAGACTTCTCTACAAACACAATCTAGAGTGTTCTCCTCTATTCTGCAATTTAATCCTAATACTTGGAGCTCGGTTTTTCCAGAATTTCTCAAAGATTGGCAAACAATATCTTTTTTAATAGATTCTGCTAAAAAAGTAATATATCCTTTAGCTTGATCTACTAAAAGTTCTAAAATCCCGACCCTATTTTCTAGTTCACTAATTCTTCCTTCTAAAACCGTAATTCTTTCTTTAAGAATAATGATGTCTTCAGAACTTATAAATTTATTACTATTAGAATCTTCAAAATAAGTAATTCCATTACCACTATTATAAAGTTGGAATATCTCTTCTTCAGTTAAATATCTATCCCACCACCCGATCTCATCAATTAAACCTACATAGGTAGTTCCAAGAAGATGTACGTTAGCTCTTGAATCACTAATTATCATATCAACATCCTTATTCTCAACAAATTTAGTATCATTGCAATAAAATCTCGCTTGACCAACCCCTTTACTTGTGAACTGATAAGTTACCATGGTCCATCTATTAAGAGGGGGGACACAGCCAGTAAAAAATTTAAATTGAAAATTAGAAATATATCCAATAGCAAATAATGAACCTGTATCGCTATCATATCTTATAAACATTTCAGGAGCAGAATCGTCTGTATCAGTGTATTTCCATAAATAGTCTCCTTCTTCCCAATTTTTAGTCGGATATATCCAAAAAGCTATTGTTAATTCTCCATTGCCATCGTACATATCATTAGGTAAAATTATTTGAGATCTAGTATTATATAAATTATAAGAAGTCCTACTTATAGCATTTTCATTACCTAAACTTATAAAACTACTAACTCCATTATAATTACCAGAAATAATATCCTCGGCTATTGACTCGCGTGTTTCATCAAGTTTGTAATATGCTTTTAAACCTTGATTTAAATTCTCGCTCCAACCGCTTCTGTCTTCAGAAAATATTGAGACATTATTTACCATCACTTCTTCACTTCCTGACTTTAAAGTCTCTGATTCTCCTTCTAAGTTCTCACTTTCACCAACAAACCGTTCTTTAACATCTTTAAATAATCCTTTCCAAAATCCAGTAGCAGAAACAAAACTAGTTGAAAATAAAAATAAAACAAAGATAATTATTAATAGTTGTTTTGGTTTATTCATTATATTATTATCTAAATATCATATTTAAATATTCTCTAGAAGAGGTATCGTGTTTTAGTAGTTAAAAAATTTCCACTCCAACTCACTACAAAAACTCTTTGTCAATAATTTTCTGATCTTTTATTGACTCATTGGCATAAAACAATTTAACAACGATATTTTAACTAACTTTAATAATAAATTGCTAACTTATAAAACTGATGACTTAATTAAACTTAGTAGTCAAGGAAAGTTAAACAAGCAAGGGAAGTTCCAGCCTCAAAAAATCAAACTCAGAGAACTCTCCTAACTTTATTTAGGAGTTGGTAGGATATTTCTCTGGCATCACAAAACCAACAAAACCGAAGGTTTTGTGATAAATATAAAGTTATTGATATTAATAATAAAAAAACTAATTGGAAGTTAGAACCTTTAGACATATCACGAGAAGTTAACAATATCACAATTGAAGAAGATTTAAAAAGTCATATGTTTATATAAACTTATTAGTATTAGAGTTGTATAATATAAATAAAAAAATAGGTTCATGAAAAAATTAAATTCAAAATATTTAATTGTATTTTTAATTATAGGAATTTTAACAATTTCTTTTATGATTTATCAATTTAATAAATCTAAAGTTATAACTACTAATAATATCACAGAGAAAACTATAGGAAAAATAATGAGCTTAAAAGGAATGAGTTTTAATTTTTTTAAAAAAATTTTTTTTACTTTTCATAATCTTAACTCACCGCCTCCTGGAGGAAACCAGCCGCCAGTGATATTAAGCCCAACTGAGAATGTCACTATCCGTGAAGGCGATGTCGTTGTTCTTAACTTTATTGTTAACGAGCCCGACAACGACGTGGTAAATTACTTCGTGGAGTATCTCGTGAATGAACAATTGCAGTCCTCCCTGCCGCCAGGTGCAATACTGATACAGGATCCGCAAACAACAGAGCGGACGTTTATCTGGCAGACGAATTTCTCCCAGGCGGGTATCCATACATTCCGGTTCAGAGCTGTTGACGAACGCGGAGCCGAAGGCGATAAAACTGTGACCATCACCGTGACGGATGTTACCGGCCCTCCAGCACTGCATTTGAGCTACAACGGTAAACCGCTAGCGCCAGGAGAAAAGGTGGTTATCACAGGCGTTCCTTCCGGCGAGAACTACATCGTTATCACTGGCCTCGACCCGGAGGGCGGGCCACTGACATTTCGGGAGGTGCAGCCACTCACCCGCGGCCAATTCCAGACCGGGCCAACATCCGCTATCCGGAATATCTATGTGTACAGCGCCGTACTCGACGGCACGACACAGGAGTGGGTCGTCGAGGTCGCCGACAACCAGGGCAACCGCACCGAGGCACGGGTAACTGTGGAGTTTCGCAAGGACTTTGATTACACGAGCGACTCCAGGTTCCCGATATTCTCAGTCAACAACTGGCAGGAAAGAGACGGGATCGTGCCGGTCGTTCGGGGTGCAGCGAACCTCGACATCCCCTATTTTCAAGCCCACTTCGGTTACAGAACACTAGCCGAGTCGGCAAATCTCAGCCTCCAGTATATTCTTTACGCGAGCGGCGATACTGCTGGAAAGTCGATCAGCCCGGTGCTTACCGGCAGCTTCCAATATGCATGGGACACCACAAAATTCCTAGATGGCTCTCCTGTCCCTGATGGCACCCATGCCCTCTCCGTTCGCTACATCGACGCCCATCCCGACGATCTGCGCGTGCTCAAACAACTTCCTGACATGATCGTGGTGGACAATGTTCCCGGACCCGTTCCAGGGCCGCAGCAGGTTCCCGTCATCGGTTCGCATACAGGCGGAAAGGGATGGCAGGGACTGGACTGGGTGACTTATCCGGGATCGGTGCCGCATAATCCGGCCCATCCGATAACCCCGGTGTTTTCCACTCCCGCTAACGCCCGGCCAGAAAACCCACTGACCTGGACCGACCAGTCGAAATGGTTCATTGAGCCGCTCATCCAGGGGTTGCACGGCCACTACAATGCCCACCCTATTTTCTACCAGACGAAGAACGGCCATCCCTTCGCGTCTACCCTGTACCAGATTGACGGCGTGACGGCGGAAGGCGCTGTCTTTCGTGCAGAGCGGCATCCGAACATTGACGGGAGCAGGAACGACAACTCCGTTTCCCCGTATATCACCTTCAGGGCGATTCCCAACGACTCCGGCTTCGCATTCGTCGATCTAGGCGGCCGTATGGGCGTAGTGAACATGGATGGCTCCGTCACCACGTGGGCTGGGTGGGTGACGCAACAAGATGCCACACCTCCTTCCGCCTGGGACTTATCGATTTCCACCGCGGAGCTGCGTGCCAGCTCAAAGGAACTTCGTGGCGTCTTTGAGGGAGGTCTCGACTTCCGAATGCCGGTGGACCTGGTCTTTGATCCCCGCAACAACAAGATTGTTTATGTCGCCGACACCGGGAACCATAGGATCACGAGGACGGATCTCACCAATCCCGGAAATCCCGTGACCACAACCTACGCCGGCATTCCCAGGACAGCCGGGTACTTAGACGGCCCCGCCCGGCAGGCACAGTTTTCTTCGCCATACACCCTTGATATGGCACCGGACGGTACGATGTACGTTGGTGACAGGATGAACAACGCCATTCGCGTCATCTCCTCCGACGACCAGACCGTCACGACCCTCGTCAGGGGGGCCATCATTGGCAACGAAACGTTTGACCCGTTAGTCCTCCGGATGGATTCCAAGGACAACCTCATCGTGGGGGATTCCGACAATTCCCACATCATCCGCGTTGATCCAAGGACGCGCCAAGCGACAGTCGTTGTCCAGAATATCCCAGCAGCAGGTACTCAAAGTTGGATCTGGCTCGATGTAGACAAAGCGAGCGCTATAGGTCCCCAAGATGACATTCTCTTTGTAGGTTCACGGGGTGACAGCAATACCGCTGTCCGGCGGTACTCCGCCGATGGCAACCGGGTGCAGGAACTCAACCGAGGGGGTACGGAACTCCCGGACGCCTTCACGTATCGAAACGGCGAACTGGCAGGTCATTACCCCTGGGCGGTGGCGATTAGTAGAACAGAGGCCCGGTGGATTGGCATGGGATTTGGCAGCAACGGCATCTTCTCGCATCGCCTTAGGCAGCCGAAAGATGCGGTCGATCCGAAGTGGGCATTGCCTCTCCTCGAGAGCGAGCCCCGCCAGCTCTACCTGTATGGCGACACCATTTACCGCGCTGGGTCTGTGAACGGGTTTCCCGGAAGCGTAGCCTCCGCAGGAAATCATGGTGGCGGTCTTCTTCCGCCTTCTTCCCTTTTCTCCCGCCCCGCCTTCTCCGGCCTGCACGGCCCCTCCGGCCATGGCCGCATTGGAGTGACAAACCTCGACAATCTCTGGAACCTCTCCAATGTGGAGCTGCTCAATTATTTTCAAAATGGCGGTGGCGGTTCTGTACCACGTCGGGAAGTAACAGGGAGAGACGCTCTGGCCTTCCTCTATTTCCTGCGCATGAACATGCTCGATGGCAAACTCACCGGTGTCGATCCAGCAAAAATTAAGTCTGACCTCATTGCCGCTGGCCTCTACAACGAATCCGACACCCGCCAGCCCGAGATTCGGGGGGTTGCCGTCCGCACACTGACCACCGATTCCGTGGAGATCAGCTGGCTCACCGATGAGCCGACGCTCGGGTTGAGTTTCTACGGCCTCACCGACTACTACGGCTTAACCTCCCCTATCGAAGCCGATTACACCAAGACCCACGCTCTGGTCCTGGGCCCTCTGGTCAACAACAAGCTCTATCACTTCCGAATCCGCTCCAAGGACCTCCAAAACAATCCGACCGTCACAAAGGATCTCACTTTCACCCTCGGCACTCCACAAAAGGATCTCAATCCTCCTATTATCACCAACATCCAATCCACCAGCATAACTGAAAATAGCGTTACCATTACCTGGACTACCGACGAACCAGCTGACTCAGTTGTCGAATATGGAATAACCACTACATACGGCTCTAGCAAAATCAATACTAATCTTGTCACCAAACATTTTCTTGCTCTAATCAATCTCGCCTCGGACACCAAATATCATTTTCGTATTAAATCTAAAGATACCTCGAGTAATCTTGCCACGTCAGGAGACAACAACTTCACTACCCTCGCTCTTCCACCTCCTTTCGCCTGCACCGATGATGGTCTCTCCTCAAACGGTCCCACCCCCACCATCAAAGCTATTAAAGATGGTCCGTGGTATACAGCATCAACCTGGGATCAAAATAGAATTCCCACCAAGAACGACGACGTCCGCATCGAAGGATTCACTGTCACTGTCCAAGGTGGATACAACGACAAAGCTCCAGATGCCAAAAGTCTCACCATTACCAGATGTGGTACGGTCACCTTCAACCCCACCACTGAAAATGCTCTTGATCTTGATGGAGGCAGCCTAATTGTCAGTGGAGTAGGCAGTAAACTCGTTTTGGGCAACATACAAACACCCCTTCAGCAAAGTAATCGTCTTAGTCTCTTGGGCAATAACACTACCATGGAAGGAGGTAAAATTCATGGTCATGATATGGCCTGCATACACGCCAAACCAATAACAGACCCAGGACTGTGGGTATATAAAGGCGCCAGCTGGTCTGTCCAAGGTCCAACTCTAAAAACCTGGTACAAATTAGCAGAACCAGCTCTGGCTGACAGCAATACCATCACTCTTCCCGAAGTCCCAACTAACTGGCGTGTTGATAACACTATCGCCATCACCTCCACAGAAAACCAAGGTGAAACAGAAACCAATACTATCACTGCCATCAATGGCGCTGTCCTCACCATGAAAAACCCACTAAAATTTAATCATCGAGCCTTCTTTGGCTGGTATGATCCAAATACCAATACTCTCAAAGCCGGTACGCCACCAACAGGCCATCGTCAGGTAGATCTCCGTGGCGAAGTAGCTCTTCTCACCCAGCGAGTCTCGATTAAATCCAGTGACAAAAATAATCCTTCTCATACTATCGCCACCTGTGATGGTTTGGCCAATATTGCATACGCCTCTTTCATCGAATTAGACCCTCCTACTCTGGGAAGATATCCCATCCATTTCCATTTTCTTGGTCCTACAAAAAGCACTGTAACTGGTGTCAGTATCATTAACAGGGGAACAGGCGGCAACCGAGGTACCGCTCTTCACCAGAGTTCAAACATCTCGTTTACCAATAGCGTCATCTACAAATCAGAAGGAGTTGGCATCTACTCTGAAGACGCTAAAAATGAACAGAACCTCATCATCACCAACAATCTTATCATCTCTCCCATTGGTCCGGAACGAGCAAACCGGGTTGATAAGAGTCTTGCTCAAGAGTTCTCATATGTAGAAGGTACTGGAGGAGGTGTCTTCTCCCGCAGTCATCAAACTGTTACCGGCAATGTGATCGTTGATGCCTCTGGTCCCTTAATGAGCGGCTTCACCATCACCCCCTTCACTGCCAATACTACATCTACGAGTCCTACAATATACAAAGACAACGAAGTCCACACCAGTGACAGTGGTGTTGCCCTATTCAGCAGTAAGCTCCTTCTTACTTGGAATCAAGGACTGCTCTGGAACAATAACAAAGCCTGGTTTAACGTTGATCCTGAATCCAACGCTGTCATCACCAATACTGTCCACGTCAACAACAGAGACAACACCATTAACGCCGCTCAAGACAAACAGGGCAGAGGCAATATCTTCGTCTCTGACCCAGCGTGTAAAGACGAAGACAATGATACTATTTTAGATTATAATGAAAAAATTTGTCCAAGTGGAAAAGATATATGTCTAAGAACTCCTGATAAAAAAAGAAAAAACGTAAATAAAAGAGGATGTCCAAGATTAAACATAACAAACTTTAATATAATAACTGATTTGGATGATTCTGATTTTAATAATGTAACTAATTTTGAAATAGGAAACACAAAAAAAGGAAAAATAAAGTTCTTAAAATCATTATCTTTAATGAAAGATGATGATTCAATAGAAATAGAGGATATTTTAAAGATGAATATTGGAAAAATAGAAATTAATTCAACGAATATTTCTAATTTAAATCGCTCTGCAGAATTAACATTGTTTAATATAAGTTTAAACAATCCAATTATTTTAAGGGATGGGGTGGTTTGCGGAGAATGTAAGATAGTATCTTGGGATAAAAATAGTAAAACTCTTATATTCAATGTTTCACATTTTACATTGTATGAAGTGGTTGAAGATGTTTCAACGCCAACACCATCGAGCGGGGGCGGAGGAAGTTCTGGCGGAGGAGGTGGAAGCAGTGGTGGTGGCGGAGGGGGAATTACCAAAACACAAAAAAGAAATGACACTTTAGGAAATCAAACACAAAAGAAAGACCTTTTAATTGAAAATAAAACTTCAGTTTCTGATGAATCAATTAAAGAAAAACAAAAAATCAACAGGATATATTATTTAATTGTAGCAATTATAGTGTCATTGATTGTTTTATTAATAATATTATTAATGAAATTTTTTAAAAAAAAAGAATTGTGAAAAAAAGAAAAAATAAATATAAAACTAATTTTTATCAACTTTATAAATAAAATTACCATTTTTATTATAAACAGCTTTTTATGAATGATATTTCTTAAACCACTCAAGAGTTCCCTCTAAGCCTTTTTTAATATCTGTTTTAGGATTCCAGCCTAATTCTCTTTCTGCTAGAGAAATATCTAAAACAATATCTCTAACCTCGCCTTTAATGGCTTCAACTTGTTCTACCTCTCTCTCAAAACCAGAAATCTCTTTCAATAATTTGAAAACTTCATTAACACTTATCTGCTTTCCATTAGCCAAATGAAATAATTTATGTTCTGTACTCCCAATCTTATCAAGGCTCTCTATCATAAAATCAACTAAATCTAAAACATAAATAAAATCTCTTGTTTGCTCACCATCTCCAAATATTTTAGGGGTTTTATTTTTCAGTATTAAATCTATAAATAAAGGAATGAGTCTTTTTGTTCCAGGATCGTCTCTTGGACCGTAAACATTTCCAAAACAAAATATTAAATAATCGATATTATATAATTTACTATAAGCTTCAACATAATGCTCTGCTGAATGTTTTGAAATCCCATAAGGAGATAATGGCTTGAGAGGATGTTTTTCATCGACTGGAAGATATTCTGGCTCTCCAACTCGCGCTCCTCCTGTAGAAGTGTAAATTATTTTTTTCACATTATTTTTCCTACATGCCTCTAAAACATTTATTGTTCCAATAATATTATTTCTAGCATCATATAAAGGGTCTTCTAAAGATTTTCTTAACATTACTTGAGCAGCTAGATGAAAAATTATTTCTGGCCTTTCTTTCTTAAAAACCTCATTTAACTTTTCATGTTCACAAATATCTAATAAATAAAATTTAACTTTTTCTAGGTTAATTAAATTTTCTTTTTTCCCAATTGATAAATCATCTACAACAATAACTTCATTGCCTTTTTCAACAAGCTTATCAACTAACCAAGAACCTATAAAACCTACCCCTCCCGTTACTAGAACTTTCATTTTTAATATCATTAAAAATAGTTTATATATTTAATTATTGTCGATACTTTAAAATTTTTAGGAACAAAGAAACTACTATAAAAATTCTACACCCAACCTTTCATTAAATTCATTATTTATATTTTCCAGCATTTTAAATTTTGTAGAAACAGTTCCTCTCCAATTTTTATGCCCTAAAACCCAGCCTAATTTAACAAAGGCTGTTTCAGGAAGAATATCATTTAAAAAAACAACACCTATCTCTTGTAACTTTCTTCCAGGAGAGTAAACATAGGAGTCTAGTCTTCCATAAATAGTCTGAGGGGCAGCATAAACTAACAATCCTTTTTTTATTGCTTTTTTTAAAACAGGAATCCAGTTATTTTTCCCTTGGGATATCACATGTCCTAAACCAGAAACTTCAAGAACAACTCCTTTGTAACCTTTTTTTATATAAAAATCCAATATTGATGGATCTTGTCCAGGATAAAATTTTACTAAGGATACTTTTGGATCAAAAACTGCGTCCACAATTATTTTATTTTTATTTCTTTTATTAAAATCCCTTAATATTTCTATTTTACTATCATTCCAGATTTTTGCAAAGGGCTTACAATTAATTGGCTTAAAAGCGTCTCTCCTAGAGCTATGCATTTTTCTGCATTTATTTCCCTGCAAAGCATAACAATACTCATCATTAATATTAGCATGTCCAACTACTAATACTTCTGCCATATCAGATAAAGCTGCATGTGCTGCACAAATCAAATTTAATCTGCTATCTGAACTTCCTCTATCACTAGACCTTTGAGAGTAAGTTAAAACAACTGGTTTATTTAACTTACCCAACATAAAACTTAAAGCACTTGCTGTATAATGCAAAAAATCAGTTCCATGACTAATTATAACTCCTTTAATCTGTGGGTTATTCAAACTTTTTTTAACTAATTTAGCTATTTTAATCCAATCTTTATAATCCATGTTTTCACTTGCTTTCATAAACGGACTTTTTACTCTTATATCAGCTATATCAAAAATTTCTGGATAAATATTAAATAATTCTTTAGAGTCTATTAACCATTTAACCCCCCCGGTCTTTATATCTAATTTACTGCTTATAGTTCCTCCTGTTAAATAAAAATCAATTATTGGCTTTTGTCCAGATAACTTCATTTCCTTCTCTTTTTTTTCTTTTTTATTTTTCTCTAAGATTTTAATTTCAAAAATATCTTCTTTTTTTAATCCTATATTATATCCATTATTTAATTTTAATAACAAAACTCCAGCCTCGTAACTTTCTAATAAAATTCCTTCCTGGATTTTGTTATTAATAACAATTCTGACTTTGTCTCCTGCCGAGAGTTTTTTAAAATCTGGTTTTTTAAGTTTTTTCATGGATAACTAAGAAATGGGAGATATAAAAAGTTATTTGAGGTTAAGTTCAATATCAAAATTAAAGTCTTCAGTCTCGTTTCTGCTCGCAATTCTACTCGTTATTTATCTTATTTGTCTCGCGAAATTGCTCGGCTCGGCTGATTTTTTAATAAATTTAAATGAATTAAATATTACTTGAACCTTTTTTATTTCATCAATGTCTTTATTTTTTTCTTTGCAATTATAAGTTAGAAAAGCTAGATTATTCTTTTTATCTCTTCAATAAAATCAATTTTTATTTTATTTTTTTTAGTATAAGTAGATATTTGTAATGCTCCGATTCCTGATGGATCATAAAAAGAATAAATAAAATCGTATATCCCTACTTTCCAATTTAATGGAAGATTTATGGCAAAAATATCAGTTTTATAAATAAAATATTTATCTTTCATTTTTTATTTACTACTTCTACGAGATTTATGCCATCTATTACTATCTTTATTTACTTAGAAAAAACTTGTTTATTATAATTATCTAAAAGTTCATAAAGATCTTTTTGAGAAATTGTTTTATCTACTTCTGAAATTCCTCTATCTTCTGCATATTTCCAAAATGCTTCTGGCATATAGCCTTGTTTTTTTAATGATATTAAAGTAGGCAGTTTTGGATCATCCCATCCTTTATATTTACCATTTTCAATATCCTGTCTTATTTTTGAGGATGAAAGAGGTAACTCTTTTAAATGCAGTCTTCCTATAAAAGCAGTCCACGGATATTTTTTATTTAAAACTTTGTAAATCATCTGCTGCCTTTTTGCATTGTCTCTATGATCTTTTCCTCTTATAATATTAGTGATTCCTTGTTCAATATCGTCAACGGTAACCGCTAGGTTCATTAAAGGCCAGACTATATATTTATTTTTTTGCAAAGCATGAGTTGTAAGATTAATTCTTGCTAATGGAAAATCTCTCATAGCAGGATTTTTATCATTCAAATTGCTTTTGAATCTTAATACCGCTTCTCCTTGTTTATAACCATTCTTACTTAACATTTTTTTCCATCTTTTTAGTTGTTCATTTTTAGAAATGCTTCTACAAAGGCAAGGTTTTGATTTTAAAATTAGATTTTTAAATTCATTAGAATCACAAGTACAAATATATGCAGCATTTTTTTCTATTAGTTTTTTAATATACTTATAATATAAGTTCATTCTTTTTGATTGGATGATGAATTTGACTTTATTTTTGCATAACCATTTTGATTCGTCTTTAATCATTTTGTAAGCTGGTTTGTAAATATTTTCAGGATTTGTGTCTTCAATTCTGATATAAAATCGTCCATTATATTTTTGTGCGTATAGGAAATTAGGTAATAATGATAGTATGTGGCCTACATGTAATGGACCGCTTGGACTTGGAGAAAACCTCATTATTACTTTCCTGGTTTTTACATTTGGTAAATCTGGAAGGCCCTCTCTTGTTTCTCTATGGCCTATTAAGTTTTTTAATTTTTCAAATTCAGTTTTTTTTATGTCTAAATCCCAGTTGTTAATTTTGTTAATTATATCTTGAACTTTAGGCAATATTTCTTTAATTTCTTGTTTTCTTAAACCTTCATTAAATAAACTATTTATAACGGTTCCTTCTATTGCTTTTCCATTGTGTTCAAGAGAATTTTTTAATGCGTAAGCAAGGATTATTTGTTCTTTTATCATTTTTTTATGAATACTTACTAATTTTTTGTTAATACAATAATCTATAATATAGTCTCCGTCTAAGGATATTAAGTTTGCCTTTTTCTATTATAATCGGTTACTTTTTTTGGTAAGATTATTAATAATTTTTTAATATTAATCTATATAACTTAGATTAGCAGCACCACTAATACCCGTCATTATATATCACAAAACCTTCGGTTTTATTGGTTTTGTGATGTCAGAGAAATATCCTACCAACTCCTACCTTTAGGTAGGAAATTTCTCTGAGTTTAATAATTATAGATAGTTTACTTATTTAATAGAGAAATAAAGTTATTTAAATATTTAGAATTAGTTTTTAACTATAACTCTTGCTCAAATCCAGTAACATCATCAATTTTTTCTTCTTTATTCATGTTGTTAATATCAAAAAAACCTTGCATATCACCTCCGCTTGAAAGCTGAAGTTTGTTTAGTTGTTTGTTTGGTTTTTTGGATGCTCGAAAAGTCCACGCCTTAAAGGGCGTGGTTTGATGAGACTTTTCGACATCAGAAACTTTTTGTGTCTTTGTTTGAAGCCGGAGAAAATTTCTTGCGATAAATTTTCTCAGCCGAGAAAGCGAAGCTTTATCCGGTTTCTGAGCCAGAAAAAAGTTTACTTTTTTCTGTATTAAGTTTAAGTTCTTCTATTAGTTCTTCTTTAGTCTCCTTTTCTAACTGTTTTTTATTAGCAAGCTTTTCTCTTGCTTTTTCAAGATTACTTTTTTCAATATTTTCTATTTTCTCGTCAAGCTCTTTTTTCATTTCTTCGTTATCTTCTTCCAGGTTTTCTGAAAGCCTTTCTTTATTTTTTTCAAAATATTCATACAAAAAAACATATATTTCATCAAGATGGTTTTCTTGTTCTAACCATAGCTTATTGCTGTCATTTAAATGCAAGAG
>ERZ1292623.2834-Hain-H51-01um-R1-2834-length-15200-cov-11_pt1 | contig 15200 bp, 15 predicted proteins | sample MGYA00564398_ERZ1292623 | MGnify/ENA primary metagenome ERZ1292623 (study PRJEB36523, sample SAMEA6512633) | groundwater metagenome | collected 2019-01-07 | study: AquaDiva: Metagenomics assemblies of 32 groundwater samples
TGGTAACAAAATGAACGTGCGCTAATTTTGTAATAGCATGGCGAACACTTTCGTCTATGGTGCCAGTGATATCGCCTCCTTCAATATGGGCGATGGTCTTATTAAGATAGGCCGCCACCATGGCTGATGCTAATTGTTCAAAACGGTCGCCGCGGATTAAAACAATATCGGGGCTTAACTTGTACAAAGAATTAGTGAATTCCAGCGCGGTAAGGCCAGCCGTCTTAGCCATCGCCACGTGATTGCCTCCGTCAATCACGTTAAACAACGTTTCTTGAATCGGAAAAGTTTCTCTGATGGCGTTAAGAAATTTATCGCCATACTTTTCCAAAAGCGCCGAACCGCCGACCACTAATTGCAGTTCTATCTTCGGATGCTTTGCCAACAATTCTAATAAATGCTTTTGGCGAGCGTAATGAACTCTGCTCATAATCGGAAAACAAATTTTACGTTTTTTTAATTGGTTTAATTTAGCCATAACTATTAATACCTTTAGGTGCGGCTTACAACGTCGCACATAGAACTTAGTTCTTTTTCGGTAATATGCTGATGACAAGGAAAAGCAAGGCATTTTTTATATTGAGGGTCAAGAACATTGCGGTTAATATCAAAGTGTAAAATATCGGCAACAATATTTTTTTCCTTAAGCATTTGTTGCACCGCGAGGAGTTTACTTTCAGGAAAAAACATTGGCACGCAAAGAGGAACGATCTCGCTTCCTTCTTCTAGGTTGCTCGGATAATATTTCCCGCCAGCCTGCTGTTTCAATGTTTGAAAAAAATACTGCCTCCGTTCAATTTCAGATTTCAGATCTTTAAGTGTTTCAGGAAAACGTCGAAGCGCTGTACGGGCAATTTTTGGGAAATGAATGCTTTTAATATATATAGCGTGAGCCAAAAAAGGCAATTTTCGCAGTAAATAATTTTTTCGCGCCGCATATACAGATACATGATCAAATAAGCGATGTCCGAGTGATCGCGTCTTTGAGCGCCAATCGCGCAAGCTTGCGATAATGTCATCGCGTTTTGAAAGCACTGCTCCCCCAACATAGGTTGGGAACGATTTAGGAAAACTGACTACGGCAGCGTCACCAAAACTGCCAATAGGTTGTCCTCGAAAAGAACCCCCGAATGAATGCGCGCAATCTTCAATAACGAACCAGCCGCGCTTTTTCGCTTCGGCCATAATGATATCCATGCGCTGAGGGTACCCCCATTGATGAAGCGCGAAAACTGCTTTTGTGCGTGCGTTCGCTTGTTGTACTCCAAAACCATACAAATTAAGTATATAGAGCACTGATCGACATAAAAAATCTGGGACAACTATGTGATCAGTGCGAGTAAGGCCAAGGTGTTTTACAATATGATAGATGCCAGCTCGCGCAGAACTAACCACTGCCGTCTTAACGCCGAAATAAGTTGAAAGAAGTTCATCTATCGCCGCTTCACTTAAAGCGGCATGCGAACGAATAGATTTTTTATTGTAAGGATATATATCGGTCATCTCAATTAAACTAATGGATATTTGATCCTAATAGATTTACGGCCTTTTTTATAAGATGAAAAACTGGAGTAACATGGCGGCAAATATAAATGTCTGTAATATTACCGCCAAAAGACATTTTGAATTCTTTGATGCCAGCCATAGAAGAAACATCAGTAATGCCCGCTAAATCAAATATCTTCCTGCCATGAGCTTTTCCCCATTTTATAGCTTCCCAATTAAGACCTCTAGTGGCATGAGCGATGATTTTTTCACTCATTCCGTCCATTTCTTTTCGAAGAGACCCAATGTGTTTTGCCCTGATTATTTCACCATTGTCATAAAACGACATAGTAACAATTATTTTGCCCCTAAAATAAGCGTTAAAAAGAAGGCAATTTGTAAATTCTCTCTGAATATCTGGCCGAACACCTTCATGACTCTTGGCTTTTTTATAAAGCGCGTACGACTCAGAAAAATTATTGTCATCTGCTACTAATTTTAAATCGGAATTCCTTTCTCCTCGTCTTATGTGCTTTTTACATGTGTCATTAAATTTTTGAAATATCTTTTCCAAATCTTCCGATAAATCAAAAATTGGCGTTTTCTGTATTCTAACATCAAAACCGGGAAGCTCTTTTTTATCAAAAGAATAAATATGGATATAATGATATCTTTTCTTTAAGTTCTCCACATCTTCACGCGTTACCTGCCGGGAAAGAATCCGCGCATATCGGCAGCCAAGGAAGGATAAATCTTGTATTAAATCTTCTTTTCTCATTTTTTTAAATATAAGGCAAAAGCGATAGCATAATCTCTCGTATGGGCTAGTGATAATATAACCTTCTTTTTATCGGTTTTTCCTCTAATACTAACAATGGGGCGGCCATCTCGATTATTGGTTATTTCTATCATTTTTGCGTCGTAGACGCTCTTGCCAGTTGCCTTGGCAACCGCCTCTTTGGCCGCGAATCTAACCGCAAAATGTTGATAAGGGTCACTCTTTGATAGACAATATTCTAGTTCTTTCTTTGTAAAAATATTCCGATAAAAATCCGGGTGTTGTACGTGTGGCATTTTCCTAAACCGACTAACCTCAATTATATCTACGCCTAAACCTTTTTCACTCATAGTTGATTTAAAATGAATTTACCAACGCGTTGCCCGGCAAGGCCGTCTATTTTCCAACATTGATCGTGGACAATTTGTTTGCGGCCGGAACAATCTAGGGTCGGTTTTTTCAAATAGTCATTAATAGCACCGGCTAATTCTTCTTCGTTCTTAACAACACGGACTCCGCCGCTCCTTAACATTGGCTGGAAATGAGTGAATCGCAATAATCGAGTGGCGCTCTGACTAAGTAGACGCTTTTTCTTGCCATCAAAATCTATCGCTATAATAGGCTTATCCGCAATCGCCGCTTCAATGGCCAGAGTAGAAACATGGGTTATTAACAGATTGATATGCGCAAATTCATCTCTCAAATGAAGCAATTCTTCAGTAGTCATATCCCAATCTATACCTCGGTCTTTGGAAAATCTGACTCCTGGCGTCTCAAAAATAAAATTGGGTTTATCGCTCAGCGGCCCTAAATCTACTACGTCATTCGGAGGAAAGCGAACCAAAAACTGTACCGGAAAAATTATCTTGCCCGTTTTCACTAACTCATCCATTATCTGAATAAGCTCCCAGTCCACGTCGCTAAATGATTTTCCGACCGGTGAAAACAGCACCACTTTTTTCTCAAAGTCAAAACCCATTTTTTTAAACAATTCTTTTCGACTGACTCTCGGCGGCTTGGTATAGTAATCGAAATGCGGTACGCCAGAAATCTCAATATCTTTTTCCGGAAAATCGCCATAATCTAACGCTTCTTTTTTAATAATTTCATTATGGACAACCAGCTTGTCCGGCAAAACTCTAATAATATTTCGGGCCGTAAACTTATCCCAGGAATTAATAATTCCAATAGTCCTGATGCCGCGACGCTTAGCCTCTCTTAAAAGGGCTGCCTCTAAATCAGAAAAGGGGTGCGCCGCAAAAACTAGGCTCGGCTGATGTCGATCCAGCATCTCAACTATCTGCCGATTGTGAATCAGAAAATGATCGGCAAAACGGAAAATTTTCCTAAAAAATTTACGAGAAAAAATTCGGTTTCCTATCCACGATAAGGCGTATAAAAAATAATTCCCCTCATCCTCAAGGCGAATTTTTCTTTTTATGTCCATCGTTACGGTTCTTAAAAGATAAATTTTCAAATTGCCAAACCAACGATCCAGCCAATTGCTCCGGTAATTTTCGAAAACCTCGTAATTAATGTTTGGCCCAAAAAATTCTTTTCGGTAATATTCCAACTTCTGCTGATGTGGAACTAACAAAACAATCCCGATTCCGGGTGCCGCCCTAAGCACACGAAAAATATCCGTGCGTAAAATATTCCGAGCCTCTACTCCTTGTAAAATTGGGATGAGAATTGTTTTCATAAAGAAATAAGTACTTAAAATTTTACTATTGGATAGAGACTGTCACGATTGATCTTATTGACAAGATAATCACGAATCATGCCATTATTGAAATTCTCTTTCATTTTCAAAACTGCGTTTGCGTTAAAGTCTTTTTTCTTAAAAACTTTTCCAATATCCAATCTTTGGGGCTGCGGATTGATTTTTCTCTCTAAGTAAGGTGGAACACATTTAATCAGGGTAGCGACAGCCGAAATAATTGTTTTATTCCCAACATCATGGGAACAATCTTTTTCAATCATGGTCGGACGCACTTGGCTCAAAATAGATCCCGCATCGACTTTTGAAGTTGCGATGTGGATAGTAGCGCCCACGCACTCCGGTTCATTAAAAACCAACGGCCAAAAACCAGTTGAAGAGCCTCGATAATAAGGTGAAAGCCCAAGATGAATATTGATAATTTTGTTTTCAAAAGCGCTCAACAAAGGATCTTTAATGAGAGAAGTACCATAAAGCGCGATAAAGTCCGGCTTTAATTCTTTAATCCAATTAAAAACCTCCGGGCTGTTAGCGCCCCCATAAGGCACCCGTTTAATGGTGGCTTCCGATAAATTAAAATTCGCGTCTTTGCCGAAATATTCCCGTTCCTTTGTATCGCGCTCACGGCTATGCGCGTTGATAATTTCGTTTTCTTGGACGGTATTTCCGGTATTCAAACTTCTCTTGACCTCTGACACGATGCCCACAACGTCAAAATTCTCAATCAAACGATTAGCCACATAATGGTGGCGTAAAGCATTCGCGGTAACAATGACCACACGGATTTTATTTTGGGTTTGCATGGCTCAATTTATCAATACTATAACTTAAAAAAGTAATAATTTGTTTGTAGGAAATCTATAAAAAAACCCGATTTTCATCGGGGTAAACCAGCTACTCTTTTAAAACGCCAGCGTCCTTCAAGAACTGTTTCTGTGTTTCCACGCTCTTTTTATTCATCAGAAGTTCTGGAAAAAATTTAGTCGGGATCGTCACGATGTGCGCGCCTGCGCTGTACGCTTCCAGAATATCATTTTTTTGACGAATACTGCCAGCAATAATTTCTGAAGATAAACGGTAACGGCCTATCAGCTCCCGGGTCTTGCGAATTTCCGCCTTCCCGTTGAGTCCAGTGTCCATAATGCGACGATAGAGCAGACTAACGTACCTTGCCCCCGCTTTGGCGGCCGCGAAAGCCTGAAACCAAGTAATGCAAGCGGTACAGTTGACCGCGATCTCCTGCTTGGCTAGCTCATGAATCACGGCTAGACGATCGGTGCCGTCAGTTCCCAAAATCGGAATCTTGATAGTAGTACCCTCATAACCTAGCTCACTCACGAAAGACTTGGCTTGCTTGAGCATCTCTTCAGGGGAATCACTGAACACTTCGACGCTCAAAGAAATGGGAGTCGCGGTATACTTGCGAATCAAATCAACGATCTGCTTCCAAGCATTCATTGGTTCGGTAACGCCGGCGCTCTTCAAAATCGTGGGATTGGTCGTAATGCCGTCCAAAAGACCGGTCTTCAACCAGCGCTCAATCTCGGCGAGATCGGCGGTGTCGAGAAACGGTTTCATCGCTTTTCCCCCTTCTGAGCTCTTTCCCACTTCCCTTCCTGTAAACGAAACCCCGGATTGGAAACGATCAAGTGCCAGATGACGGCCTGAAAGGATTCGGCGTGCGGCGTAACCGTCTCCGGATTCACCGTCGGAACCAACACGCAAGCGTCCGCCACTTGCTTCGTGTAACCGCCGTCGCGGCCAACGATGCCGATAACTCGCGCACCAACGCTCTTGGCGTACTTCAACGCCTCAACGATGTTCGCGCTGATATTTTTCTCCGCGTTTCCTCCGCCGACCGAAAGAACCATAATGAGGTCCTTCGCGCCGAGGACACTTGTCTGAAGCCAGCGTACAAACACCGAATTCCAGCCGTCGTCATTTATTCGAGCGGTCATTTCGGAAACATTGTCGGTCGGCGCGTAACACTCCATGCCGGCCAGTTTCCGAAAATCATTGACAGCGTGACCCGCATTACCGGCGCTGCCACCGATTCCCAGAATGAACAGCCTGCCCTTATTGCGCCGAACGTCAACGAGGATCTCGATAATCTTGTAAATTGAACTCTGATCTAATTTTTCAATGATCGCTTTCGCTTCTTCCAAATATGAGCCGATGTATTCTTTCACATTGTCGCCCATCAGTTCCTCCTGTTTCGGCCTTCTCTTTTGGCGGAATCATCCTACAAAAATGACACATATAATACAACACCCCGGATGTTCGGGGTGTTTCTTGACTAAACTATTATCTCCGCAACTCGAGTCCCCTTGCGATCAATATCAAAAGGTATTTCGCGATAACCGGCATTTCGCATGGCCAGAATAGCAGATTTCTTTGCCGATTGGTCTGCGCAGTAGAACAAAAAGTAGCCACCGCCTCCAGCACCAACCATCTTGCCGCCAAGGCAACCATTTGCCATTGCAAGATCATAAATTCTATCAAATTCCGGAGTACTGATTTTATCGGACATTGATTTTTTCAACTGCCAATGCTGGTGCATTAGTTGGCCGAATTGGTCTAAATTACCTTTTTCAAAGGCGATCAAAATCCCCTGGCCGATTTCTTTGGTTTTGTGTTTTGCAAAAACCGCTAGTTCATTATCTTGATCTTCTAAAACCTTTCTACTTTCTCTGTTAACGCCAGTATAGATAAGGAGAGAATTTTCCAGGAAACGATTAACAGTGGTAGTGCTAATGGAAGGATAGTGGACCATAACTTTGTCGTCAGTATCGATGTCTAATATCACAAATCCTCCAACTGCCGCAAGATAAGGATCTTGCTTGCCGTCCGGCAAGCCAAGAGTTTGAGTAATCTTGAAGGCCTCTTCTGCTAAATCACGTTTATTTCTATCTACTCCCTTAAATTTCCAAAGAGCATTCAGAAGCCCAACCGCGCAGGTGCCAGACGAACCAAGCCCCGTCCCCATCGGCGTTTCTGACTTGAAATAAACGCTAATAGCTTTATCTATGCCGGTAATTTTTAATGCTTCCCTGCCGATGGCATGCTCTAACCGATCCACCGAGTCCACCGATTCAAATTTCAGATACTGGAAATCAATTTTGTCATAAATCACAGGCCTCCGGACAAAAATGTCCATATACATGTTAATGGCCACTCCAAAGATGAATCCGCCGTACCGTCGAGAATATGATGGCAAATCGGTCGAGCCACCGCCGAGAGATAGTCTGAACGGAGTCCGAGAAAGTAGCATCGCGCCGCTCCTTTTTATAGGTATAGAACTAACTGAACTATAACGTTCTTGGATTATTTCCGCAATACATGATAAAATGACTATCGAAACATGAAATCCACCGATCCTCGCTTCATCGACATACTTCACTGTCCAAACTGTCAAACTGGCAAACTGATCTCTCAAGAAAATCATTTGGCGTGCCAACAATGTCGAACGGCCTATCCGATCAGAAATTCCGCGCCGTTTTTAATCCACAACGAATTGATAGAACAATACAAAAAATATCAGCAAGAAATAGAATCTCCAGTCAATCGCTTAAAAACCTTAATCAAAAAATTGCCTTGGCTGTTTTCGTTCCTCACTTACGCCATCGGTAGTATTTCCTTTTTTGGCTGGTCGCCAAAAAAAACTCTGAAAAAATTGTATCGGGAAAACGAGCTTGGCGATAAAATTATTATTAATCTCGGATCGGGTACCGAAACTGTCCATCCGGAAGTCATTAATCTAGATATTTTTCCATTTAAAAACGTCAACTTGGTAACCGATGCTACCAAACTATCCATCAATGATAATGCCGTAGATATGATAATCACCCAGTCTACCCTGGAGCATGTGCCGAACGCGGAATTGGCCATTAAAGAAATCTGTCGAGTAGTTAAACCAGGCGGATTTGTTTACGTGAGTATACCGTTCTTAATGCCATTCCATGCCTCGCCCAACGACTACTTTCGCCTGACCAACGAAGGGCTGAAGCGCAGATTTGCCGCGTTTGAACAACGGCGCGTCGGCATGAACGGCGGGCCGGCATCGGCGCTGGTTAGCTTTTTGATGCATTTTTTGGCGCTACCCTTCTCGATTATTTCAACCGGTCTATATAATTTTATGACCTATATAATAATGGCTATACTATCGCCTCTCCGAATCTTGGATTTGGTTTTCTATCTCTTCCCGAAGTCAATGGATGCCGCCGCGATGACCTACTTTATCGGAAAGAAAAAAGGATAAATTACTTTTTTAAGCGTTCGGTGTAATACTCTATTGTGTGTTTCAACCCGGTTTCCAGATCCACGATCGGCTTCCAACCAAGTTCTTTCTTGATCTTGGAAATATCGGCAACTAATACGTTCGGATCGCCGGGGCGTTCTCCTTGATCCACTATTTTCAAATCCTTGCCGATTATTTTTTTAATCGTCAGCGCGATATCCAGCATTTTACGACCGTCACCACTGCCGACATTATAGGTTCGGAAGCCATTCTTCTTATCCATAGCGGCGAGAATGTTCGCTCGCGCCACATCGTCAACATAGATATAATCCTTAATCTGTTTGCCGCCCCAGTATACCCAAATGGTGTTACCGGTCAGCGCCCACTGAATCCAGCTTGGTACGGCCCGAGTTACCGGCTTTTGCTCATCGCCCGGACCGTAAACGTTAAAATAACGTAAAGCCGCGCTGTTTATTCCGAAAGAATGATAATAAGCGCTCAAAGCAGATTCAAAAGTGTATTTGGAGGCGCCGTAAGGATTAATGGGTTCTTTCTGGTCTTCTTCCTGCACCGGATTTCGTTTTGGCTCTCCATAAACTGATGAAGAAGATGAATAAATTATTTTCTTCACGCCCTTCTTACGCATCGCTTCTAACAATCGCACGCCATAAGTAAGATTATTTTCAAAGGCCGCCTCGGGTTTTTCCAAAGAGATTTTAATGATGCCTAGCGCCGCTAAATGGAACACCACATCTTTTTTATTCAGCAATTTTTCCAATAGCTTGCTGTCACTAAGACTACCCACCACAAGTTTTGCCCTAGAATCCGTAGTGCTTCGGCCGCTGGATGAAAGATCGTCAATGACCGTCACTTCGTGACCGCCATCGCACAGATGTCTGACTAAAGTGGCGCCTATAAAACCGGCTCCGCCGGTAATCAATACCTTCATTTGCTTCAACTTTAAGACCGTTTTTGACGCTTGTCAAACGATCGAGTTTTTAGTGAGCTGCTTTTTGCATTACAACTCGCATGTTTGAGGTTTTTCCGTAAAAAATCAAAATGACAAGGTCAAAAATAGTGAAGACTACAAGTAAGAGCGGGTTTTGATAAGTAAAAACGCTGGCAATCTTCGGATAATTCTTGTCCAGCAACATGTTTCTTATAGAGTGTATCCAAAATATCGGGTATGGAAAATACTGAATCCTGACAATCTCGAGATGCGCTAAGGCCGCCAATTCTTTCAAGCTTGTTTCGTTAAAAAGCCATAAGTGACGCGGGATCTGATAGCCGTCCCAATATCCTTTAGAAAATATTTTAGCGTCCAGCGAATCAATTGATGGCGTCTCAATAAATAAATATCCGCCGTCTTTTAGGGCGCCGGCCAGATTGTTTATTGCTTTAAGCGGATGATACAGGTGTTCGATAACCTGAAACATAGTGATTACGTCAAATTTTTCGGTGGTGGTAAATTCATCCAATGTTCCCGGCATAACCCCGAAACCCTCATTTTTGAGCGGCTCCAAAATCTTTTCGGAAAAATCGTTAGCGTATAAATTGTCGGAACTTCCAATGATTTTTTTCAAGATCTTTAAAAATACGCCGCTGCCAGATCCGGCATCTAAAATTTTTATTTCATCTTTTTTTCTACCCGATAATTTAATTACCGCCTTCGCCTTTCTACGTTGCAAAAAATCTCTGACAACTTTGGCTATACCGCCGATCTTATTAAACTGAAAAGGGATAAATTCCGAGGAATATATTATATCCAGCGAATCCGGAGTTGGTTGCGGATATAAATAAACTAAATTTCCATTGTCGCAGGAACGTAATTCAAAAGCATTCGCGCAGGTATTATATTCGAAATCGCGACCCTTGCCTAAAACCGTATACGAAACAATCTCTTTGTTAAAATATTTTTCTGCTTTTTGTGTTTTTATCAAAGACTTAGACTCCATAATTTTATTTCATACCATCGCCTTTCCTGACTAATACTAACCAATTATTAGGATCTTCCGTTAAATCTCCTAAGCCAAAAAGTAAACAAATTGGTATTCTGATTATCGCATAAAGAGTCATGAACGGCGGCAAAGGATAAAAAAGAAATTTTTGTATTACTGTTCTCTGCATACTAGCTATTTAATATTATAAACTTCTACCGCTTCATTGCGATAAACTAATTCCAAGTTACTAAGGCCATGTAAAGATATTTGGCTAAAATCCCGCTCCCATGGTCCATAGAAAACGTAATCCGCTTCAACATCTTTAAAACTAACAAAAAATTTTTGGTAACGATCGAGTAATTCTCTAATTTTATATTCGGGAATCCGCCGATCGCGGGGGTTTTCCGGAGTGATAAAGTAATTTTGGTACAGGTAAGTGCGCGCGTCGGCGAGGTTGCTTATGGCGTATGCCTGATCGCAATTATCGCGGCAAATTAGGCCTGCGCCGTCGCGCAGCCGGGCTCCCAAAATTTTTGGATCAACATTAAATAATTTATTGGCGGCCAGGAAGCGCTCTTCCATGTCAAAGTTGGAAATGGAGGTAACTTGTCCCCATGGTAAAAATGGCCTGGCCGAAGTATATGCCGAGATATAAATGGAAGTCAGTAATGACGGCGATATCACTTTTGGCTCATTTAGGTTTTGGTCCATCCAGCGGTAGGCGGTCAAAACATCTTCTGGTAAAACATAATTTTTCAAAGTTTCCTGATTCGGCGAAATAAACATCGCCGCATTAATAACCTTTTTAAGGATCAGAAGTGATGATAAAACCAGCATAATCGCCAAAATGAATTGGGCTTTTTTCGAATATTTCCAATCCTTGTATCCGCAATATACGATATCCAAAACAATCACGAACAGAATCGGATTAATCGCTCTTGGCCAATGATCCGAGTGTGGAACATAACCGATAACTAATTGGATATTCCAAATTATGAAAGCCGCGGCTATAGCGCAAAAATACAGCACGGCCCGCAGTCGCCTTTCCGGAACACGCCACATTGTCCAATAGACCAAAACTGCGGCGGTCGCGTAAATGATATAGGCCGGCCACACCTGCCATGTAAAATTACGACCAATCTCCAAACCGATGCGATCAATCAGATCTTCGCCTCCAGGTACGGCCTTCAAGGCGAAATAATTTATGAAATAAGGAATGCTAACCACAGCAGTCGTCGCAACCAATAAACCGGTATTTCTCAAGCGGGGCCAATCAGTCTTTCGGAGCCGAAATAAACAATACAAAAACACCAACACTAGAACCACTGCCCAATAAACCCAAATATGAAAATAAGTATAAAATAACAACCCGGCTGTGAAGCCGGCCAAAATCGAGTATGCCCATATGGATTTCTGCCAAAATAGAAGAAAACTCGCAATAGCTGCGAGATACGGAATCGTCGTAAGTAACGGGTGATCGGCTCGAGAGTAAAAAAGCAAAGGTAAAAGCGTCTTGATCCCGGGATAAAAGTTTTTTAGAACAATGTTGGAAAAATTAGTTAAACCAAGGAAGGCTTCGGTGGTCACCAGCGAAACCGGGGTCAGGATGCCTATTAAACCGAAAAAAAGTGACCATAATTTAGTCCGTTCAAAAATTATCAGACCGATCCCGTAAAACAGCAAAAATAAAATTGCCGGAATTACAAACAGAGCCGTCAAATAACCGTTAGTAATATCGCCAAATAGTGATATAAAAAAACCCAAGATCAGCGGCGGCAAAGAAGGATACATGCCTGGACTACTGTAATCAAAAAATAGGTCGGCGGGGGGGAAGTGGCCATCCGCGACCTCCCGAGCGAATTGGAAATAACCGTCTCCACCGTCATGCAAACGTAAAAACTGATTAAGTACGAATGTCCGACCGGTTGCCTCAACGGCTTGCTTGATCAATAACTGTGGCGTAACGCTCAAGGAGCCAACCAATATAGTGGCTAGAACCAGAACTGCTATCCAAATATAATTAGCGCGCTGTTTGGACATAATTAAAATATTCAAAATTCTTAGTGGAATTTTTTCCAAACTTTAATCGTATCTTTCAAAAAACCGAAAATAATCGCCGGCCTTATGAACGCGAAAATCTTCCCACCTGCCCATATCTGGGCCTCGGCAACGCCCCGAGTTCTGGGATAATGATGAACCCCAATCTCCCCTATCGTGAACCCGTTCCGAAGCGCGGTAAGGTAAATTTCAACGTTCACAACACCCTGCGTCAGATCAGGCAAAAAATTAACGACGTCAATCACCTTGCGACGATATAATTTGAACGCGCAATTAATATCTTTAACCTTCAGGCCAAAAAGCAACCGCATCGTCCAATTATAAATTTTAGAGGTCCAGGCCCGCATCAAAGGATCGAATCGTTTTAACTTATAACCGGTTACGATGTCGTATTTAGAAATCAGCGGCAACAGAAGATCGAGTTCATTGATATCGAACTGCATGTCGCCATCGGTGTAAAAAATCAATTCTTTTCTAGAATTTTTGAATCCGTCCCGCAATACTTGCGCGTAGCCAAAATTCTTCGGCTTAGCTATAAGCCGCAATTGCGGAATATCTTTTTGCAGTTCCGTAGTGATCTCGTTGGTTCGATCAATACTCCCCTCGCTCACAACCAGAATCTCGTAATTCTGAAAACGCGGCTTTAAATAATTATTTATTTTCATAACGGCTTCACGGACATTTTCTTCTTCGTTATAGCAAGGTATAAAGACCGAGATGCTTTGATTCATTATTTCACTATAACCTCTTTTATATTGTAGGGAGGTTTCCCGGTGGATTCATGGTAGTTCCTTATCAATAATTCCGCTAAAAATCCCATCGCGAATAAGACCAAGCCGGAAATAAAAAACAGCGAAGCTACAAGTGGCAATGGCGAGCGCCCGAAATCAAAACCTTCAAAAATTTTCAGATAAGCGGAGTAGCCGCCAGAAAGAATAGCCAGAAACCAACTGAACAGGGCGAGACCGCCGAAGATCAGAAGTGGCCTAACCGTGGACGTGAGAAACCTGACGGTTAAAAGATCCGATATGTCCTTAACGGCTTTCAAAAAATTATGTTTAGATACGCCTAACTTTCTGGCGTGATGATTAACTTCCACTTCGGCGACTTTCGCGCCCTGCAAAAAAAGATATGCCGGTAAAAAAACGTGCATTTCTCCATAAAGATGGACGTCTTTTAAAACAGACGCGCGATAGGCCTTCAGAGCGCAGGCATGATCATGAAGATAAAGGCCAGTAACTTTGCGGGTCAGCCAATTAGCCAGACGAGAGAGGACCTTCCTGTCCGCTGGGTCGTGTCGGTTTTTCCGCCAGCCGGAAACCACGTCATATCCTTCGTTAATTTTCGTGATAAGATTAGGAATATCTTCCGGGTCATTTTGCAAATCGGCGTCCATGGTGATAACGATGTCACCCTTGGCCAATTTCAACCCCGCGTCCAGCCCGGCGGTCTGACCAATGTTTTTAGCTATAACAACTATTTTGATTGGAGAAAGTTTTTTGAGTTTTTCTAGGGTCCGATCAGTCGAACCATTATCAACAGCAATAATCTCGTAGGGCTGGCCAATTTTATCTAATACTCTAAGAATAGTTCCATAGAGCACTTCAACGCTTTCTTCTTCGTTATAAGCGGGAAATACTACAGAAATCATTACTGAATAGTAAGCCAATTACTCTTATAATTCAATCGCAGTTATTTCTTAAGGATTTTCTCTTTTTCCAATTTTTTCATGCTCTCTTGAAGATATTTTATAGCCTCCGGACAGCTTTTTGCCCATTCTACAAACTCCGTAACACTATCGAAAATATTTCGCTTGGGCCGCCAACCCAACTTTTTGAGTTTGGAAATGTCCATTATGGAATTACGCGGAGCGTTAATCCTGAACAGGCCGGGCAAGACCGTACGGAATTTAACTCTCACAAATTTACAAACTGCCCTCGCGAGATCATTTACTCTAGTTTGGCCTCCACTACCGACATTAAAGACCTGATAATCCGCTCGCGGATCTTTCAAAACTGTAAGGTGGGCGTCAACAACATCATGAACATTAACAAAATCCCGAACCTGCTGGCCATCTTCCTGCATTACAATCGGTTGATCGGCCAATGCTCGCACGCAGAAATCCCGTAAGGCTCCGGAATAGAAATGACGGATGGACTGGCGTGATCCCTGGACAATCGAATAGCGAAGCGCAACGGACGGTATCTGATAAATTTTTCCAAGGATTATAGCAGTTTTTTCTGATGCCCACTTGGAAATACCATAGGGTATCACAGGTTTCGGATCATCATCTTCCAGTTCCGGCATCGGTTCAGCTAATGCTTGATCTTTGGGACAAATCACTTCCCATTGATGTCCATGTAATTGCGATTCCGGCCGTGATTCGGCGTAAAAAACACCATGCTTCGAACAACGGTACTTGCCTTCTCCGTAGAGAGATTGAGAAGAGGCCACGATTACCTTCTTTATCGGTAGCTTCTTTTCCAGAATAATTTCATAAAGCAAAGCTGCGCTACGTGAATTAGTATCAAAAAAAGTAGAAAAATCCGGATGATAATCCATGTAAGCGGCCAGATGGAAAACGTAAGAAACGCCCCGCAGCGCTTTTTCCCAATCTTTCTTATTCCGCACATCGCCCTTCATGAACTTCGCCTTTTTATTAAACCAATCCGGCAACTTACCGTTGTGAGTAGGCGGTTGAAGATTATCCAGCACCCGGACTCGATAACCATTTTCAATCAGCGCGTCCACTAGGTGCGAACCGATGAATCCGGCCCCGCCAGTTACTAAAACAAGGTTATTTTTGGGCATAAATTTTTTCCACGATTCTTAAAGTTTCATAAGCGTCACGACCACTGGGCTTAGTCTCACGACCACTTTTAACCGCATCGGCAAATTCTTTCAAAACTAGCGCCAAGGAACGATCAGCGTCCGAATTGCAAATAACTCTGTTTTCTTTCGGAGAACCAATAAAATTTCCCG